>VMBT01001417.1_pt1 | contig 12821 bp, 9 predicted proteins | sample 4404301 | NCBI WGS metagenome assembly VMBT01 (sample SAMN12238535, study PRJNA552566) | marine metagenome | isolation source: Coastal seawater | place: USA: coastal Georgia, Sapelo Island | collected 2008-08/2009-08
GGACAGTTCCAGTCGAGTCCGAGTACATCGGCCCGACGTGGACTTGGTAGCCGTGGCCATCGGGCATGTCGCCCTTGGAGGTCGAGCCGTCGTATCGGATCGCGATCGGGAGGAAGTGGAACATCAGGTTCGGGTACGGCTCATTGGGGTTCGACTTCACGAACGCGCCGGCCTCGAAGTGATTCGTCGAGGCCGGACCTTTTCGGAAGAGCCACTGCAATCCGATCCATGGCGCCCGCCATTTGGCGAGGTGCGGCTGCATGGACACCGGTTGGGTGCAGGCGTGCTGGATGTAGACCTCGAGGTGGTCCTGAAGGTTCTCACCGACACCGGGAACCGCGCTCACCACGTCGATGCCGAGCGACCCGAGGTGATCGGGATCGCCGACCCCTGAGAGTTGTAAGAGTTGGGGAGAGTTGAACGCTCCGCCCGACACGATGACCTCTCCCGCTTCGACATGGCGTCTCGAACGCCCACGTCGGTAAACGACACCGGTGCACCGACTGCCGTCGAAGGTGAGCCGCTCCGCCTGGGCCATGGTCACAAGATCGAGATTCGGGCGCGACAGCACCGGGTGGAGATACGCGCGTGCCGCGCTCAGACGGCGCCCTCGCCGGACGTTCTTGTCGAACGCGGCGAACCCCTCCTGGCGGAAACCGTTGACGTCGTCGGTGATCCGGAAACCGGCCTGCCGGCCAGCCTCGAGCCATGCGGCGAAGAGCGGGGTAGACGCGGGGCCACGTTCGAGTTCGAGGGGTCCGTCGCCGCCTCGCCACTCATCGGTGCCGGCGAGACACGTCTCCATTCGCTTGAAGTACGGCAGGCAGTGGGCGTAATCCCAGTCGGCCATGCCCGGAAGGCGCGACCACTTCTCATAGTCGGCCGGATTGCCACGTTGGAAGATCATGCCGTTGATGCTCGAACTGCCACCGAGCACCTTGCCGCGGGCGTGGTACACCCGCCTGCCGCCCATGAACTCCTCGGGCTCGGTCTCGTACTTCCAGTCGTAGAAGCGATTGCCGATCGGATACGAGAGGGCCGCTGGCATGTGGATGAAGACGTCCCACCGCCAGTCGGTGCGACCCGCTTCGAGCACGAGCACGCGGTTGGACGGGTCGGCGCTCAGGCGATTGGCGAGAGCGCACCCGGCCGAGCCCCCACCCACGATCACGAAGTCATAGCGATCCCTCGACACGGCAACGAGAGTACCGGTCGACCCAGTGGGTTGGCAGGCTCAGGCAGGCAGACGGCCGAGGCGCGGATCGCCCGGCTCAGCGGGGGCACCGCTCCTGCCGATCGGTCGCATCGAGCGCACTCGACCGAGCAGCGGAGTGTGACGCACCTCCACCTCAGCGCCGATCGGTGGTGCTGAGCGGGCGGTCACGAGCCATGACGAGAGCCACGGATGCTCACCGTCATCAACGGTCAACTCGACCAGCGCCGACCCGTCACGACCCGCCCCAGCGAGCGCCCTGAGCCATGAGGAACGTCCCGATCCTTCGTCGACGAGTCGAACGTCGACGACGAGACCTCGGCGGGAGCGGGTCACCGCCGAGTCGACCAGCCCAGCGAGGAGCAGCCACAGGCCCCCGATGAGCGGGACCCACAACAGCCAGCCGATCGCGTCGACGAGGACATCGATCCAACGGTTGGCCTCGGGGACCAGACGGTCGAGTTCGTCGAGCCGGTCGGACGAACGAAATCCGTCAACGATCGCCCCCCCGACCCGGGAGCCGATGATCCCGGCCAGACCGACGGCCGCGACGACGGGCGGTCGACCGCCGCGCCCGGGGGTGAGCGGGGAGTGGATCGTCACGACCCGTGGGCGGTCACCGGCATCGGACCAGACGCGCCTCGGCTGCACCGGATCCATCAGGGGCAGGGCCCATCGGGTCGCCTCATGGGCGCCGGTGGCGACGGCGACGGCGAGCGCTCTCTGGCGCGTTGCGGAGGTCACCGGGGAGGCGTCGTCGGGGATACGGCGGGACAGGTCCGCTCGGATCGACATCCACGCGAGGGCATGTTGACGACCGGACTCGGTGAGGTGATCGACCGGATCAGCGAGATCGGAGAGGACCGTCCTCAGCAGTGCGATCGCGAGGAGGCCGAGAACGAGCCCGTCTACCGAGACACCCTCAAGTGATCGGGAGGTCACCGCACCGAACACGTCGACGACGAGCCACACGGCGGCGGGAAGCGCCGGAACCGCCGGTGCGGCCACCAGGCGCTCATCGCGGGCGGCCACACTCAGGCCCTCGCGTCGAGAAGCCGTGGCGACGGCCCGCCGGAAGCGGGCCCACCACAACCAGCCAGGTTGATTGCGGAGCAAGGTTCCGGTGGACACGAGACCACTGCGTGACCGCGATCGGAGAAGGCCGAGCACCATCGTCTCGTGGGTCTCGAGGTCGCTCGCCGAGTCTCCTCCGATATCGACGAGCACGCCGCCCTCGGTGGCCGGGTCATCGCGGAGGCCGATCGTGCCTCGCGCTGCGAGGTCGACCACGGTCGCGGTCGCGGCCGAGCCGGCCACTCGACAGGCGCCCCCAGCCAACCCGACGACCAGCATCGAGGCGATCGCCGGTCGCTCCGGTCCGGGCGGGTCCGATCCAATCGATGTCGCATCGGGATGAACGGCTCCGGTGTTGCCACGCGTTAGATCGATCCAACGCTGGACAGCCCACCAGACCCAGGCGATCGCCGTGAGGGCAGCGATGACGATTGCCGTCGTCGTCACCCCGTGCTGTCCTCGCTACGCACCCAGACGGTGCGCTGGGGGAAGGGGATCTCGATGCCGTTCGAGTCGAACACTGCCTTGATGTGCTCACGAGCGGCGCGCTGGAACGCCCACTGGTTCCCTGGTTCGACCTTGACGATGGCTCGGATGGTGATGCCGTCGGCTCCGAGGGACTCCACCCCGAGGACGGTCGGCGCCTCGAGCACCTTGTCGGCGAAGTCCTCGGTGGCGCACACCTCCTGAACAGCCTGTTCGATGAGGCTGCGGGCAGGGGCGAGATCGGTGTCGTAGGCGACGTCGACGTCGACGACGGCCACCGACCAGAGCTGACTCAGGTTGCCGACCCGTTGGACCTGGCCGTTGGGAACATGCCAGACGGTGCCGTTCAGACTGCGCAGCACCGTCGCGCGGAGGGTGATCTCCTCGACCACGCCGACCGCCTCGCCGAGATCGACGACGTCACCGATGCCGTACTGATCCTCCATGAGCATGAAGAGTCCGGCGATGCAGTCCTGGACCAGGCTCTGGGCTCCGAAGCCGAGGGCGACACCAGCGATGCCGGCACCGGCGATGAGAGGTCCGAGGTCGATGCCGACGATTCCGAGCACGGTCATGACGGCGATCGTCCACACGATGACGCTGACCGTGCTGCCGAGCACGTTCGAGATGGACTTCGCCCGGGCCTCGCGTCTCGAGTCGTCCTCGGGCTCGAGGATGTCGACCGCGGGCACTCCGAGTCCGTCGAGACGGGACAGGAGGGCGTCGGGGCGATCGGCGGTGATGACGTGGGTGACGACTTTGCGGACCGAGCGCTTCAGGAGTCGGTTGGCGATCCAGGCGATCACCAGCACCACGATCATGCGGAGCGGCCGATCGACGAACCAGGTGGTCGCGGAGGCGAGGAACTCGTTCCCGTTCGAGACGTCGTAGACCCAGGAGCACAGGCTCCCGGTGGCGTCGTCGCAGACGTCCTCCACCGCAGTTGGACTCAGGGATGTGCGCGCGATCGTGGTGACACTCATCCCACCGACGGTAGTTCCGTCGCTAGCCTCATCGGGGTGCACCCCGTCGGCTCATATCGGCCGTCCGTGAGAGCCGATGGTCATGGGTCGTCTGATCGACGCATCCCCGGGGTGTCCGGGGCGTACACTCCGCTCGCGTGTGGCGGAGCCGTTTGCTGAGAGGTCTGCGGCCTGACACCTTCTCGGTGCGACGGGACGAGTTCCGGAGTCTGGTCCGTCGATCGCGGGAGGTCATCCTCATCTCGGCGATCACCGGGATCGCCACCGGGCTGTTCGTGAGGGGCTTCGAGTACCTCGTCGAGGTGGCCTTCCACGCGCTCGTGGAGGCGCCCCTGTGGGTCGGCGCCGTCGGTCCCGCCGCCGGATTCGTGCTCGCCGCGGTCATCCTCCGCGTCGTCGGAGGCGGCACGTCCCCGGCCACCTCCGACGAGTACCTGCGCGCCTTCCATGACTCGCAGTACCGCCTCGGTCTGAGAGACCTGCTCGCCCGCGCCTCGGCGGCGGTGGTCTCCCTCGGCTCGGGAGGTGCGCTCGGACTGGAGGGCCCCTCCCTCTACGGCGGATCCTCCCTCGGCGCTGAGATCCAGCGTCGACTCCCGCGTCCGTTCCGAGGTTCGGATCACCGAACCCTCCTCGTCGCGGGCGCGGCTGCCGGCGTTGCCGCCATCTTCAAGGCACCGGCGACCGGTGCGATCTTCGCCCTCGAGGTGCCCTACCGCGACGACCTGGCCCGACGGATGCTCCTGCCCGCACTGGTGGCGAGCGCGACCGGCTACTTCACCTTCGTCTCGCTCAGCGACACCGCCCCGCTGCTGTCGGCGACCGTGATCCCGATCCCGCAGTTCGAGATCCGCGACCTGTTCGGCGCTCTCGCCATCGGCATCGCCTGTGCGGTCGGTGCCCGGGCATTCGCGAAGGTCATCCGGGTGGCGAAGGGCCTGTCGCTGCGCGCCTTCCCGGTTCGGCTCGTGCTCGCCTCGCTCACCATGGCCGGCCTCTTCGTCCTCTCGCGTGAGCTGACCGGGCAGAGCCTCAGCATCGGCGCCGGCTACGAGGTCCTCCGTGACTGGCTCTTCGTGGAGGCCGACATCGCGGTGTGGCTCCTCATCGCTGTCTTCGCCATACGAGCGGTCGCCTCGGCGGCGACGGTGGTCGGTGGAGGCGTCGGCGGGGTGTTCATCCCCCTGGTGGTCGGAGGAGCCCTGGTCGGTCGTGGTGTGGGCGAGGTCCTCCATCCGGAGCGGTTCACCCTCTACACGCTCCTCGGTATCGCGGCCTTCCTCGGCGCCGGCTACCGGGTGCCCCTCGCGGCGGTGATGTTCGTCGCCGAGACCACCGGGCGACCGAACTTCATCGTGCCTGCCCTCTTCGCCGCGGTCGCGGCGGAACTGGTGATGGGGGAGCAGTCGATCACCGCCTACCAGCGGCGCCCCGGACAGCTCTGACTCCGATTCGGTCGAGCGGTTCCTGAGGGGACAAGATCGCGCGTGTGACGAGCGCTGCGAACGATGCCGATCGCCCGGTCGATGTGACCTCCCATCTGCAGGGCACGGTGGTCACCTGGGACCAGCCGGTCGGCTCGAGCGTCCGTGCCGGCGACGTGCTCGGCCTCATCGAGTCGATGAAGCTGCACCACGAGGTCCGCTCGCCCGTCGACGGCGTCGTGGTGGAACTGCTCGTTGACATCGGCTCGACGCTGAGCCAGGGGACGGTGCTCGCCCGGGTGGCGGCCGGCTCCGTCGACCCGGCGGCCCCGGCCGACGACGGTGACACCGTTGCCGCCACCGGAACCGATCGGGCCGATCTCGCCGAGGTGATGGAGCGCCATCGCATCGGATCCGACGACGCGCGGCCGGAGATGGTGGCTTCTCGGCACGGCAAGGGTCGTCGGACCGCGCGGGAGAACGTCACCGATCTCATCGATGAGGGCTCCCTCATCGAGTACGGCCCCCTCGTCGTTGCCGCCCAACGACGTCGTCGAGAGTTGGCCGATCTCGTGGAGCGCACCCCGGCGGACGGCCTCGTCGCTGGGCTGGCCAGCGTGAACGGCGATCTGTTCCCGGGTCGCGACTCCCGATGCGTCGTCATGTCCTACGACTACTCCGTCCTCGCGGGCACCCAGGGGCACCAGAACCACCGCAAGAAGGACCGACTGTTCGAGTTGGCCGAGCAGTTGCGCGTCCCGGTCGTCTTCTTCACCGAGGGTGGCGGTGGCCGCCCCGGTGACACCGACACCGGCGGGGTGACCGGTCTCGACTGCCTGGCCTTCCTCTGGTGGGCCCAACTCTCCGGCACCGTGCCCCTCGTCGGTATCAACTCCGGCTACTGCTTCGCGGGCAATGCCGCGATCCTCGGATGCTGCGATGTGGTCATCGCCACCCGAGACTCGAACATCGGTATGGGCGGCCCGGCGATGATCGAGGGGGGAGGTCTCGGTGTCTTCGCTCCGACCGAGGTCGGGCCGACCTCGGTGCAGTCCCCGAACGGGGTGATCGACATCCTCGTGGACGATGAGGCCGAGGCGGTGGCGATGGCCAAGCGCTACCTCTCCTACTTCCAGGGTGCGGTCGACGACTGGAGCTGCGCCGATCAGGACGACTTGCGCGACGTGGTCCCCGTCGACCGGCTCCGCGCTTACGACATCCGCCGGGCGATCCACGGGATCTTCGACACCGACTCGGTCCTCGAGCTGCGCCGCGAGTTCGGTGTCGGCATGATCACCGCGCTGGCGCGGATCGAGGGTCGCGCGGTCGGGGTGATCGCCAACGACCCGTCCCATCTCGCCGGCGCGATCGACTCCGATGGCGCTGACAAGGCGGCGCGATTCATCCAGCTGTGCGACGCCCATGGCCTCCCGATCGTCTCGCTGGTCGACACCCCCGGGATGATGGTCGGGCCCGACATCGAGGAGACCGCCCTGGTGCGCCACTGCTCACGCCTGTTCGTCAACGGCGCGAACATCTCGGTGCCGATGGTCTCGGTCGTGCTCCGCAAGTCGTACGGACTCGGGGCTCAGGCCATGATGGGCGGGAGCACGAAGGCGCCGTTGGCGTGCCTCGCCTGGCCGACCGGCGAGTTCGGCGGCATGGGGCTCGAGGGATACGCGCGCCTCGGTTACCGGAAGGAGATCGAGGCCGCCGGAACCCCCGAGGAGCAGGAGCTGGTCTTCCGGGAGATCGTCGATCGGCTCTATGAGAACGGCAAGGCGCTGAGCATCGCCTCATGGTTTGAGATCGATGATGTGATCGATCCCGCCGACACCCGGCGTTGGGTGGCCACCCTGTTGTCGACGGCTCCGGTCCCCGAGCGTGGTTCGGCGCGCCGCCCCAACATCGACACCTGGTGAGCGGTCGCCGAGTGGCGCTCAGAGTCCGTCGAACACGAAGTTCGACTGTTTGACCGAACCCATCGTCGCGCAGCTCGCCACCGAGTAGCGGTGGCCCGGGTAGAGCACCACCTCGTCGTCGACCCGATGGAGGGTGCGCAGGCTCTCGGCCATCGCGGTCGGATCGGAGCCGGGGAGGTCGGTTCGACCGCATCCGTCGAGGAAGAGCGTGTCGCCGGCGACGAGACGTCCGTCGACGAGGAAGCACTGGCTGCCGGGGGTGTGACCCGGGGTGTGCACCAACCGGATCTCGACCCCGCCGACGGTGATCACATCGCCGGGCGCGTGGGCGACGAGGTGGTCGGTGCCGACGCCTGAGGTGCGCTCCATCCACTCGACCTCCTCGGCCTGGACGTGGACCGGACACGACAGGTGCCCGAGGAGGGCCGCGACCCCCTCGATGTCGTGACCCATGATCGATCCGCCGACGTGATCGGCGTGGTAGTGGGTGGCGAGTACACCGGTCACCGTCATTCCATCGTCGCCGACGTTGGAGATGAGTCCCTCGACATCCCAGGCCGGATCGACGAGCAGGCACTCGCCCGTCGACCGGTCGCCGATCGCGTAGGCGAAGTTGACCATCTGGGTCGCGAAGGGATTGCCGACGGCGAAGTCCCTCCCGGAGAGCATCTGACGGAAGTAGAGGCGGTCGTCGGCGTCCGTTCCCATGCGGCGAGCGTACGCTTGGCGGCGATGTCGAACAGCACCCTTCCCTCAGACACCGTCCGCTATGGCCTTATCGGGAGCGGGATGATGGGTGTCGAGCACCTCGAGAACATCGCTCACCTCGACGGCGCGGTCGTCACCGCGGTCTCCGATCCGGTCGAGGCCCGGCGGGCCGCCGGCGCCGCGACGGTGGCCTCCTTCGGCGGAGATGCCCCCTCGCTGTTCAGCGATCATCGCGAGCTGATCGAGTCAGGGCAGTGCGACGCGGTGGTGATCGCCTCGCCGAACATGACCCATGTCGACGTGCTCGGCGACGTGCTCGAGAGCGACCTCCACGTGTTGGTGGAGAAGCCGCTGTGCACCACGGTGGAGGACTGCCAACGGGTGGTCGATGCCGCTGAGGCCGGCCCGGCCGACCGGGTGGTGTGGATGGGTCTCGAATACCGCTACATGCCGCCGACCACCGCCCTGCTCGCCGAGTTGGCCACCGGTGTGGCCGGTTCGGTGAAGATGGTCGCGATCCGCGAACACCGCTTTCCCTTCCTCGTGAAGGTCGGCGACTGGAACCGTTTCAATCGCAACACCGGGGGCACCCTGGTCGAGAAGTGCTGTCACTTCTTCGACATCATGCGCCTCATCGCCGACTCCGAGCCGGTCCGGGTCCAGGCCTCGGGGGCTCAGGACGTGAACCACCTCGACGAGGTCTACGACGGTGAGGTTCCCGACGTCTTGGACAACGCCTTCGTCATCGTCGACTTCGCCAACGGTGTCCGGGGGATGCTCGATCTCTGCATGTTCGCCGAGGCGAGTGTCAACGAACAGGAGATCTCGGTCACCGGCGACGCCGGCAAGGTGGAGGCCCTCGTGACCCAGTCCCTGCTCCGGGTCGGGCGTCGCGCCGATGGTCGGCATGTGGTGCAGGAGCGCCCGATCGGTTTCGAGGGGGTGCGTCACGTGGGTCTCCACCACGGTGCGAGCTACCTCGAGCACGTCGACTTCATCGATTCGGTCCGGGCCGGGCGCCCGGCGAAGGTGACGCTCACCGACGGTCTCTGGTCGGTCGCCGTCGGTGTCGCCGCCCATCGCTCCATCGACGAGGGTCGCGCGGTGCGTCTCGACGAGGTGATGGCGGGCTCATGACCGGGCGCACGCGGCCGCTGGGGCGCCTCACGGCCGGTCAGGTCATCGTCGTGGGTGGCGATCGGGTGCTCGAGGTCGATGCAGAACTCGCGGCCGCCTTCGTCGAGGGTGATCGGCTCCTGGTCGCCGACGAGTCACTGGTGCACGTCAGGGCTGACGACATCCGGGCTGCCGACCGCGCGGTGTCCGCGGCCTCGAACGCCTTCACGGGTCTCGAGCACTGCTCCGACGAGGAGATCACCGGGTTCTTCGTCGCAGCCGCCGCCCGACTCCGCGACCCCGGCGTGCGGTCGGCGTTGACGGCTGTGAACCAGGCCGACGTGGACAAGGCGGCGGCCCGCGGTCGCTCCACCTCCCGTCTGCGTCTCGATGACCGGATGATCGCTGACATGGCGGAGGGGTTGACGATGTGGGCTGGGGCACCCGCTGATCGAGGTGGTGTGCTCGACACCGTCGAACACGGGTCGTGGAGGATCGAGACCCGTCGCGCGCCCCTCGGCGTTGTCGGGTTCGTGTTCGAGGGGCGTCCGAACGTCGTGGTCGACGCGGCGGGGGTCCTGCGAACCGGCAATACCGCGGTGCTGAGAATCGGCTCCGATGCCCTCGACACGGCTCGGGCGATCCTCGAGTCGGTGCTGGAGCCGGCGCTCGTCGAGTCCGGACTCCCGAGCGGTGCGGTCGGTCTGGTCGACGCCTCCTCGCACGGGGCCGGCTACGCGCTCTTCTCCGACCAGCGGCTCTCCTTGGCTGTGGCGCGCGGTTCCGGCCGGGCGGTGGCCGACCTGGGCGCGGTGGCCCGCTCGTCCGGGGTGCCGGTCAGCCTCCACGGAACGGGGGGAGCGTGGATGCTCGTCGCCGATGACGTGCGTCGCGACCGTCTCTCCGCGGTGGTCGAGCACAGCCTCGACCGCAAGGTGTGCAACACGCTGAACGTGTGCTGCGTGCCGCGCGCGGCAGCCGAGGAGTTGATCCCGCTGGTCGCCGAGGCACTGGCCCGAGCCGGGAGGGCGCACGCTGGAGCGACGATCCATCTCACCGATGCCGCGCGGCCCTACTGGCCCGAGACCGAAGGGGTCGAGGTCGCCGAGATCGAGATCGATCAGCTCGGTGTCGAGTGGGAGTGGGACGACCGCCCGGAGATCACGGTGCACGTCGTCGACGATCTCGACGAGTCGATCGGACTGTGCAACCGGCACAGCCCGCATTTCGTCGTGTCGGTGCTCACCGAGGATCCCGATGTGGTCGAGCGTGTCTACGGATCGGTCGATGCCCCGTTTGTCGGCGACGGCTTCACGCGCTGGGTCGATGGTCAGTACGCGCTGCGAGCCCCGGAGCTCGGACTGTCCAACTGGGAGAACGGTCGGCTGCTCGGACGGTCGGCGGTCCTGTCCGGGTCATCGGTCCACACGGTGCGGCATCTGGCGCGTTTCGACGACCACGACATCCGTCGCTGAGGTTCGGTTCAGCGGCCGAGGAGGCCGTCGAGGACCCCGCCGAAGAACCGGCTCTCCTTACCGGTCCGCTCCTCGATTCGATCGGCGATGTCGGCGGCTCGACGTCCGGCGTTGATCCCGAGCCATCGCACCGGCTCGGGTTCCCAGCGTCGTGAACGGTGTCCGACCCAGGGGAGGCGGAGCAGCTCGTCATCGCCGGCTCGGGCCTCCCCGGCGATCATGGTGGCGAGGGTGCGGCCAGCCAGATTCGTGGTGCTCACCCCGTCACCCACGTAGCCGCCGGCGCGCGCCAGACCGGTCCGTCGATCGAAGTCGACCGAGCAGGCCCAGTCGCGCGGCGCCGCGAGCGGCCCGCCCCAGTGGTGGGTGAAGCGGACCTCGCTGAGCATCGGGAAGAGGTCGATGAGGGTCTCGGTGATCGCGGAGCGGACCCGTTCGTCGGTGTCGTAGCTGTCCTCGATGCGCGAGCCGAAGTGATAGGGCGCGCCCCGACCTCCGAAGGCGAAGCGGTCGTCAGCGGTGCGCTGCCCGTAGATGACCATGTGGCGGCCGTCGTCGAAGGTCTCGCGTTCGCGCAGGCCGATGGCATCCCAGGTCGAGGCGTCGAGCGGTTCGGTGGCGACCATCATCGAGTACAGCGGGATCATGGTCCGATGCTCGCCCTGCAGGTCGGAGGTGTACCCCTCGGTCGCGCGCACGACGACACGAGCCGAGATGACCCCCCGGTCGGTGGTCACCTGACCGGGCTCGATGCGTTCCGCTCGCACCGGCGAGAGGATCCGGGCTCCGGCGGCGACCGCGAGGCGGGCGACTCCGTGGGTGAGGCGGGCCGGGTGCGCCGCGGCGCAGTGCGGGGTGTAGAGGGCCCCTCGGATACGGGTCATCGCGCAGCGGTCGGCCGCCTCGTCGGCGTCGAGGAGGCGGTAGTCGTCCTCGTCGAAGCCGAACTCGCGGTAGCGGGAGATCTCGTGCGCGATCCGACCCTCCTGGGGGGCGCTCCGTGCCGCGGTGATCGACCCGCCGCGTCGGAACCCGGCGTCGATGTCGTGCTCGGTGACGACGCGCTCGATCTCATCGAGGGTGGAGTGCATGGCGACCTGCATCCGGCGGGCCGCCGCCCGTCCGTGTTGACGCGCCATACGGTCGAGGCTCATCGGCAGCAGCGTCGAACACCACCCGCCGTTGCGTCCGCTCGCCCCGGTGCCGACTCCGGTCCGGTCGATCACCACCACGTCCATGCCGGGTTCGCGCTCGAGGAGGTAGAGGGCGGTCCAGAGTCCGGTGAGTCCACCCCCGACGATCACCGTGTCGCAGGTGACGGGACCCTCCATCGGTTCGCCGTCGACACGGACCTCCTCGGGCAGAGTGTCGTACCACAATGACTCGCGGTGACCCACGGGTGACAGACTACGAGTCGGGTCGCTCCGAGGACCGCTCGGCGGCCACCCAGGCGTCCCGATGATGTCGATGCTCCCACCCCCTCCGCCCGGAATCCCGCCCGTTGGCTGGCATGACCGGGATGGACCCCGCTACTTCGACGGGCGGTCGTGGACACCCCCGCTCGATCGACCCTCCGATCCGACGGTCGCGCCGGGATCGAGCGGCGGTCTGCGGGAAGCGCTGCTCGCCCTCGCCGTGCTGCTCCTGTCGCTCCTGGCAGGCGGGCTCGGCTACGCCGTCGGCGAGGAGCTCGGGCTGCCCGAGTGGATCTCGATCGGTGTGCTCACCGTGGTCGGTTACGTGCCCCCGCTCGTCTGGTCGCTGAGGCGGATGGGTCGTCGTCTCGGTCAGGGCCTGTCGGCCGGTCGTTCCGTCATCGGCCGACCGCGGCTGGCCGATGTCGGTATCGGTGCCCTGGTGTGGCTGTCGGCGGTGGTCGCCCAGGCCGTACTTGCCGCGGCGCTGCTCGGCCTCGGTGTCGAGATCGGATCGAACACCGACGGTCTGTTCGAGGATCGCGGGTTGACGTTGACGGTGATCATCACCGCCGTCGCGGCGGTGGTCGCGGCCCCACTGGTGGAGGAGGTCGTCTTCCGAGGGGTGATCCTGCCGGCTCTCGTCCCCCGTCTCGGGAGGGTGGTCGCGGTCGTCACCCAGGCCATCGTGTTCGGGGCGGTCCACGTCGATCCCTCCGGTTCGGGCGGCCTCGGTCTCGCCATCGTGCTCTCCGGGGTCGGTGCCGTGTTCGGCGCGGCGACGTTGCTCACCGGCCGCCTGTGGCCGTCGATCATCGGGCACGCCCTCTTCAACGGAGTGGTACTGGCCGTGGTGCTTGTCGCTGGCCCCGAGCTACTCGGGTCGTGAGCTGATCAGGTCGGGGCGCCGAGGGTCAGGGCGTCGAGGATCGCCACGTAGTCGCAGTCACCGCCGGCCTCGGCGATGATCTCGCTGCCGATGCTCGACAGTCGATTGGTCTCCGC
>VMBT01001419.1_pt1 | contig 12813 bp, 9 predicted proteins | sample 4404301 | NCBI WGS metagenome assembly VMBT01 (sample SAMN12238535, study PRJNA552566) | marine metagenome | isolation source: Coastal seawater | place: USA: coastal Georgia, Sapelo Island | collected 2008-08/2009-08
GCTACTAAATGATTCAGCTTGGCTTTCATTCTCTTCACGATGTTTGGGTGGTGGTAATATAAATTTTTCGTTTCTTGGGGATCATTTTTCAGGTTGTAGAGTTGCCCTGGGGCGTCGGGGGCGAGCTCTTCCACAATGTAGGGCAGAAGATTTGGTCGGTTATAATTATTGCCACCTGATCCCTTGTGATCGAGGTATTTCCAATCTCCCTCGCGGATGGATAGTTCAAGTTTCTGGGTCTGTGTGAGCAAATGAGTTCTGACTGGCTGATCAACTTGCTCCCCAAGCAGAACGGGCAGCATATTAAAACTATCCTCCCCGGCATTATTTGGAAGATCGGCTCCAGCAAGGGCACCACAGGTTGCCATGAAATCAGTCAGGCTGATCAGTTGGTCACTTACGGCTCTCGGTTTGATCTTTCCTGGCCAGCGGACGATCAGAGGCGTACGGTGCCCACCCTCCCACTGGTCTCGCTTCATGCCTCGCCAGGGCTTGGCCCCGTCATGATCGTGGTTACTTCTCATATTGGCCACGGTGTGAACTTCCGGTCCATTGTCGCTGGCAAAGATGACCAGGGTATTGTCCGCCACGCCCAATTGTTCGAGAGTGGCGAGCAATTGGCCCACCATGTCGTCCATTTGTAAAATGAAATCCCCATGAGCACCCGCTCCGCTTTTCCCCAGGTATTGTTCTGCAGGGAAGGAGGGCAGGTGGACTGCCTGCATGGAATGAAATAAAAAGAAGGGCTTCTCTGGAGTTTGCCGCAGATGATTTTTCAGGAATTCCTGACTCTTTTTGAGAAAGACAAGATCGACCTCTTCGTGGTCAAACCCATCGGCAATCATGCCGGGCCGGCAGTCACGGGAATAGGGATGTTGGGGAAGGTTCGACTTGTCCAAGGGTCGGGTTGGGGGATTGGGGATGCGGTCCTGATCGACATAGGCATAGATCCAGTCGGTGGTCGGGCAGCAGACCGTGCCAAAGAAGCGGTCGAACCCACGATGGATCGGGCCGTCGGGAATCGGGTGGGAAAAGTCCGCCTGCTTGACCCCCTCGATCTTTCCATTGGTAATGAGGTTTCCTTCCTTATCGAAGAAGGACATGCCAATGTGCCACTTGCCAATACAAGCGGTGGTATATCCTTGTTCGCGGAGCATCTGGGGGAGGGTGAGGCGGCCCTCCTCGATCAGGCAGGGCCCCTGCACCCCCGTAAACACGCTTTCCATGCCCGTACGAAAAGCCATCCTGCCGGTGAGCAGGCTATACCGGGTGGGTGTGCATACGGTGGCTGGGCTGTGGGCATCGGTGAAACGCATTCCCTGCCGGGCCAGGCTGTCCAGGTGGGGCGTCGAAATTTTGGACTCCGGATTGTAGCAACCCAAGTCCCCGTAACCCAGATCATCTGCCAGAATGAGCAGGATGTTAGGCTTGCCCGGATTGGCCCAGAGCACACCACACAGAAAAACGCTTAGAAGCAGGGAGCCGAGTTTCATGAATTAGAATGGTAGGTAATCCTGCCTGTTTTGTTGTTGATCAAACGAACCGCACCAAGACCGGTACTTGCAAGGGCCATCATCGGTATACCTGCCTGTGATAACAAAGACCCCGTTTATTTTGAGACATTATCAGCTTACAGAGAGGGAACTTGAGGTCCGACAACAATCGTGTGAACCACAAAGTATGCGGGAATTTCTAGAATAAGTAAAACGATAGCCACCTTGCCCAACGCAGTTTTTCGGCTAAGGACAGAAGTGACGGCAGCAATGGCGAGTACAGGAAACCAAACCCAAGGAGCGAGAGGAAGGACTCCTAGCATACATCCCCAGCTTAGCACTGCATTTGATACGGCCCATATTCCAAGTTTCTTTATTTTTTGATCTTCTTTTTCTTCACTCATATTTATTTGGGCTGGGCGTTACAGGAGCAGTCTCTTCAGTTCAATGTGTGACTGTCGGGTGCACATGTATAAAATTTCGTGCGGCAGAATGTTTTAGAGTGCAGGCGCCAAGGACGCATAATTAATAACAACATAGCCGGGTGCTAATAAAACTAATAATGCCATGGCCATCTTACTTAATATATTTTTCAAACTAAGCATTGCGGCGATAGTAGAAACGGGGAGTAAATAGATTAATTCAAAGGGAGTTGTGCCGAGTACGCTTAACCAGCATAGTCCGGCAGTGGCGATGGCGATGATTCCAAGTCTCTCAGTCTTTTTATCCTTTTTTTCTTCGTTCATATTGAGTTGGGTTGAGCGTGGAAAGAAAACCCTATGTGATTCAATATTAGTTTGTCGACTTTGCATTTCACCCCCATCAGAGTGAGCATATCCTTTTATTGATTCCAGTTCGTGGCGATTATCTTCTGAATATGAGGGTACTTCACATCGGTTTCGTTGAGTTCCTCGCGTACTTGGAGCAATTCCGCCTTTAGAGATTCAATAGTACTTTGATACTTTGGATTTTTGTATTCATTAACCATCTCTTGCGGGTCTTCGAGAAGGTCGTAAAATTCCCATGCCACTGGGGTTTGATTCCTGCCGTCCGGAGTGCACCCGTAGAAGAAGATAAGTTTGTAGCGTTCAGTACGGATTCCGAAATGGGCAGGGGTTTTCAGGCTGTGTGCCATATGCATCCAGTAGCGGTAGTAAGTGGATGTGCGCCAGTTTACAGGTTTAGGTTGGGCTTGGAGGGCACCCGCAAAGCTGTGCCCCTGCATGTATTCGGGTGTCTTTTCAATTCCTGCCAATTCGAGGATAGTTGGAGCAAAGTCGGTGTTGTTGATCAGCCAGTCGTTGGAAGAGGCTGGTTGGATCAGCTTGGGAGCATGAACAATAAATGGCATGCGAAAAGACTCCTCGTAGATCCAGCGTTTATCCATCAGGTCATGTTCCCCAAGGAAGAAGCCTTGATCACCGGTGTAGATAATTACCGTATTTTCCAACTCTCCAGTTTCTTTTAAATAATCAATCAATCTTTTTACATTGTCATCAATCCCCTTTACACAACGGAGATATCTTTTGAGGTATTTTTGATAACAGGATTTCACATAGGCCCGCTCGTCCAGTTGATTAGAAATACCAAGTCTTGCCCCAAGTCTCCAGGGAGCATGGTGATGCAATCCCAGGCCGGACCCAAGTCCTCTTGATGCAACCGAGCCATTAGGAGGGGAGAAGAGATTTTCCGGTTCGGGGATCTGCACATCTTCGAGAAACCGGTCATAGCGTCGGGCATTTACGAACATGTCGTGCGGAGCTTTAAAGTGATGCATCAAAAAGAAGGGTTTTGACTTATCCCTTTTGCTTTGGAGCCACTCCAAACTGATATCGGTTATGGCATCACTGGAGTGCATCCCTTTTTTAGTGATCACATTTTTGGGCCAATCAAGCTCTCCCTGAATGCGAAAGACCGGATTATGGTAATTTCCTTGGCCGGGCAGCACGCAGTAGTAATCAAAAGAGGCGGGTTCCTGCTTGAGATGCCATTTCCCAATCATGGCGGTCTGGTATCCAACCTTTTTTATTTCAATGGGGAGGAATTGTCTTTGCGGTGGAATATTTCCATCGAGGTCCAATACTCCATTGGTTTGAGGATACTGGCCGGTAATGATACTAGCCCTGCTTGGGGTACAGATGGAATTATTGCAGAATACACGATTGAACCGCATGCCATTTTTAGCGAGCGAATCAATGGTGGGGGTTGGGTTTAATTTTGCCAAGCGACCACCATAGGCACCTATCGCCTGAGTTGTATGATCATCTGACATGATGAACAAAATATTAGGCTTTTGATTGCCGGATAAAAAAGAACTTCCACTCTTGGCTGAGAGCCATGAGCTGGATCCAAGGATTAGTAAAATGGGTAATATTTGCCTGATCATTTCAAAAGTGGAGGAGTTAGCTTAAATGGGCTTGGGAGACCAAAGAGGCAGTTCACCCTGCTGGATTCGTGCTTGGTATCTTTTCTGCAGAGGAAAATTTCCCTTCTTAATTTGTTCTTTACCATCGTTTACCTGATAGGGGCCGAGAGTATCCCACCAGGCATCGTATGCCTCCTTCATTTGTTTCATGACCTCTTGGTTTTTCTTGGCCACATTCTGCTGCTGTCCGGGATCTTTGCCAATGTCATAGAGTTCTTTATTATCAATCCAGCGCCACTGAGTGGATCGAGCGGCTGCATTTCTATACCTGTGTGTTTCCATCGCATCGTGATCCCAGATCTCATCATTCCATCTGCCCCGGTGAAAGAAGAGGGTACGGTCTCTCCATTTGGCTTTTGGGTTTTGCAGTAAAGGTAGAAGAGATCGACCCGCGGGAGGTAATTTACTCTGGGGGATCTTGGCTCCGGCAAGTTGGCATATGGTGCGATAAAAATCGATATGGGCGGTGAGGGCATCAATATCGACCCCTTCCTTGAGCTTACCTTTCCAGTGCCAGAAGCTGGGCACCCGGGTGCCTCCTTCATGGACGGTGGCCTTGGCACCTTTCATTCCGCAGTTAAAGGAGTTGAACTTTTGCCCATTTTGGACTCCGACTGATCCCGCCATCCCATTGTCAGTCATAAAAATAACCAGGGTGTTTTCCAACTGGTTCCACTCTTTGAGTTTCGCCATAGTCAGGCCAATATTGTCATCGATATTTTCAATCATGCCAAAGCGGCCGGCTGAGTTTTCACTGTATCCATCGTCCAAGAATCTTCTTTTGTATTTTTCCGGTGCAATCATCGGACCGTGTGGAGCATTGAGGGAAATGTAGGCGAAGTAGGGCTCCTTCGCATCTATCCTGTCTTTCATCCAAGCAAGTCCCGCATGGAAAAATAAATCGGTGCAAAATCCTTTGGTTTGTACGATCTCCTCATTGTGCAGCAGGATGTTGTCGAAGTAGCACTCTTCTGCGTTTACAGGGAAATCTCCCCACCCGGCTTGCCCAATCCCGCCGGCTCCATGAATGAGCATTTCATCAAATCCACGGGCATTCGGCAGGTATTCCTTTTCATCTCCCAAATGCCACTTTCCAAAGATCCCTGTTTTATAGCCTGCTTTTTGTAATGCCTGTGGAAAAGTGACCACATCGAGAGCCAAGTGGTCCCGGTGTCGGATGGTATGAGAAATACCCACTTCAAAGGGAGATCGACCACTCATCAGGGCACCCCGGGTGGGAGAACAGGTGGGGCTGACATGAAAGTCGTCAAACCGGGTACTTTTTGCCCAGAGTGCGTCCAGGTGGGGGGTGCGGATCCGATCATTGCCCATGCAGGAAAGATCACCTTTACCCTGATCATCGGTAAGAATGAAGAGAATATTGGGGCGACTGTCTGCGAGCTTATCACCATACAGGCAGGCACTCATGAAAAAATAAAAGAGGGCTACGCTAAATCTTGGTTTCATTGCATTTATTTGACCTAAAGCCAGCTGATCAGGCAAAACAAAGTTTTGAGAGTGATGAAGATTATTTAGAGAGCTCTGTCCAGAAATGCGAGGTTGCCCAAACCTTGATTTTATAGTTTGCACTTTAAAAGATCTGCATGAGAAGTTTAGAAGTATGAGCGAGAAATTAAGAAAAAGAGTGATTGCAGGTATCGCTTTGATCAACCTGTCTATTTTCTTGTTATCTGCTTTTTTGCTAACCCGCCCTGGATCTTTTTTTTGGGAAGGGCCGATTACTGAACTAGAAAAGAGCTTTCTTCGCCTGATGGCCCGCGAGGGTTGGGATAATTGCCTTTTTGTCCTTCTTTGTACCAGCCTGTGCTCTTGGGGGATTTACCTCCTAAGTGTACGACCTGATGAAATTAAAGAGGATTGATTGGGGTTTGTCCTTAGGCGGCGTGGCGCAAGGCTTCGACCGGATCCATTCGGGATGCTTTCCTAGCTGGGTAGAGACCAAAGATAATTCCAGTGGTCACCGCGATCCCAAAGACTAAGGGGAGGGACCATGGCACTACCACAGGGTTCATATTTTGCATGGCAGTGGGCAGAGACTCGTAAAGAGTGGGGGCAATATCTTCGATCATCGCCAACAGGCTGTTATAGGCCGGGGCACAAAGTAATCCTGCAAAAATTCCGGCCAACCCACCCGCACCCGTAAGCACAGTGGTTTCAACAAGGAATTGATATACGATATCCCTTTTGTTCGCTCCGATCGCCCGGCGAATTCCTATTTCCCGGGTTCTTTCCGTGACTGTGGCTAGCATGATGTTCATGATCCCTACGCCTCCCACAAATAGGGATATCCCGGCAACCAGACCCATCAGAGCAACAAAGGTCATTTTTGCCCGTTCCGCCTGTTGCATGAGCTCGAAGGGGACGGTGACCTGAAAATCCTCAATCCCATGATCACGAATCAGCATATCCCGAATCATTTGGGCGACGGAAAAGAGCTTGGTTTGATCACCTATGGTTAAGGTGAGCTTGGAGATCAAGTGACTGCCGTCATACCCCTTATAATAGAAATCGAATATTTTATCCCAGTGCGTTTCGAGGGGTAGATAAATGTTATCATTGAACAATTCCTTAAAGCCAAGTTTGCCATCATCTTTGAGGGCGCTCCTTGGGGCGACTTCTCCAATCACGGTAAATAAATTTCCTTCAATATTTACTGTCCGCCCAAGGGAGTCACCAAAGGGAAAAAGCTTTTTAGCAAGACCAGATGCGAGCACACAGACTTCGGCTTTATCCCGATTGTCCTCTTCGGAGATGAACCTTCCCCTGCTTATCTGAAGGTTGTGCAAATCCCTGTAGTTGGGCAAACAACCAAGGAACTCTACTTTTTTCTTATCGTGTTCAGTGGAAGCATATCTCCTTGAGAGCTCCCGGGTTGGATAAGCTGCAGAGATGGAGGGTACGGTATTTACAATTTTGCGAAAGTCATTTTCCGTTAGTCCCCAGGAGATGAAATAATCTCGTTTCTGAGACCTGTCCTGTTGGGAGGGTTTTTGACTCGAAAGAATCAGGTTATTGGCCCCGAGTTCCATGATTTCCAGTTCTGCCTGTTCGGCAATTCCTTCACCAATAGCAAGAAGCCAGATCACACTGACCACTCCAATGAAAACCCCTAACCCCGTTAAGATGGACCGGAGAGGGTGGGTGACCATACTTTGCAGGGCACTTTTAGTAAGATTAGCGAGCGAGTTGCTCCACTGAGCAGAGGTGGTTTTTTGAGAGGATTTTTCTTCTGGTGGTAGGTTAGCAACAACTGGCTCTTTGGATCGCTCATCGGAAGTAATTTCCCCATCATTCATTCGGATAATTCGGCGGGCACGGGCCGCTACCTCCTCCTCGTGAGTTACCAATACGATGGTTTTACCCTGCTGATTTAAATCATCGAGCAGATCGAGGATTTCCTCAGTGGTTTTAGAGTCGAGGTTTCCTGTCGGTTCATCGGCGAGAATGAAAGCAGGGTCGTTGGCAAGGGAGCGGGCAATACCCACCCGTTGCTGTTGCCCTCCCGAAAGTTGGAGAGGCTTGTGGTACAATCGGTCACTCAGTCCCACAAGCTCTGCCATCTGTTGTGCCTTGTTGGCATCAAGCTTGGATGTGCTGTCGTAGCTTGCGGGCAGGGAGATATTTTCCAGTATATCCAGGTAAGGGATCAGGTTGTAGGATTGGAAAATGAAGCCAATCTGCTGGGCTCGCAGTTTGGATAGCTCATCATCATCGAAATTCCCAACCGAATGCCCGGCCAGTTCATAACTCCCTCCGGTTGGTTGATCGAGACATCCGAGCAGATTCAGCAGGGTACTCTTTCCTGAACCGGATGGACCCATGATTGCGAGGTAGTCTCCCTGTGGCACCTCGATGGAAATTTTATTAAGTGCAACCACCTGCTCCTCACCCATTTGGTAAACCTTGGTCAGGTCAGTGGTGGAGAAGGCAGAATTCATAGGAGTAAGAGCGGCCAATATCGGTTCGCTCGGGGCAGCTTAGTAGAGGGCTAGCTCTTTGTCTTCGCCAGGGTCAAAATTTCCCCGGAAGGGGTCGGGGTTGATCACGACGGACTCGCCTTCCTCAAGGCCTGATCTTACCACCGCGTGGGACATATTGTTCGGACCCAATTCAATTTCACGGAGTTCAAGCTGTTGTTCCTCTCCGGATACCAAGCAATAAGCCTGACCCTTTTTCCGGAAAACCGCGGGTAGGGGAATCTGCAGGGCATCTTCGATAAGTTCTGACAAAATGGTGACCTTCGCTGTCATTCCAGTGCGCAAACCTTTGGGGGCATCAATAATAATGATTTTGGTGCCATATTCTTTGATGTGAGCACGGTAGCGATCCCACGATGGCCAGGGGTAATCGCTGACCGATTGCACGGAACCTTCCAGTTCCACATCACGGATCGCATCTATGGTGATCCGGCACTTCATCCCTGCTTTTACCTGCTCCACCCGGCTCTCATTAATTTTCGCCTGTACCAGTAATCGGGAGGTGTCGGGGAGGCGGATAATGGTCTGGTTTTCCCGTACCTGCTCGCCTTCAGCAATCACTACTCCCTTATTTTTGTTATTGGCATAGGTTACCTCACCATCTGCGGGTGAGAGAATGGTGCATTTCTCGATCTGCTCCACAATCTCCCGTTCCTGTGCGAGTTCAAGATCGTTGGAGTTTTTGGCGGATTCCAAACGGGCTTCGGCGGTGAGGATGGATGCATTTAGATCATTAACCTTGGCCGCCCGGGCATGGGTCCGCAAAACATCAAGTTTAGTCTGTGCGAGGTCCAGTTCCTTGCCCGCTTTTTCGACGGCGAATTGGTCCGCTTCCAATTGGGCTTCCGAAACATATCCTTTAGCTGCAAGTTTCTTACTGTATTCCAAGTATTCCTCGGCACGCCTGAGGTTTTCCTTAGCCACAAACTCGGCACTTTCCAATTGCTCCTCATTTTGGAGGAAGGTGCCGGATAAGTATTCCTGGAGGGCGAGCTTGGCCGCCTCTACATCTGCCTCGGCTTTAACCAGGGATGCATTTGCCTGATGGACAGAGATTCGCTGCTTCAACAGATCTTTCTGCAGACTGGCATCATCCAGTTTAACCAGGAAATCTCCTTTTTTTACCATCGTACCTTCTGGAACGATTTTTAAAATATTTACACTGGAGGAACCCCGGCTGCGGACTTCGCTTTTAATCTCAATATTTTCCGCACTTTCCACTTCCCCTGGCTCGGTAATTTCCAGCTTAAACAGACCGACCTTCGCTTCTTCCAGAAGAGGGCTTACTTCCAAATCGTTTGCTTCTTCCTCCATATTCAACCACCAAACGAGGGATAGGGCACATGCACCAGCCAAACTGAAAATGGTTTTGCTGGATGCAAACCCCCGTTTTTTAGTGGCTGGATGAATCATGGAATTATCTTATTTAATAGCTATGGGAGAGCAAGTTAGGACTCCTGGTTTATGGATATTAAAAAGGGAAGTAAGCTCATTTTACAGTTCTTCCCAGATGCCGTTTTCATTGAGCCTTAATTGGCCAAGATCAAAAGCATATCTCATCCGCATGGCTTCATAACCAATCCATACATCAAGGAAGTTATTACTGGCATCGAGCAGATCATTCAGGGCATTGACTAAGTCCCGGGCAGTGGTGGCACCGAACTGTGCACTTCTCCCTGGTTGGGGTGGTTCATCCAAACGCAAGCGGGCAAGGTCGACCTGAGCGATAGCCCCACGGACTGCTGCCCGGTTTAATTCAAAATTCAATTCATAGAGATTGGACAGGCGAAGGTGTTCCCGAAATGCACGGAGGAGGGTATCCTCGAAAGCGAGGTAGGATCGGCGGGACTGCTGGTAGCGGATAAGTGCTTCTTTGTAACGGTTGCGTTCCCGAATCTTGGCAAGAGGGGTGTCCAGCTCAAGACCCACACTCCAGCTACTTTCATCGGATTTAAACTGACCAGATTTCATTGAGTCTGAGCCCAGGTCTCCGGAGAGGACAAGATCGAGGTCGGACCTTAGGTCATCCCTGGCCAAATCGGCTGCCCGCCATATGTCGACCAGTGCCGCCCGGTTGTTCTTGGCATCCATTCGGTTACTGGAAGCAGTCTGGGCATCCTTGTCGGGCGAGATCTCTGCTTTTTCCAAAGCGATGGACTCCAGCCTGGCGGAAGCCTTGATCAGGGAAAGCTCGAGTAAGGTTCCGGAAAATTCATTTACGATCAAGGCAAGTTTACCGCGTGCGTTTTCGAGGTTTTGTTCAGATGAATTCTGTTTCCACTCGAGCATTTTATCCTCAAACCCACTCAAGGATGTGAGCAAGGATTGGGCGGTGCTGTTCAAATCACGCCATAATTGATCAATATCCTCATCCCGGAAAGCATCGAGGCTCATGCCAAGTTCCATAAGGTCCGTCCGTTTTCGCAGATTTTTGTACCCTTTCTTACGAGCGGGGATTGCTTGCTCAAAGGCAATAAGATCTTCCTCCAGTTGTCGAAAACAAGCTCTGGCCTTCGGCACCATGAGGTTGGCTTGATCATAGAGAGTGGCAAGCGATTCTAAATTTTGCGAGTTTTGGGGATCGCGAATCCGGGAGAGAATTAAGTTGGTTTCTTCCTGGGTCGCGACAAGTTGTGGATCGGAGAAACGGAAGTGCTCGATATAATCATCAAGCACGAGAACCTCTAAGTTCGGTGGTAGACCCAGGAAAATCTTGTATCCATCCATGCGGTTTTCAAAAGATGACTTGGTGGCAAGAAGACGGCTTTGCCCATTGTAAAGTGCTTGTCTTGCCTGATCTACCTGCAGGCGGTTGCCGATCCGTCCGGCTTCAAATGCAGCCTGAAGCTGGGATAGGCTATCGTTGAGTTTGGCGACGTTAGCTTCCTGATTGCGGATACTTTGCATTTCTTTAATCAGTCCCAGGAATCCGGATACTCCTGTGGATGGAGGGGAGACGAGGGAAATGCTACTGCCCCCACCAACCCGACCAGCAGGATTTGCCCCTATGGCAACATCAAGGAAAAAACCCTGCCTGAACTGCTCGAGCCTGCGGGCATCTGCGAGCAGAGACCTTTCGCTTTGGGTAAGGCTTTCGAGGAAGATTCTGCGACTGGCTCCTCTCAGTAAAGGCTGAGTAATGGAAAGATTGGCAAGGGATCCACCCAGGGTAATATCCCCACTGCTTAGATCCATGCTCAGGCGGTTGGCGAGAGAGGCTGTCCAGTTTGCCCCGCTGTTGGCAAGCCCCTGCAAGCCAGCCGAGCTTCTTACTTCGAAATCAGATGGGTTGTCCTTTCCTTTCCAATCGGCTTCTCCCCGAAACTTGGCAAAGGGTATTGGGCCGAGACGGAAACGCTCATAAGTAACATCGAGAGCGGATAAATAAAGTGCCTCTTTTTGTTTTTGAAAATCCCGGGAGTGGAGCAAGGCAAGTTCCATCGACTTGTTCAAATCAAGCCGTAAGGCTACTCCTTTTTCCGAAGGTAGTGAGGTTACCCAATCCTCATCATCATAATGGGCCGAAGCATTGCCATCGGCAAACGCTCCGCTCTTTTGGATTCGCTCGGTTACCTTTCTTGAATCCTCATCGTCTTTGGGAGGTAGAGGTAATTCGGAATCGTTCTGGTAGGCCATTCGCGATGCTGGGGTTGGTGACCATTCAAACCCGGGTGCATCCTGTAATAGTTTGCGGACTTCGATGTCTGCTGCTTTAGGGTCTATTCTGTGAGCACAGGAAAAAACCAGGCAGCAAGGAGTAAGAGAAATCAGGGCCCGGAAGTAGTATCTGCTTTTACGCTTTCCTGTCATCACATGAAATCTTGCTCAAAACCCTTCGATGAATCAAAGAAAACCTCGTCTCTTTTACAAAATAGATGAAAGAGTAATGAACGGTTATTTAGAGAGGAAATGCCTCATGGATGACCCGGCACCGGGGCAACGCATCCTTGATTTCTCTGGCACCACTTTCAGTAATTTGGGTGGCATAGAGATGAAGTTCCCGAAGTTTGCTCATTTGAGAAAGATCGTCTATGCAAGCATCCGATATATTGAGATCATGCAGCCAGAGTTTGGACAGTCTGGGGAGTCTGGAAATCATTTTGACTGTTTTGTCGGTAACCCTGGTTTCTCCAAGATAAAGCCCTTCGAGCATCGTCAGATTTGCCAGTTGAGGAGCGGATGCATCGGTGACCGGGTTGCCACGCAAGCCCAGGTAAGTCAGTTGTTTCATCTGGCCAAGATGAATCATCGCTTGATCGGTGATCCCGCCCTGACCGAGTGGCAGGAGTTTGATACTTTTGGACTGCGAAAGGATGCGGGCTCCTGTGTCTCCAATCTTGGTTTGATAAAGGTTCAACCACTCAAGTTTGGGCAACCGTGAAAGGGTAGTAAGATCCTCTTCCCCTAACTGAGTTCGCTCCAGACTAAGATCGGTGATTTCCTCACAGGATGAAAGCATGCTTAGTTCGCCGGGGAGAAATTTGGCTTCACTAAGATGAACTTCGACCAAAGCTCCTCTTTTGAAAAAAGTTTTGCCACCCCAGTTAGCTATAGTTTCCTGAACGGCTTTGCTTTGGGCAAAAGAACCAAGAGGAAGGATCAGAAAAAGGATAACCCAGTAGTGGGTGAGGGAAGCGAATGATTCGGGCGAAGATTTCAAACCATGCGGGCGGCCAAGCGAACGGCAGCTTTCAAGCTGCTTGGGTCGGCTTTCCCCTGCCAGGCGATATCAAGGGCGGTGCCGTGATCGACTGAGGTACGGATAATGGGTAGGCCGAGGGTCACATTGACCGCCTGATCAAAGGCGAGTGCCTTAACTGGAATCAGTGCCTGGTCGTGGTACATGCAAATGTAGGCATCCAGGGATTCTCTTTTCATTTGCGTAAAGGCCGTGTCA
>VMBT01001420.1_pt1 | contig 12809 bp, 9 predicted proteins | sample 4404301 | NCBI WGS metagenome assembly VMBT01 (sample SAMN12238535, study PRJNA552566) | marine metagenome | isolation source: Coastal seawater | place: USA: coastal Georgia, Sapelo Island | collected 2008-08/2009-08
ATGCCGTTATAACATCAAAAGTTTTAGGAATAATTTTGACTAAGAGGGGTTCAGGTGCTAATAAAGAAACTAAGTTAGCAGGTTTTCCATATCATTCTTTAGATACATATTTACATAAACTTGTTAAAGCTGGTCACAGGGTTGCCATTTGCGAGCAATTAGAAAATCCAAAATTGACAAAAAAAATTGTCAAAAGAGGGGTAACTGATGTAATTACACCGGGAGTTTCATTAAATGATGAAATTTTAGATAAAAAAGAAAATAATTTTCTTGCGGCAATAAACTTGAATAATAATCAAGTTGGTGTGTCTTTTCTAGACATTTCAACAGGTGAATTTTTAGTAGGAGAAGGATCCTTTGACTATTCACTAAATTTATTACAGACTTTCAATCCTAAAGAAATTCTGATTCTAAAGAAAGATGTTTCAGCTTTTACAGAAAAGGGTATCAATAAAGAATATTTCTTTTATGTAGATGAGTGGATGTCTAATATTAGTACTTCATTTGAAAAAATTAAAAATCATTTTAAAGTAAAAAGCTTAAAAGGATTTGGAATTAATAATGATTGTCAAGGAATCATTCCAGCTTCTATCATTCTACATTATCTAGAAGATTCACATAAAAAGAATTTATCTCACATAACTAAATTAAAACCAATTATAAGCGATGCTCATGTATGGATGGATCGTTTTACTATATCAAATCTTGAAATTTTGAGATCAAAATTTCAAGGGGGTAAATCTTTATTAGATATAATTGACAAAACTAAAACATCAATGGGCTCAAGGATGTTAAGAATGTGGCTTTCATTTCCCTCAATTGATTTAAACGAAATAAAAAATAGACAAGAAATTGTTTCTGATTTAATTTCAAACTCAGACATTAATTTACATAGTCTCTTAAAAAATATAATTGATCTAGAAAGACTAGTTTCAAAACTAGCAAATGGTAGAGTAAGCCCCAGAGAGTTAGTTAATTTAAAAGAATCATTGATTAGCTGTACTGAAATAAAAAATATAATAAAAGAGAGATCTAAAAAACTTAAATCAATTTCTAAAGAAATTAATATTGACAAGAAACTTATCGAATTAATATCAAATACTTTAATTGATGAAGCTCCAGTAAATATTTTGAAAGGTAATGCAATTAAAAAAGGAGTTAACAAGGAATTAGATTCCTTCAGAAATATTCTCCAAAATAATAAGAAAAATCTGCAGGATATATTACAAAGAGAGATTGAAAATACAGGTATAAGTTCACTTAAGATTTCTTTCAATAATGTTTTTGGATATTATTTAGAAGTTACCAATGCTCACAAAAACAAAGTGCCTGAAGAATGGATAAGAAAACAAACATTGGTTAATGCAGAAAGGTATATTACTGAAGAACTAAAAGAATATGAAGTTAAAATTTTAAACGCGGAGGAGAATATTAAGAATATTGAATTATTAGAATTTGAAAAATTATTAAAAAAATTGATTCCATACTGTAATCTCATCCAACAAGTTGCAAAAACTATTGGCTATCTTGATTGTCTTCAGTCCTTTGCCGAAGTATCAGTTACAAATAATTATTCCAAACCTGATGTAAATGAATCTTTTATTTTTGAGGCAGTTGAATCTAGACATCCTGTAATTGAACATTCACTCGAAGGATCAAAGTCTTACATTCCAAATGATATCACTCTTAATAAAGAGAATCAACAAATCTTAATGATTACAGGACCAAATATGTCAGGTAAGTCAGCTGTTTTAAGACAAACAGCATTACTTTCAATTATGGCTCAAGTTGGATGTTATGTCCCCGCAAAGTCTCTAAATATGGGAATTTTTGACAAAATATTTACTAGAGTTGGTGCAAGTGATAATATTTCACAAGGTGAGTCAACGTTTATGATTGAAATGCTTGAAAGTTCTTTAATTATCAATAATATGAGTGAAAGAAGTCTAATATTACTTGATGAAATTGGTAGAGGAACCAGTACATATGATGGTATTTCAATTGCATGGGCTATATCGCAGTATATTCATGATGATCAAAAAAAACCACTCACATTATTTGCAACTCATTATCACGAGCTCAATATGATGACTGACAAGTTCAAAAGAATTAGAAATTTTAATATTCAAGTAAAAGAGACATCTAATGATGTCATTTTTCTAAGAAAATTAATACCTGGCGGAAGTGCTCATAGTTTTGGAATTCATGTAGCTAAAATGGCTGGTATGCCACAAGAAATAATAAAAATTTCAAAAAATGTATTAAAAGGTTTAGAGAAGTCTCATGGAAACAAAAATGAATTCCAAGTTAATGATAGCTCAGAATTGCAATTAACGTTCTTTGATATGGAAAATAAGAATTATGAAGAATTTAAAGACGAGCTTGAATCAATTGATACAAATAATATAACCCCAATGCAAGCTTTGGTAAAACTCAGTGAATTGAAAAATAAAATTAGAGATGAAAAATAAAGGTCTTTTTAATTTTCTTTTTACATTTGCATACCATTTTTGCGAAAGTAGCTCAGGGGTAGAGCATCACCTTGCCAAGGTGAGGGTCGCGGGTTCAAATCCCGTCTTTCGCTCACTCAACTGCTCGGGTGGTGGAATTGGTAGACACGTTGGACTTAAAATCCAATGAGCAGTAATGTTCGTGCGGGTTCAAGTCCCGCCCCGAGTACTCTAAAGGAGATGTTATAATTAACATCTCCTTTTTTATTTATATTTATTTATAATGCTAATCAGATTAATAATTCTTTATCTTTTATTAATTCCAAATAGAGAGATCAAAGTTCTTTCATATAATATTAGATATAACAATCCAAATGATGGAAAGGACATTTGGGATAATAGAAAAGAATCAATTGTAGATTTTATAAATCATGAAGATTTTGATTTTGCTGGATTACAGGAAGTAACCTTTAGTCAGCTTCAGTACATAGAAGATAAATTAGTTAATTATAGTTATCACGGTGTTGGTCGTGATGATGGAAAACAAAAAGGAGAATTTGCTCCAATTTTTTATAATAAAAACAGATATAAATTAATTTCTGGAAATACTTTTTGGTTATCTGAAACACCTAATACTATCTCTGTTGGATGGGATGCTTCAATGGAACGTATATGTACTTACGCTCTATTTGAGGATAAAAAATCAAAAAGAAAATTTTATGTTTTTAATACTCATTTTGATCATATTGGTGTCATTGCTAGAAAAAAATCAGCTCAATTAATTATTGATTATGTTAATAGTTTAAACGAAAATAATTTTCCTGTATTTATTACGGGTGATTTTAATTTAAATGACGACAGTGATCCAATTATCTTAATTCAAAAAACATTTGATGACTCGAATATTAATTTAAATAAAGAGGACAAGCTATATAACACTTTTACAGGATTCAAAAATGATGTAATTAATCCAAGAAGAATTGACTATATTTTTTATTCTAACATTGAAATGGTTTCATCAACACACGTTCATCTTAAAACAAAAGGAAAGAGATGGGCTTCAGATCATCACCCAGTAATAGCGATTTTTAATTAAAATATTTTCTATTCCAAATAAACTCGTTGAAGTTTTTACCTAAAGAGAATCCATAATAAATAAATATTGCTATTACAGATTTCAGAATAAACAGGAAGGTTATGAAAAATTCTGCTCCGGGATTTCCCTTGTAGTAAAAAATATTACCAGGAACTAATGCAGTAATTAAAAGTGAAATTAATGAAATGAAAACAAGAATGTTAATCAGATTCTTGTATGGCCATACTTTTAATTTTCTAAAAAAACTTAAATCATTACCCCATTTATGTATTAGATAATAATATCCATCTTCAAGCTTAGCAAAAAGCAGAGGATCATCATAATTTTCTAATTCAAAAAGCTTTGATGGAGCCATGATTTTTAATTCTAAATCTAAATTTTTATGCTGGTTTTTAAATTCTTCAAGCTTTTTAATTGCTTCATTTGGAATCTTCCCTTTAAATAATTTGACATCTAAAAATCTTAGTCTGTAATCAATACAAATCTTTCTAATATCTTCAACATGAAAAAGCTTTTCAGATCTTAATTTTGAAGGATTAAATTTTAACTTAAATATTGATTTATTCTCATCTTTATTAGATCTTTTTTTTACGGTTAAAAGTTCGTTGTAAAGATTTGTTTTAGGGAGATTTATCATCATTATCAAAATTAAATAAACAAAGATTTTTTTTAAAAAAATTTAACATTTAATTTCTTTATGATTTTGCAAATATTCTTTTTTAACATTTACTGAAAGACCAGGTTTGTTTTGGATTTTCATTTCCCAATCTTTTTGATATTCTAGCCCCCCAATAATTGGATTTTCTTCATGAAAAAGAGGGCTATCACAATCTAAGAATTTAATATTTTCAGAAATGTAAGCTAAATGACAGTTTACGGTAAAAATTATTTTACTTTCAATAAACCCTCCGAATTGCATCATAATATTATTCTTTTCAGCAATTTTAATAATTTTTAATGCTTCATGAATCCCACCTGTTTTACCAATCTTAAGGTTAAAATATTGACAATGTTTTCCATCAACTAACTTTAATGCATCATTTGAGCTAAAAAGAGATTCATCAGCCATTATTTTAATAGGGCTATTTTCTTTAACATAATTCAACTTATGAGCTAATTCTTTATTAATCGGTGCTTCACAATACTCAATATTATATTTATTCATTCCTCTTAATGTTTTTACTGCTTCCTCAATTCCCCATCCTTGATTTGCATCAATTCTTAATTGAATGTTGTCGCCTACTGAGTTTCTAATTGATTTTATCCTTTCAATATCCTGACTTCCATTTTCTCCAACTTTTATCTTAATAATAGAAAATCCATTCTTTTTAATTTCAATTGCTTGCTTAGTCATTTTCTCAATTGAATCTAGGCTAACTGTATAATCAGTATAAAGTTTTTTGTTGATCTTTCCACCTAGATATTGATAGAGAGGTTTATTTACTTTTTTAGATGCTGCATCATAACAAGCTACATCTATTGCGGATTTGATACTTCTATTCCCATATATAACCCGGTTTAACTTTTCGTTAATTGTATCATGATCAAATATGTTAAGATCTAAAATCGATTTACATAAATCAGGTGCAATTGACAAACAAGTTTTAATATTTTCTCCATTGATGGTGTTTGATGGCGCACACTCCCCCCATCCATAGGTTCCATCTTCTAAAACAACTCTGATAAAAATATGATGCGAACTCTGTATTGGGCCTAATGATGTTATGAAAACTTTTTTGAGTTTTAATTCGCAATTAAAAATATCAATCGATTTAATTTTCATCATTATAATTTTTAATTTTTAAACTAGAATATATACTTTTTCCCAGATTTGAAAGAAAAGGAATACCAACTGAATCATATTCGTAAATTCCATCATTATAAATTTTATTTTCATTAACTCTTAGAGTACAAGTAAGAATAAATTCAATATTGTTTTCAAGGTCAACAATGTATGCTGATTCGGTTAGATGACCGTAAGCAAGACCAACTTTATTGAAAATCTTGAAATTTTCAGGAATTTTATTTTTAGAGTCTCCAAAAAGAAAAAACTTTACATAACTATCCCAATACTTAGGTTCAGTGTATCCATATTGTAGTCCATCTAAAGTATTTAAACTCATTGCTTGTAATATAAACTCATGATAATCATCTTGAATGAAAAATATTTCCTTTTCATCGTATTTGTTCTTAAATATTACTCTTTTAGTTAATTCATGAAGGTCATGTAATGAAATATAATTTTTATCACGAAATGAAAACTTTTCTGAAATTAGACTATCATTTTTTACAAATCCATCTCCAACTATTTCATTTTTCAACTTTTTTCTTTTGGTTGAATAGTTGTCATTTTTCGACTCGATAATTAATTCATTTCCATCATCGAGATAAAAGATATAATTTAAATTTTCTTCAATTTCGTAAGAGAAATCATGTATAATGTATGAGTTTAAAAAACCTTTTTTTTGAAGCTCTGAATTTATATACTTTTTGCCTAAAAGATGAAATAGTATGTTGTAAGCTTCATTATCGCTTATTAAGAAAATCTTTTCAATTAGCTCTCTAAGAGTTTTTTCTTTGTGTATAAGTTTATCTCCTTCAAAAACTGAAAAATTAGTATCTAAATTTATTATTTCCTCTGATTTATTTAAACTAGTAATGTATTGTAGAGTTAATAGTGCTACAGGTAGTTTTACAGTACTTGCAGGGTAAAAGTATAATTCATCATCAACCCATAAATCATAATCTTTAAAAGATATTTTACCATCAGAATTTCTTGAAATTTCAGTTAAAATAATTTGAGTATTATATTTCTTCCAATCACTTAAAACTTCGTTTATAACTGGATTTTTAAAATCAATATGATCTAAAATTTCATTGTTACATGAAACTAAATAAAGTGCAAATAGTAAGTAAAAATTTACTTTACTCAATTAATTAAGTTAGTTGATTACAATATTAAATTAGTATTTTTTTTGATTGATATTAATTAACCTAACATTTTCCTCAATATATTTAATTATTTCACCAGCAATATTTTTTCCTGTTGATTTTTCTATACCTTCAATTCCTGGTGAGCTATTAACTTCTAAAACTTTTGGACCTGAATCTGATCTAATAATATCTACACCAGCAACATTCAAACCTAATGCTCTTGCAGCATTAATTGAAATTAGTCTCTCTTGCTTTGTGATTCTTACTTTATGAGCTGTTCCACCTGAATGTAAGTTTGATCTAAAATCATCATCAGAAGATTTTCTCATCATTGAGCCAACAACCTTTTTTCCTACAACAAAACATCTCACATCTTCTCCATTAGCTTCTTTTACAAATTCTTGAGCAATAAATGGTGCTCCTATTCTTTGGAATGCACTAATTACACCACTTGCTGCCTTTTTTGATTCAGCTAAAATCACTCCCTTTCCTTGGCTACTTTGCAATAACTTTATTACTAAAGGGATATCGCTAATTAGTTCAAGCAAACTTTTTGTATCTTTTGGTGAATTAGCGAAAGAAGTATTTGGCATAGGAATACCTCTTCCAACTAGTATTTGATGTGCAGCTAATTTATCTCTTGAATTTCCAATTGATTGAGATGAGTTTAAGCAGAAGGTTTCCATCGCTTGAAACTGTCTTACAACTGACATTCCGTAAAATGTTATTGAAGGTCCAATTCGTGGAATTATTGCGTCATAAATTGGTAGAGGTTTTCCGTTGTAATGAACTTCAGGATTTGAACTGTCAATTTTTAAATAACATCTTTTTGTATCAATTGTTTCAACTACGTGATCATTTTTTTCAGCTTCTTCAATAATTCTACGTACTGAGAAATTATTAGGCTCTCTAGTTAATATCCCAATTCTTAAACTTCTTTTAAGTTTAAATTTATTTTTGATTGATTTATAAACATCATAATCCAATTTTGTTTGAATGTAGCTTGAGTCTGGTTTAACAATAGCACCTTCCAATGCGCTTCTTCCTAGTATCATCCTGTAATTAAGATTTTCTCTATTTGTCAGAGTTATTTCAATTTCTTTTGAAAAATCTCCTATGTTGAGAGTGGTGTTAATTACATATCTTTTTTCTGTTCTTCCCATTGAAGATGTTATTTCTCTTTCATCAATAACTTTTGCAGAACAATAAATTGCAAGTTCAGGATTGTCTTTTATAGGATTAATTACAAACCTTACTTTTCTATTTTTATTTGATCCAAAAGGTTGAATGTTGTGCGCATGTAGAGCACTAGTTTTTGCTCCGGTATCAGTCTTAGCTTCAATTGAGGGTATTCCTAAGTTAGGTAATGAAACCCATTCAACCCACCCAACATTTAATTTTTTATTCATCTTTTAATAAATTTTTTGTTGCCATGTAGCCTGCCGTACCGCCGACACTTCCACATGGAAAAATTCCAGATCCACCATAATAAATGTTTTCATAGTCTAGAAAATTATAAAAATTATTATCTGGATTTGAAGAAAAAGTTCTTTGATCAAAATTTTGGAATCCCCTCATTGATAAGTGATCTATATTCCCTTCTGGAAAAAAGAAGATATCTTTTAAATCTTTAGGAGCTAAAAACTTGTTATCAACAATATCATCCATATTGAGGATATGATTTTCAAGTTCATTAGTAATGTTTTGAATTACATCATTGTAATTTTCAGATCTTTTTTCAAATGATAAGCTCTTTGTAAAACAAATTATTTTATCAAAGTTTTCAATGTTACCCATATTTCTTTGTGCTGCACCATCAGGATAAATTTGAATGTAACCAGGATAATAGTCTTTATTACTTTCAATTGAATTTTGACTACTTGAATTTAATGAGTCAATCGAATTTTCTTGAAAAATAAATCTGAACGAGCTTTCTAAACTAGATTCTTTTTTCCACACTACTGGTTTTTCAAAAAATAAAGTTAGTTTACCACTTGAACCACGATAGTCTTTTTCCTTAAGATTCGAACTATTATCTAAAAATTTTAATGGTGTTTTTGGATCAGTACAAAATATGATTTTATCAAAAGGAGTTGAATGATCTTTATTGTTAATTATACTGTGAATTATTCCAGATTCTGTATCGATTGATTGAATATTACAATTCAATTGAATATTAACTCCTAGATTATGATTAATTTTTGTTAATTCTTCAGTTATTTTCCATATCCCACCTTTTACAAACCCCCAATATCCATTAAAAATAGATCCTGAATCCATCAGTGGAATTGTAAATGCTGTGCCTTTTTCATTGTATGATACAGGACTACTTTCAATTACTGTCATACCCATGTAAACTTTTGTTTTTTCAGATGTAAAGTAGTGATCTAATAAATTTTTGGCTGAACCTCTAATCCATAAATCAGTTATCTCTTTTCCTAATATTTTATATGCATTTTCAATACTAGGTGTTTTACCATTTACATATAAATTCCTGATGTAATCAATTACTAAATTCTCATCTCTTCTAAATCCTTTTACATTGCCATTCTCATTCCATTGATTCTTAAGCTCATTTTCCAGAAGTTCAGGGTTTCGGTGAATTTTTGTTGGATTTTCATCATCTTTGAAGTATACTAGTTTTGGTATATCAGGACAGTAAGTAGTAATGTTTTTTGAAAGTCCTGTTTGTTCAAAAATAAATTTTGGCATCATACCCAAAACTGTTGCTCCATAGGCAAAATCTATTTTTTTATCATTTATAACTTTAGAGTCTCTTATACAAGCTCCACCTGTATGTTCCTTGAATTCAAGTAATGTGACATCGTAGTTTTCCTTCTTTAGATAGTTTGCAGCAACTAACCCATTAATACCTGCACCAATAACTACAACCTTTTTCATTACTTTCTAATACCTAACATAAAATTAAGTCCTGGAGCTGGTTCATAATATCGAGAACCAAAGGCATTAATTCTAATGTTATCAAAATATTTAGTGTTAGTTAGATTATTTATTGAAATAAAACCATTCCAATTTTTATTAGAAATATTAAAATCTTTGAAAATTGTTAAATCAATTTTTTTGTAATCATTAATGATAGTTTTGTTTGCGTTGTCAGCATACATATTGCCAAACATTTTAAAATCTAATATTAGATTAATTTTTTTAGTTAATGAATAGTTTAAGTTAAATACATGTTGGTTTTTTGGCAATCCAGCAATTCTATTGTTTGAAAAATCTTGACCATTAACCTCATATTTGACAAACTTATAATTACCAATTGTTGAAATTAAGTTCAATTTTAATTTTTGATTTACCTTAAAATTAATTTCACTTTCAATTCCTGAACGAGATGTTTTTCCAGAGTTTCTGTAGAAATTTTGATCTGGAAAATCTTCCAATTGATATGATACAATCTCATTTTTTGAATATGATTTAAAATATATAATTCTATAATTTAAGTTTGATAGAGAATTAAAATTAGAAAAACCAATTTCATAATTGTTATACTTGCTTGAATCTAAATTTTCATTAAATCCTGTATTTGAAATATTAGATGAAAATTCATTTAATGTGGGTGTTTCAAATCCATTAGAATAGTTCACATAAATTTCATTTGAATCATTGATATTGTAATTAATATTAGAGGAAAGACTAGTAGAATTAAGTTTGATAGAACCATTTTTATTATTAATAAAGTCGTCATATTTAACAGTATTATTATCAAATCTTAAACTTGCATTAAAAGTAAACTTGCCAGCCTTTAATGAGTTGGAATAATAAGTTGAAAAATTATTAAACTTCTCATCTTGATTCATCACAAGTTCACCTCTATTTCCATTAATATTAAAAAATCTTAATCGTTCATCGTTTTGAATATTAATTTCAAGTCCTAAATTTTGCTTTAAGATTTTTTCTTTACTAATATTTAAATTATATCCCCAGAAATTCTTTTTTAAATCAATAATACCTCCTCTTGCGTAAGGTAGTTTTCCGTAAAATAATCTATTATTGAAAAACAACTTGTTTCTCAATTTAAAGTCACCAATTTGGTTGTTAAGTAATAATCCTATTTTAAATTGATTTACTTTTTCTCCTGAATTAAAATCAACATTTCTTTTCCTTGCTTGTTTTCTGTTAGATTCAACTTCGCCTTTAGTTAAACCACCAGGATCTTTAGCATATGGGCTATCTAGAATGTTTGCAATAATTTTAAAATCACCCTTGTCAAATTTTCTTAAGTATTTAAAATTAAAATTATGATTAAGAAATTTACTATTATTTCTAAATCCATTTGAGCTTGACCTATTTAAATGAAAAATGATTTTACCTTTATTTAAATTTATCCCTGAGGTCAAATTTATTTTTAGACTTTCAAAAGAACCAGCAGATAGATTTGTTTTAATAAAATCTTTTTCAAAAAAATCTATTGTTGATATTGAGATTATGCCACCAGAGGAGTTTCCGTATAAAGATGAATTTACTCCTCTTAAGACTTCTATCTGATTAATGATCTCTAAATTAATGTTGTCAAGCTGAGATTGACCATCAACAAATGTTTCAGGTAGCCCATCAACGTAAATTTTTATCCCTCTAACTCCAAAATTAGCTCTACTTCCAAATCCTCTAATTGATATTCTTTCATCTTGTGCGTAGTTATTGCTATTCATTATAAAAACTCCTGGAACATAATTTAAATACTCACTAAGATTATATTGTCTCAAGTATTTTTGTTTTAGATCCAAATCAATTTTAGAAATTGAATAAATTGACAGTTCTTCTTTATTATATTCTCTTAAAATCTTAACTGAAACTTCATCTAATACAATAGTATCATTAGTTTGAATTACTTGAGAATTAATAATAAATGGCAGAAATAATATTAGAAATCTTTTCATTGATCTTAAAGTAATTTTTTTAATTCTTTAAGTTCAGTATTGGAAAACAACCTCCATTTTCCTCTGGGGATATCTAGTTTGACATTCATTATTCTAATCCTTTCAAGTTTTTTAACCTTATATCCTAGATAATCACACATTCTTCTAATTTGCCTATTTAACCCTTGGGTTAAAATAATTTTGAATTGATAGTCATTGATATATTTTAATTCACATTTTTTGGTTATTGTTCCGAGAATTGGAATACCATTGGACATTTTTTTCAAAAAATCATGATTGATTTTTTTGTTTACTGTAACTAAATACTCCTTTTCATGCATATATCTCGATCTGAGAATTCTGTTTACAATATCCCCATCATCAGTTAAAAAAATTAATCCTTCACTCATTTTATCAAGTCTTCCAATTGGAAAAATTCTTTTTTTATAGTTAATAAATTCAATAATATTTTTCTCTTCTTTCTCAGTATCAGTAGTACAAACTATTCCTCTTGGCTTATTAAAAATCAAATAAGTTCTTTCCTTAACATTATTTCTAATTTTTTCGCTATCAACTTTTATAATATCTGACGAAGTTATTTTATGACCATGCGAAACAATGACATTATTAACTGTGACTCTACCTTGGTCAATAAGCTTATCAGCTTCTCTTCTTGAGCAAAACCCAACTTGACTTAAATATTTATTAATTCTTGTATCCAAACTTAAAGATCTAATATTCCATCAGGTAATTCCATCTCAATAACTTTTTCATCGTGATTAATCTGAATAATCATTTCATCAACATAAGGTATTAGAAGTTTTTTTTCAATATACATAACCTCAATTAAATCTTGTTGATAATTATTTATAATATTCACAATTTCACCAATGTGTTTTTTGTTTATGTCTATTAATCTATATCCAATAAGTTGTTTTGTCTTGGAAGTACTAGAATCTTCCTCAGAAAGTTGATTTTTTTCACAATAAATTTCAACATTCCTTAATTTTTCAGCTTTATTTTCAGAATCAATTGAATCAAAACTTATCCTGTAAATATTCGTTTTTTGGTTTTTTAATGATTTGATTTTAAATGGAACTAAGGATGAATTAATTCTTAGAAGTATTGAGCTAAAACTATATTTTTTTAAATTAATAGTTGAGTAAACACTAACCTCTCCTTTATAGCTAAAAGGCTTTAAAATCTTTCCTAGATTAAATAAGCTTTCTTTCACTTGGACAGTGAGAGATTACTCCTCTTTTTTGTCTTCTTCTTCCGCAGGAGCCTCTTCAGCAGGTGCTTCTTCAGCAGCAGGTGCTTCTTCAGCAGCGGGAGCTTCTTCTTCCGCAGGAGCCTCTTCAGCAGGTGCTTCTTTAGCAGCGGGAGCTTCTTCTTCCGCAGGAGCTTCTTCGTTAAGCGCTTCTTCTGCAGCTAATTTTCTTTTTTCATTAG
>VMBT01001423.1_pt1 | contig 12758 bp, 9 predicted proteins | sample 4404301 | NCBI WGS metagenome assembly VMBT01 (sample SAMN12238535, study PRJNA552566) | marine metagenome | isolation source: Coastal seawater | place: USA: coastal Georgia, Sapelo Island | collected 2008-08/2009-08
CTCCCGACATGCTCGGCGCCGCCGCCGTGATCGACCTCGCGGACTCCATCATCGGATCGGCGATCCGACGCCTCAGTGAGTCCGGTGGACCCGATGTCCACCAGGTCTTCGCCTACGACCTCGCGCACGCCGCCTCCGCGGCCGCGACCGCCCGCTCCCTCCTCGACTACGGCTCGAAAGGTGACGTGGAGGCCTCGATCACGTGCGCCTTCACCGCCGACATGGTTCACGACCTCTCATCGCGAATTCTTGGACGCGAGTCACAATGGGGTGTCGAGCCCGGTGTTCTCGAACCCGCGCACCACTTCGTGTCCCGATACCGCGACCCCGAGTTCCTCGCCTCCCTCGCCTCGACTCCAGGCCCCCTCCACCTGAGCGACGACATGGACATGGTGCGCGACACCTTCCGAGCGTTCGCCGCCGATGTGGTGGCACCTCACGCCGAGCATGTTCACCGCACCAACGCCGACGTCCCCGAGGAGATCATTACCGGACTCGCTGAGCTCGGCGCCTTCGGCTTGAGCGTCCCAAGCGAGTACGGCGGCTACAGCGAGGGTGGCCACGACGAGTACGTCGCCATGGTGGTCGCCACCGAGGAGCTGAGCCGGGCGAGCCTCGGAATCGGCGGCTCGCTCATCACACGACCGGAGATCCTCACCAGAGCCCTCGTGAAGGGCGGTAGCGAGGAGCAGAAACGCCACTGGCTACCGAAGCTCGCCGTCGCCGAGGTGATGCCCGCCGTGGCGGTGACCGAGCCCGACTACGGCAGCGATGTGGCGAGCATCAAGGTGACCGCGACGCCGGCGCTCGGACCTGACGGCGAGCCCGGCTACGTGATCAACGGCGTCAAGACTTGGTGCACCTTCGGCGCGCGAGCCGATGCTCTCGCTCTGCTTGCGCGAACCGACCCCGACCGCTCCAAGACCCACCGAGGTCTCAGCCTCTTCATCGTTCCGAAGCCCCGAGGCGATGCCCACGGATTCGTGTTCTCCCAGGACGCCGTCGACATCGATGGCACCACACGGACCGGCCGCATGGAGGGTCGGCCGATCGACACCATTGGATATCGCGGGATGCACTCCTACGAGATCGCCCTCGAGGACTGGTGGGTGCCAGCCGAGAACCTCGTGGGCGAGGCCGAGGGTCTCGGACGCGGCTTCTACTACCAGATGGAGGGCTTCGAGAACGGTCGTCTCCAAACCGCCGCCCGCGCCGTCGGACTCATGCAGTCCGCCTACGAACTCGCGCTCGAGTACGCGGAGAACCGGAAGGTCTTCGACCACGCGATCATCGATTACCAATTGACCCGCGCCAAGCTCGGCCGGATGGCCGTGGTCATCCAAGCCGCGCGTCAGTTCTCGTACGCGGTCGCCACCCTCATGGGTAAGGGCGAAGGGGCGACGGAGGCCTCAATGGTGAAGGCCTACGTGTGCAAAGCCGCCGAGTGGGTGACCCGCGAAGCGATGCAGATCCACGGGGGTATGGGCTACGCCGAGGAGTACGCGGTCAGTCGCCTCTTCGTTGACGCTCGTGTGTTGTCGATCTTCGAAGGCGCCGACGAGACACTGTGCCTGAAGGTGATCGCTCGTCGCCTCACCGCGGACTGATCAGCCGAGCATCGCCGGGAGTTCCCCGAGCGAAGCGATCCGGGCGAAGTCAGCCCCGACGTGGTCGTCGAACGGATCGACGAGAACGGGATGCAACCCTGCGGCCATCGCCCCACCGACGTCCATCACCACCGAATCGCCGACGTAGAGAATCCGCTCAGGAACCGTCTCGGGATGATGCTCGATGGCGAAGGTGAAGATCGCCGGATCGGGTTTGGCGACTCCAACGACGTGGGAGTCGACGATCGTGCGCATCGACACACCTGAACCGGCGCCCCGCTGGCAGATCCCCATATGTTCGAGCACCCACTCAATCTGACCGGAGGCGTTCGACACCACCGACATCGGCACGCCGAGCGCCGCAAGTTCAGCCAAGGCGGCCATCGACTCAGGGATCGGCCACCTCCACAGCTCGGCGGTTCTCGTCCGGTCGAGGAGCGATGCCGCCATCAGCCGGAGCTCGGCATCAACGCCGACCGCGGTCACATAGGCGAGGTTGTAGGAGTCCCAATCGGACTCCGAGGCGGCCGCTCGCGACTTCGCCGCCATGCCCGCGTAATGCGCTCGACGGTGGTCGTCGATCCGAGTCGACCCCCCGTAGGTCTCGAGCAGCGGCGCGAGCACCGTCGGGTCCGGCAGGACGAGGACTCCGCCCGCATCGAAGAAAACAGCGTCAAACGCGTTCATTCCTCTCGAGGGTAACGACGCACCGGATGCCGGCGGCCGTTACGGTCCGGTCATGGGCCTGTGGAACTGGGTGTTCGGCAAACACCCCCCGCGACCGATCGACCCCGAACGCTCGGTCGAGGCGGCATGGCTACCCATGTGGCAGGCGCAACTCGTCATCCACGAGCTCTGGGAGCGTGACATCCCCTGCGTGATGAGCGAGGACTTCACCTCTCACCTGCGCTTCGGCGCGCGAGAGCCCATGGCCCGCATCTTCGTCATGGAGCCGCGGCTCGCCGATGCTGAGGACGTCATCACCGAGGTCACCGGACAGCGGCCGAAGCACCTCGGCATGTAATCGACCCCCCTCGACGTCAACGCCTCACAACAGCGCGCTCACCGCCGGGCAGTCCGGCCTCGGAGCCACGGACTCGATGAGGACGACACTCCCGTCGCTCCGCAGGCGCTCGCACACGAGCACGACCCCATCGCCGTCCACCTCCGCTATCGCAGCGGCGGACGCGAGCCGCGATCCATACGCCCTCGGCAACAGTGACCCGAGCGGAACGAGAACCGCATCGCCGAGCGATCCTGCTCCGGGTGCCAACAGGCCAACCGGAGATCCGGGCCCATCGGTGAGCGCTGCAACAACCCTCACCAGGCCGGGATCGGCCGGCCGGGGAGCAGCCGCAGCGTGTAGCACCTCCTCGGACGCCGCTCGCTCATCGAGAGCGCCGACGATTCGACTGGCCGACCACCAGAGCTCCGGGCGACCCGCGAGGCGCTCGAGCAGCCGACGGGCCGTCGGCACCGCCTCCGGACCGCCGAGTCCATGATCGGCGACCAGAAGGGCGAACGCCGTCGCCGCCTCCCATGGTCGATCGGCGCTCGAGGGGTCGCGCGCGACCGACCGCAGGTACTCAAGAGGGTGCACGGCGCAACGGTACCGATGGCATCGGGCGGCAACGGACCCGCCACCGGTGTTGGGGGCCGCACCCGTCGCATCGCTACGATCGCGGCGTGGCAAATCGACTCCCCGACGATCTCGTGCTGCACCCGATCGGCGCCGATTCACGACCCGTGGGCGAATTGCTCACGACTTTCCATCTCGCTCCGGTTGTGCTCGACCCGTACACGAACGAGAGCTCGTGGATCCTGAAGACCGCGGTACGGGTGCTCGACGCACTCCGAGGTGCTGACGCGAGGGTGAGTTTCGTTGTCACGTCCGATGCCGACGACGCGCGGCGATTCCTCGGACCGATCGCCGACGACTTCCTCGTGTTCGCGGACCCCGATCGAGTTGTGCCGAAGGCACTCGGTGCCACCACCCTCCCCGCATTCGCCTTCGTCCGCGTCGACGGCTCGGTCGAAGCCCTCACCGAGGGGTGGGACCCGGCCGGATGGCGTTCCGTCGCCCGGGCAATCGCAGCCGCGACCTCGTGGAACCCTCCGACGATCCCGGGACCGAACGACCCGGCGCCCTTCGCTGGATCGCCCGTCACCGGCTGAGGCCGGTTCGACGCTCGGAGGTCCGGTGACCGCCCTGCCTGACCTGCCGGTCACCGCCGAGATCGCCCGCGTCCGACGCGCCCTGAGCGAGTCGCGACGCTGCGTTCTCACGGCGCCCCCGGGGGCGGGCAAGACCACCCTGGTTCCCCTTGCCCTCCTCGACGACCTCCCGACCAGCGGACGCGTCGTCCTTCTCGAGCCTCGCCGCCTCGCCGCGCGAGCCGCGGCCCGTCGTATGGCCCAACTGCTCGGCGAATCGGTTGGCGACACCGTCGGACTCCGCACCCGCGATGAGCGAATCGTCGGGCCCACAACCCGAATCGAGGTGCTCACCGAAGGAGTGCTCACTCGACGCCTACAGAGCGACCCAGAACTCCCCGGCGTCTCGATCGTCATCTTCGACGAAGTCCACGAGCGCAACCTGACCACCGACCTCGGACTGGCGCTCTGTCTCGATGTCGCCTCGACCATCCGTCCCGATCTCGCCCTGCTTGCCATGTCGGCCACCGCCGACACCGATCGGCTGAGTCGACTCCTCGATGGAGCGCCAGTGATCGTGAGCGAGGGGCGCACCCATCCGGTCGATCAACGCTGGATTCCCACCGCTCAGGGAACTCGGATCGAGGACGCCGTTGTGGCAGCGACCGAACGAGCCCTCGCCGACAACTCGGGAGACATCCTCGTCTTCCTCCCCGGGATCGCCGAGATCATGCGGGTCGTCGATCGCCTCCGACTGGCCGTCGAGTCGAACGTGGACGTGCTTCCACTCGCCGGAAGTCTCACCCTCGAGGAACAGGACGCCGCGCTACGCCCCTCGGGCGAGGGGCGTCGACGGGTGGTGGTCTCAACCGACATCGCCGAGACCTCACTGACCGTGGAGGGCGTGAGAATCGTCGTTGACTCCGGTCTCGCCCGCGCCCCGCGGCACGATCCAGCCACCGGCATGACGCGACTCACGACCGTCACGACGAGCCGTTCCTCGGCGACTCAGCGTGCCGGGCGCGCCGGCCGCGAGGCCCCTGGAGTGGCCTACGCCCTCTGGAGCAAGATCGAGCACGGCACGCGGCTCGCCCACCCGACACCCGAGATCAGCGAAGCCGACCTCGCGTCATTCCTCCTCGAGTCCCTGGCGTGGGGCAGCGAACCCGATGATCTCCGTCTCATCACCCCTCCTCCGGTGTCGTCGGTTCGGTCCGCACGGGCTCTCCTGATCGATCTCGGGGCGATCAACGCCGAAGGCGCGCTCACCGACGATGGCCGGCGGATGCTCACGCTCCCCTTGCATCCCCGCCTCGCCCGAATGGTCGTCCGGCATCCCCATCCGATCTCATGCGTCCTAGCGGCGCTTCTCGACGAGCGCGACCCGCTGCGGGGCCGACGCGACGAACTGCCGGTCGACCTGGAGACGCGCGTGTCCCTCGTCCGCGGCGAGAACCCCTCCCTGCCAAACGGGGTTCGACCCGATCATGGTGCTCTGGATCGAATCCGACGCCGGGCCGCGGACCTCATGCGTCGCGCCACGATCGCCGGCACCCCATCGGATGCGCGGGCGGAGGATGCCGGCCGCGCGCTCATCGAGGCGTACGCGGACCGGATCGCCATGCGACGTCGGGCCGGACAATTCCAACTTCGCACCGGTGCCGGCGCCTGGATCCCCGAGACGGACCCGCTCGCCTCCGAGGAGTTCATCGTCGCCGCCGACCTCGACGGACGGCGCGACCGAGCACGGGTGCGCCTCGCGGCCGCCGTCGACGGGGCCGCCGTGATCCGACGATTCGCCGAGATCCCCGGACTGCTCAGCGAACGCCGTCGCCTCGACTGGGATGCCGATCGCGACGATCTCGTCGAAAGCGTCGAGCGGCGACTCGGCTCACTGCGCCTCGGCACGACGACCGCGCGACCCGAACCCGGCGCCGAGACGACCCACGCGCTGATCGACCGGGTGCGGGTGACCGGACTCGCGGTACTGCCTTGGAACGGCGAGGCCCTCGGTCTCCGCGAGCGTGTTGGCTTCCTCCGAGCCCGACGAGGTGACCCGTGGCCGGACTGGAGCCGAGAGGGACTCATCGCCGGACTCGACGACTGGTTGGCGCCGTACCTGACCGGTGCGACATCGCGAACCGATCTCGAATCACTCGATCTGACCATGCTGCTCCGAGCAATGCTGCCGTGGCCCGAGGGCGCCGACCTCGACCGATTGGCTCCGAGCGCCCTCGCGACACCGGCCGGTACCACTGCCCCGATCTCGTATGCCGACGGGCGGCCGGTCTGCGCTGTTCGGGTTCAAGACCTGTTCGGTCTTAGTGAGCACCCCCTCGCCGACGGCGAGCCACTCGTGCTCGAACTGCTCTCCCCCGCTGACCGACCGGTCCAGGTGACCGCTGACCTCCCCGGGTTCTGGTCGGGCTCATGGTCTCAGGTGCGTTCCGACATGGCCGGGCGCTACCCCAAGCACCACTGGCCCGACGACCCGGCAACAGCCGAACCTCACCGACTGAAGCGCCCACCAGGAGAGCGAGGCGATCGATGATCCTCGGACTCGAATGGTGGGTCGTCGTCGCCTGCCTCATGACGGTTGCCGTCGGCTCCTCGGTCCAAGCGACCATCGGCATCGGCATGGGCATGCTCGCCGCACCCGTCCTCGGTCTCGCCGATCCGGCGTTCCTTCCCGCGACGATCATGCTCTCCGTGCTCCCGCTCTCGGTCGGCGTGGCGGTCCGCGAATGGGATGCCGTCAACTGGACCGACGTCCGCGACGCGTTCATCGGCCGCGTGCCTGGCATCGCCCTTGGCGCGCTCGTCGTCGCGATGACCGGGCCGCGGACGATCGCCATCATCGTCGGCCTGTCCGTCTTGACCGCGGTCGCTGTGTCCCTCACCGACTTCCGATTCCGCACCACCCCGCGCAACCTCCGTATCGCCGGGATCTTCTCGGGCATCTTCGGCACCGCCGCTGGTGTCGGAGGCCCGCCGATGGCCCTCACCTATCAGCACGAGACGGCCCGGGTCATGCGAGCCACACTCGCCGTGTACTTCGGCTTCGGGTCCACCTTGTCGATCCTCGCCCTCGCGGTGGCCGGTGAGGTCGGTCGGCGACAGCTCGAACTGAGTCTGCTCCTCCTCCCAGCGGTCATGGCCGGCCTCGTCCTCTCCAGACCCGTGATCGCCCGACTTCCCGAGGCTCGGGTCCGAGTCGCAGTGCTCGTGCTGTGCACGATCTCATCGACCGCGCTGCTGATCGAGGCGCTGTGAGCAGACGACGACGCGCCGACAACCAGCCGACATAGGGTTGGACCATGTCCTCCGACGACGTCGACTTCACGGAACTCCTTCCGCTCGGTGAGGACACCACCGAGTACCGCCTGATCACGACCGAAGGCGTGGAGACCGTGGAGACCTCAGAGGGTCGCTTCCTCAAGGTGGACCCCTCGGCCATCAGGCGTCTTACCGCCGAGGCGATGCGCGAGATCGCCCACCATCTTCGAAGCGGGCACCTCGCCCAACTCCGAGCGATCCTCGACGACCCAGAAGCCAGCGACAACGACCGGTTCGTCGCCCTCGATCTTCTACGCAACGCCGCGGTCGCCGCCGGCGGAGTCCTCCCGATGTGTCAGGACACCGGCACCGCGATCGTCAAAGCCAAGAAGGGCCAGTGGGTGCTCACCGGGGGCGGGGATGAGCGGGCCATCGCCGGAGGTATCCAAGACACCTACCTCACGAGCAATCTGCGCTACAGCCAACTGGCACCGCTCACGATGTACGAGGAGCGCAACACCGGGACGAACCTGCCGGCCGAGATCAAAATCGCGGCGGTCGACGGGGACTCCTACAAGTTTCTCTTCATGGCCAAGGGGGGTGGCAGCGCCAACAAGAGCTTCCTCTATCAGGAGACCAAGGCGCTCCTGAACGAGGCGACGCTCATCCCGTGGGTCTTCGACAAGATGCAATCCCTCGGCACCTCGGCCTGCCCGCCCTATCACCTCGCGGTCGTCATCGGCGGAACCTCCGCTGAGTTGGCGGTCGAGACCGCGAAGTTGGCCTCGGCGCGATACCTCGACTCCCTGCCCACCACGGGCTCCGAGCTCGGCCACGGATTCCGCGACCTCGCCCTCGAAAGCCGACTCCTCGAACTCAGCCAGCAGACCGGCATCGGCGCCCAATTCGGCGGCAAGTACTTCTGTCATGACGTCCGAGTCATCCGCCTTCCACGTCACGGTGCCTCCTGCCCGGTCGCGATCGCGGTGTCCTGCTCCGCGGACCGTCAGGCCCTCGGCAAGATCACTGCCGATGGGGTCTTCCTCGAGCAACTCGAGCACGACCCGGCGAGATTCCTCCCCGAGACCACCGACGAGGATCTCGATGACGCCGAGGTGGTGCGAGTCGACTTGAACCGCCCGATGAGCGAGATTCGCGCCCAACTCTCCGAACTCCCGGTTCGCACTCGGGTCATGTTGACCGGCCCGATGGTCGTCGCCCGAGACATCGCCCACGCCCGCATCAAGGAGCGCCTCGACGCCGGTGAGCCGATGCCCGCCTACCTCGCCGACCACTGCGTCTACTACGCCGGTCCGGCCAAGACCCCCGAAGGAATGGCGTCAGGGTCGTTCGGCCCGACCACTGCCGGCCGGATGGACTCCTACGTCGAGCAGTTCCAGGCGGCCGGCGGCTCGTTCGTCATGCTCGCCAAGGGCAACCGATCGCGACAAGTCACCGACTCATGTCACGAGCACGGCGGTTTCTACCTCGGGTCGATCGGCGGGCCCGCCGCCCGACTTGCGCAGGACAACATCACCTCCGTCGAGGTGCTCGAGTACCCCGAACTCGGCATGGAAGCCGTATGGCGCATCGAGGTGCGGGATTTCCCGGCCTTCATCGTGGTCGACGACAAGGGCAACGACTTCTACGACCAGGTGCGCCGCGAAGCAGCGACACGCCCAACCGGGGTTTCGATCGGTTGATCGCTCAGGCGAGCGCGACCAACTCGAGCCACTCCCGCGAGAAGTAGTCCACCTGCCCATCGGGCAGCAGCAGCACCTTCGTCGGCGAGAGCCGCTCGACGAATTCAGTGTCGTGACTAACAAGAATCACCGTGCCGGGCCAGGGCTCGAGGGCCTCCGCGACCGCTGAGCGCGACGCCGGATCCAAGTTATTGGTCGGCTCATCGAGAAGCAGCAGGTTGTTGCGGCCCGACATCAGCATCGCGAGGGCGAGCTTCGTCTTCTCCCCTCCTGAGAGGGTCCCCGCCCGCTGCATCACCTTGTCCCCCGAGAGCCCGAACATGCCGAGGAGGCCTCGAAGCTCGGTCTCGGTGAGCGCGGTGCCGACGGTGAGCGCCTGACGCATGTTGTCGAGCAGTGAGGCGTCGACGTCGAGATTGTCGTGCTCTTGGGCGTAGTAACCGGGCACCACGTTGTGCCCCCACTGAACCTCGCCGAGATCGGCGTCGGTCTCACCGGCCAGAATGCGAAGCAGGCTGGTTTTCCCGGCGCCGTTCAAGCCGAGCACGAGCAGCCGCTCCCCCCGCCCGATGTCGAACCCGACATCCTCGAAAACCTTCGGTCCGCCGTATCCCTTGCACAGCCCTGAGACCGTCAGCGAGGTGACCCCACTCGACGGCGGATCGGGGAAGCGGACCCGCAGCGTTCGGTCGCGATCGGAGACCCGCACCCGCTCCGACTCGAGGCGGGCGATTCGACGCTCCATGTTGTGGGCCATCGCGGCCTTCGTCGCCTTCGCGCCGAACCGATCGACGACGCGTTGCATGCGCGCCAACTCCCGCTCCTGCTGGGCCGCCGTCCGAGCGCGACGTCGCTCATCCTCCGCCCGCGCCGTCACGTACTGCGAGTACGTGCCGCGGTACTCGACGATGTGACCGGTGTCCGCCTCGCCGGGACGGTCGAGATGAAGTACTCGTGTGATGGCCTCGTCGAGCAACTCGAGGTCGTGGCTGATGACCAACAGGGCGCCCCGGAATCCGCGGAGGAATCCGAGCAGCCACTCTTTGGCATCGATGTCGAGGTGGTTCGTCGGCTCGTCGAGGCACAGCACCTCCGATCCGGCGAAGAGGATGCGCGCGAGTTCGACCCGACGACGCTCCCCGCCGGACAGCACGCCGATCGGTAGCTCCAGTCGGGCATCGGGCACGCCGAGACCAGCGGCGATCGACCGCGCCTCACCCTCAGCCGCGTATCCGCCCGCCGAAGCGAAGAGTTCCTCGGCCCGAGAGAACCGGCGCACCGCATCCTCCGACGGGGATTCCTCCATGGCGATCCGGAGCTTCTCGATCCGCTCCAACTGCTCGTCGATCGAGCGACCCGACAGCACGTGGGAGATCGCCCGACGAGAGTCGTGGACCCCAGCGATACGAGGATCCTGAGGCAGGTAACCGAACGCGCCGCGGCGAACCACCCGTCCCGATGTCGGCTCCTCCTCGCCACCGAGCACCCGGAAGAGCGACGTCTTCCCGGCTCCATTGCGCCCGACAATGCCCACCTTGTCGCGGGGCATCACCGTGAAGTCGGCGGACTCGACAACGGTGCGACCACCGATCTCGACGGTCAGCGACTGGGCCTGAAGCACCCGAGCAGGCTACGAGCGCGCGCCGGCGGCGCTCACTCGGTCACGATTGTCGGGAGAACGTCGTCGGTGAAGGTCGTCGGCAGGCACTCCCCCTCAAGACGACCCGGAGCCTCACCGAGGGCGAGGGCCACCTCAGCGACGATCCGCGTGCGGCCGGCCCCGGTCAGATGGATGCCGTCACCGCCCACAAGTCGCGGCTCAGCATCGGTCATATCGGCCCAGTCGAGCAGGTAGACGTTCGGGTCTCCGTCGGCGATCGAGCGGATGATGTCGTTCACCACGGTTCGGGTCTCGGTGAACTCGCTCACGGTCAAGACCAGTACCGGCCGGGGCGCGAGCCGGTCGACGAGCTCCCGCATCTGGTCCTCGAAGTTCAGGTAGTCGCCGCGGAAGTTGCTCCCGAAGAACACGACAGCGGCGTCCCAGTCGGCCCCATCACTTGGCGGCAGTCGTCGATTGAGCACCCGATGGGCGAAGTCGATGAAGCGCCCCGGTTCGGCATCCACCTCGACGTCCCAGCCCGCCTCGTTGAGTCGGTTGCACATATCACCGCCATAGCGCTCCGCCGTGGACGCCATGATCGAGTCGCCGATGACAATCACGCGATTGCCCTCGACCAAGTCGCCGAACGGCGCGAGTCCCAGGTCGGTTGGTCGAATTCCATCGCTGTCGACGACCACCGGCTCAGGTTCGGGTTCAGTCACGACGGGTGTCGTCTCCTCGGTCAACGGCTCGGCTGGCGGCGCGTCGCGATCGACCGGAAGACCGATGTCGCCGGGCATCTCACCGACCCCTGCCACCGTGCCCGCCCCGACCGTGACGGCACCAGTGGAGGCCGTCGTCGTCGAGCACGCGGCGAGCGCGAACGGGGCGATCGCGGCGAGGGCGGGCACCGCCAGCGATCGGAGACATGACGGCACACGACCATTGAACAGGACGCGCGGCATCGCGCCGTGTCACCGAGGTCGCAGCCGTGGTCGCGCTTGTCACATAGGGCACCGGCCGATCGGCGATGGAGGGGTACCGTGTCGGTGTGCCGCGGCCCTACGACCTCGTCATCATCGGGCTCGGCTCAGCGGGGCTGACCGCGGCGCGCTTCGCCTCCGCTGAGCTCGGCCTCCGAGTCGCGGCGGTCGAGCGCGACCGCGTTGGGGGCGACTGCCTGTGGAGTGGCTGTGTTCCCTCGAAGTCCCTGGCCCGATCGGCCCGCTCAGCCCACGAGGCTCGACGCGCGGTCGACTTCGGCGTCCGAACCGGTGAGATCACCGTCGATCTCCCGTCGGTCTGGCGTCGGATCCGGGATGTCCAAGGCATCATCGCGGCTGGCGACGACTCCCCCGAGCGCGTCACCGACTGGGGCGTGGATCTCTACAACGGCACGGCGTCGGTCACCGGAGCCCGACGGGTGACCGTCGACCTCGACGGCGAGGCCACCGACCTCGATACGCGCAACATCCTGATCTGCACGGGATCTCGTCCTCGCATCCCCCACATCTCGGGACTCGCCGAGGTCGACTACCTGACCAACGAGTCGCTCTTCGCGCTCGACACCCCGCCGACCTCGACGATCGTCATCGGGGGTGGGCCGTTCGCCGTCGAAAGCGCTCAAGCCCTCAACCGGCTCGGCGTCGAGGTCACCCTCTTCGAGACGCTCGACCGCCTGCTCTCCCGAGACGAACCCGACCTCGCGGCCCGGGTCGCCGAGGTCCTGCGCGCTGAGGGGGTCGATGTACGACTCAGCACCGCGGTGACCGGAGTCCGTCCCGACTCCGGCGGAGTCGTCGTCGAAACCGCCGACGGTGAGTCACGCGCGGCAAGCGTGCTCATCGCCACCGGGCGTACCGCCAACGTCGAATCGCTCGGACTCGACCGCCTCGGAATCGCCGCTGGTCCTGATGGCATCTCCGTCGACGCCCGGTCCCGCACGATCGTGTCCTCGGTCTACGCCGTCGGCGACGCAGCCGCCGGACGGTCGCTGTTCACCCACTCTGCTGCGCACGACGCCGTCATGGCGGTGAGAGACATGTTCCTCCCGGGGCGAGGCTCAGCCGCCACGCTCGTGCCCTGGGTGACCTTCACCGATCCCCAGCTCGCCCATGTCGGCATGACGGCGGCCGAGGCTCGGGAACGCTTCGGCGAGCGTCGGGTGCGAGTTACGCGCTTTGAACTCGCCGACACCGATCGCGCCCGGATCGATTCAACACCCGAGGGCATGGTCCTGGTCGTCACGGCGCGCGGGAAGATCGTCGGTGGTCACATCCTCGCTCCCGAGGCCGGAGAGATGATCCAGGAGTTGGCCCTCGCGGTGCGGTTCGCGATGTCGATTCGTGAACTCGGTGAGATCGTGCACGTGTATCCGACAATGTCGACCGGCATCTCCCAGATGGTCGCCGAGCA
>VMBT01001425.1_pt1 | contig 12756 bp, 10 predicted proteins | sample 4404301 | NCBI WGS metagenome assembly VMBT01 (sample SAMN12238535, study PRJNA552566) | marine metagenome | isolation source: Coastal seawater | place: USA: coastal Georgia, Sapelo Island | collected 2008-08/2009-08
TATTGAAAATTATTGATTATGAAAAATGATAATGAGCCAAATACTAGACCAGAATTAAAATTAAACGATCCTAATAATTTAATATTGATCGATGGTTCAGGGTATATTTTTAGAGCTTTTTATGGATTACCACCTATGACTAATCCTGAAGGTATACCAGTTAATGCGGTGTTTGGTTTTACAAAAATGCTTTTAAAACTTATTGATGATCTTAAGCCTATGTATGCGGCAGTTATTTTTGATGTTGCAAGAAAAACTTTTAGAAATGAAATTTATGAAGATTATAAAGGAAATAGATCCGAGCCACCAGAGGATTTAATACCCCAATTTTCTATTATTAGAGATGCAACAAAAGCGATTGGTTTACCTGTAGTTGAAATGGAAGGTTTTGAGGCTGATGACCTTATTGCTACATATTCCACAATTGCTAAAAACATCAAAAAGAAAGTTATAATAATTTCCAGTGATAAAGATCTGATGCAGTTAGTCGATAATGATATTATTTTATTTGATCCAATGAAACAGTTCTGGATCAATCAAGAACAGGTCTTCCAAAAGTTTGGTGTTTATCCAGATAGAGTAATAGATGTTCAATCACTTGCGGGTGACAGTAGTGATAATATCCCTGGCGTTCCTGGAATAGGTGTTAAAACTGCTGCTGAATTAATTAACCAATTTGATAATTTAGATCAATTATTGACGAGAGCCTCTGAAATTAAACAAAATAAAAAAAGAGAAAATCTTATTGAATTTGCGGACCAGGCGAGATTGTCTAGGTCTTTAGTAACCCTAAAAAAAGATGTTTCGGTAATATCAACGATTGACGATTTTAAAATAAACTCTTCATTAGATACGAAAAAACTAATTCCATTTTTAAAATCACACGGATTTAAGAGTTTATTAAACAAATATGAGAATTATGAAGAACAAAAATCAACAGAACAATTCGGATTACCTCAGACTAGTGTCATGGAGAAGCAAAAAGACTATGAAAATTTACAAGATTATCAACTGATAGACACAATTGAAAAATTAAAAAAATTTTTAATAGAATGCTCTAATCAATCAGTTATATCTATAGATTGTGAAACAAATTCATTAAATGCTAAATTTGCAGATTTAATTGGAATTTCTATGTCTTTCAAAGAAGGTATTGCTTGTTATATTCCATTAAGGCATGGAAATAATTTAAAAACTAATGAACCTGATCTAATTTCTAGTGATAGTAACTCTTTTAAGCAAATCCCTTTTAGCGATGTGATCAATCTAATTAAACCTCTCTTGGAAGACACATCTATATTAAAAATAGGTCATAATATAAAATTTGATGCTTTGGTTTTAAGACAATCCCAAAATGGTAATATTTTCTTAAACCCGATTGGAGATACCATGAGTATTTCTTATGTCTTAGATGCTGGAAGAGTTGATAATCACAAATTAGACTCCCTTGCTTTACGAGAATTGAAACACGATACTATAAAATTTGAGGAAATATGTGGCAAAGGTAAAAATAAAATCTTATTTAATGAACTTTCTCCTCAAGAAGCTTTAAATTATGCTGCAGAAGATGCTGATGTTACTTTATCGGTTTATAATAGAATTTTACCAAGATTAATTAATGATAAAAAATTCACAGTATATAAAAGATTAGAAAATCCTCTTATTGATGTATTAACAGAAATGGAAGATACAGGGGTAATTATTAATCCCATAAAGCTTAAAGAGATTTCCAATAATTTATCTAAAAACATAGTAACCTTAGAAGAGGAAATATTTAAACTCAGTAAAAAGCATTTCAATATTGGCTCACCTAAGCAGTTAGGGGAGGTATTATTTGATGAATTAAAAATTAGCGGTGGGAAAAAGTCAAAAAACGGTTCTTGGCAAACTAGTGTTGAAGTTCTAGAAAATATTGCTGATGACGGGAATCCAATAGCACAACTAATTTTAGACTGGAGGCATTTTTCTAAATTAAGAAGTACTTATGCTGATGCATTAATTGAACAAATAAATCCTGAAACTAGAAGAGTGCATACTAGTTATTCCATGGTTGGGGCAAGTACAGGAAGATTATCTTCATCTAATCCTAATTTACAAAACATCCCGATAAGGACTTCAGAGGGTAGGCTTATAAGAACAGCATTTGAACCAAAAGCAGGATTTAAATTAGTTTCTATGGATTACTCTCAAATAGAATTGAGACTGATTGCTCATATCGCAGACGAAACAAAAATGCTCGAAGCTTTTAATAATAACTTAGATATTCATACCGATACAGCTTCTAAGGTGTTTGGAATTAATATTGATGAAGTTAATTCAGATCATAGAAGGAAAGCAAAGACCATAAATTTTGGCATTATTTATGGCATTTCGCCTTATGGGCTTGCTAAACAACTTAAATGTTCTGCGAACGAAGCTAAAGATTTTATTAATGCTTACTTCTCTAGATTCCCAAAGATTAGAGACTATATGGAAGATATTAAATATCAGTTAGATTATAATGGTTACGTTGAAACATTATTTAAAAGAAGAATTTATATAAATGGCAATGACTCAAAGAATCAAAGACTTAAAGCCTTTGCAGAAAGGCAGGCAATTAATGCTCCAATTCAGGGAACTGCCGCTGATATAATTAAAATAGCAATGATACAAGTTCACAAAAAAATATCTCAATACAAAGATCAAATCTCAATGTTAATGCAAGTTCATGATGAACTAGTATTTGAAATGAATGAAAATGAAATAGAAAAATTTACTAATATAATTTTACCTATAATGGAAACAGCTAATTTGCCAATGGTTCCCTTAAATGTAAAATTAAAAGTAGATAGTGGTTATGGTAAAAATTGGGCAGAGGCTCATTAAGTTAAATATTATAAAAATGTCTTAATTTAGCCTTTAATAAACCTAATTTTTTTTAAATGTTTTATTAAGATTTTAATTAATAATTAATAGGAAAAAAAATGAGTGAAAAAATAATTCTTGTTGATGATGACAGTAATATTTTAGCCTCAGTATCTGTGGCTTTAAAAGCTGAAGGGTGGCTGATTGAAACATATAGTGACAGTCAACAAGGCCTTTTTGCTCTCCAGAGAAATTCACCTGATTTGGCCATTTTAGATATAAAAATGCCTAAACTGGATGGGATGGAACTTCTAAAGGAGCTTAGAAATACTAACAATGTCCCAGTAATATTCTTAACCAGTAAAGACGACGAGATAGATGAAGCTATGGGACTTAGGATGGGCGCAGATGATTATATAACAAAGCCTTTTTCTCAGAAATTATTAATTGAGAGAATTCGTGCAGTGTTAAGAAGAAGTTCAACACAAGCGACACACTCTTCTAAAATGATCCAAAGGAATAATTTAACCTTGGATCCTGATAAGCATCTTTGTACATGGAAAGGTGAGGAAGTAAGACTTACAGTTACTGAGTTCTTAATACTTCATTCATTAGCTTTGCGACCTGGATTGGTAAAAAATAGAGATCAATTAATAGATACGGCATATGGTGAAACCATCTATGTTGATGATAGGACTATAGATAGTCATATAAAAAGAATGAGAAGAAAATTTAGAGTTTTTGATAAAACTTTTGACTCCATTGAGACCTTATATGGTGTTGGGTATAGGTATAGAGATATATAAAATTGAAGATATTCGAAATCTATCTAAGAAAATTTTATTTTCCTTTAAAGCTAAGGATACTCTTTATAATTTTATTACCAGTTCTATTATATCCAATTATAATTATTTATTTCAACAAATACCAAGATATACTCATCAAATCTGAGTTTGCAGCAATAGAAAGGCAAGGTATTACACTCACAAAAGCGCTAGCTCTAGCAGAAAGTCAATATGGCTTGATTCAGAACAACCAAATTTCAAGCCCTGCTTTACAGGGCCTTATTCCAAAAGTTGAATATGGATCAAACATTAGAGCTAGAGTTTTTAACGTTTATGGAAATCTAATTGCAGATACGAAAGCTAGTATGAAGTATAGTCCTTTTGTTAAAGTTAGACCTTTGCCATCAATAGAACCAAACTTTTTATTTGAAAAACACTTTGATAGCTTTGTATCCTTATTCACAAGTTTTATATCCCGTCCTTTAAATTTACCCATATACAATGATGATAGAATTTTTTCTTTTAATAATTTCCCAGAAGTCTTAATTGCCCTTAAAGGAAAAACATACAAAATGTTACGGCAAGACACTCAAGGTAAATTATTTTTATCAGTTGCCATACCAATTAAAAATATTCATATGGTTAGGGGAGCGGTCCTGTTATCAGTTTCGGGAGAAAAAATAGAACAGGAATTAATAGATTTAGAAGCTGAATTATTTAAAGCATTTGGATTGATATTGTTAGCCACAATTTCCTTGGCTTTTTATTTTGGTCGCTCCATAACATCGCCTATAATTAAATTAGCAAATGAAGCAGATAAAATATCTGAAGATCAAAAACTTAAGACATTTAGTTTAGATGCTTTCAGAACTAGAAGAGATGAGATAGGAGACCTTGGCAGATCATTCTTTAAAATGACTAATGAATTACAAAGTAGGATTGATCACATAGCTGACTTTGCTGCAGATATTGCTCACGAATTAAAAAACCCAATCACATCTATAAGATCAGCATCTGAAACAATTGGTAAAATTACAAATGTTAAGGATCAAAAAAAATTAATTAAAGTCATTCAAAATGATGTTGAAAGGGTTGATAGGCTAATTAATGACATTTCAGCAGCGTCAAAATTAGATGCAGAGTTGTCTAGAATAGAGATGAAAGAAATTAATATAGTAGCTCTTTTAGAGACTTTGATTGATATTAGGTCTTCTACTATTAAATGCAAATTACAAATTTCCAAAGGTAAAGAAAAGTTTCATATTATGGGTGATGAGAATAAGATAGCTCAGGTTTTTGATAACCTTATACAAAATGCATCCTCATTTTCAAATAAGAACGATACAATAAAAATTATTATTGAACAAAAAAATCAAAATTTAGTTGTTCTTGTCGAGGATAACGGATCTGGTTTTCATGAGTCAGCATTAGATAAAGTGTTTAATAGGTTTTATACTGAAAGACCAAAAAATGAGAATTTTGGCACCCACTCTGGACTAGGTTTATCTATATCAAAAGAAATAATTACTGCGCATGGTGGGGAGATAAAAGCGTATAATAGATATGATAAAAATGATAAGTGTTTAGGCGCTACAGTTCAGGTCAATTTTAAATCTATCTAAAAGAATAAATACTGGTTATTGGTAAAAGGAAAAATTGCAATATAGTTTTAGAATGATATAAGTACATTTTTAATTTGAGATATTATTGATGAGTGATTTTATAGTAAGTGATTTAAGTTTAGCTGACTGGGGCAGAAAAGAAATCTCTATAGCCGAGACTGAAATGCCTGGTTTAATTGCCTGCCGCGATTTATTTGCAAAGAGTCAGCCATTAAAAGGAGCAAGAATTTCTGGGTGTTTACATATGACCATACAAACAGCTGTGCTCATAGAAACTTTGACTTCATTGGGTGCAAGTGTCCGTTGGGCAAGTTGTAACATCTTCTCTACTCAAGATCATGCTGCTGCTGCCATTGCCAAACAAAATATTCCTGTCTTTGCAAAAAAAGGGGAAACCTTAAAAGAATATTGGGAGTATGTAGATAAAATTTTTACTTGGTCTGATGGGAGTGTTGCTAATATGATCCTTGATGATGGTGGTGACGCAACTTTATATATTATTTTAGGTTCTAAAGCTGAAAAAGGTGAGTCTATTCTATCATCTCCAGCAAATGAAGAAGAAGAAGCTTTAAAGGCTCAGATACTTAAAAGGCTTAAATCTTCACCTGGTTGGTTTACTAAAGTTCAAAATAGTATCAAAGGTGTAACTGAAGAAACTACAACTGGTGTGCTAAGGTTATATCAAATGGCTGAAAAAGGTGATTTGCCATTTCCAGCCATTAACGTCAATGACTCAGTTACAAAATCAAAATTTGATAACTTATATGGATGTAGAGAATCCTTGGTCGATGGCATAAGAAGGGCTACTGATGTAATGTTGTCAGGCAAGGTGGCAGTTGTTGCTGGGTTTGGTGATGTTGGTAAAGGTTCTGCAGCATCTCTTCGTCAAGGTGGAGCAAGAGTAATTGTAACCGAAATTGATCCGATATGTGCTTTGCAAGCAGCAATGGAGGGATATGAGGTTTGTTCAATGGATGAGGCGACTCAAAGAGGTGATATATTTGTAACAGCTACTGGTAACAAAGATGTTATAACAGTTGATCACATGCGAGATATGAAAGATAGAGCAATTGTTTGTAACATAGGTCATTTTGACTCTGAAATTCAAGTTGAATCCCTGCAAAATATGAAATGGACAGAAATTAAACCTCAAGTTGATGAAGTAGAGTTTCAAGATGGTAAACGGTTGATAGTTTTGGCTAAAGGCAGGTTGGTTAATTTAGGTTGTGCTACTGGGCACCCAAGTTTCGTTATGAGTGCTTCTTTTACAAATCAGGTCCTCGCGCAGATTGAAATTTGGGAGAAGCACAAAGATTATAAAAATCAAGTTTATACACTACCTAGACACTTGGATGAAAAGGTTGCTAAATTGCATTTAGATAAAGTAGGTGCAACATTAACAAAATTATCAAAAGAACAGGCTGATTATATAGGCGTTCCTGTGCAAGGCCCGTTTAAATCCGATAATTATAGATATTAGTATAATGAAACCTTTTTTAGACATAATAATTAATTCTAAAACTGAAATGAAAAAATTTGGTCATTTTTTGTCCAACATAATTACACCTGGTGACGTTATTACATTGGATGGAAGTGTAGGTGTTGGAAAAACTTTTTTATGTAAATCAATAATAAATAAAATTACAAAAATTAAGGAAATACCAAGTCCAACTTTTAATCTTGTCCTAACATATCCATACAAATTAAATTATGAAATATGCCATTGTGATTTTTATAGAATAAACAGTTTTGATGAAGTTGAAGAATTAGGTATTTTTGAAGACTTAAAAAAAAAATAATTTTATTAGAGTGGCCTAAATTTAAAGATGAATTGAATTATTTTGATCCTCTAATTTTACATATTGAAATAATTAAAAATATTGAAAAGGAAAGATCTAATAATAGAAGAATATCTTTATTTGGCTCTGATAATTGGTGTAAAAAAATTAATGATTACTCAGCTCTAAAAAAGGGACTATAGAATGAATTTCGTTTTTTATGATCTGGAAACTACTGGAAGAAATTCTACATGGGATCAAATAATACAAGTTGGGGCAATCTTAGTTGACGAAAATTTTAATGAGATTGAAAGATTTGAAGAAAGGTGCAGGCTAAGGCCTGGAGTAGTTCCAGAACCGGGTGCACTTATAGTTAATAACACATCTATAGAAATGTTAAATAGTGTTAATCTTTCACATTATGAGTTAATAAAAAAAATTCAACATTTATTCAAAAGATGGTCTCCAGCAGTCTTTATTGGTTATAATACGATTAATTTTGACGAAGAATTTTTAAGGAAAACATTTTTTAAATTATTATTTGAACCTTATATCACCCAATTTAATGGTAATAAAAGGGCTGATGTATTAGGGATTACTAGGTCATCCAAATTTTATTACCCAGACACACTCAAGGTTGGTTTGAACGAAAAGGGAAATCAAGTCTTTAAACTAGATAATTTAACTCACTTGAATAATATTAATCACAATGCTCATGATGCTATGGGTGATGTTGAAGCAACAATCGAGCTGGCTAAGAATATTTATAAGAAGTCTAATAGTGTTTGGAAAGCTGGCTTAAATGGTAGTAATAAAATTGATGTTGATAACTTCATACTTAAAAATAAAGTCTTTTGCATGGATGAATATTTTTTTGGAAAGTACAGTTCTCACGCTGTCACTTATATATGTAAAAATTATTTCAATTATCCACAATGCTTCGATTTAATGCATGATCCAATAGATTATTTTGATCTTTCTATTAAAGAGCTAAAAATAAAAATGAAGCATAGACCTAAATTTATTAGGGAAATCAAAAATAACAAAAATCCAATTTTGATGGATCATTCTTACATCAATAAAATATCATTATATAACGAGATAGGAATAGAGACGTTAAATCAAAGAGCAGATCTAATTCAAAAAAATCAAGATTTTTGTAATAAAATAAAAACCATTTTTTTTGAAGAATTTGAAGAAAAAGAAATCTCTAAATCCCAATTAGATTTATTAGCTGAAGATAGTTTATATTTTGGAGGCTTTCCTGATAATTATGATAAAAACAAAATGCTAGATTTTCACAATGCAGATTGGAAAGAAAAATACCATATTTCTAATCAATTTAGAGATCAACGTTTCAAATACTTTGCTCAAAGGGTAATTTACGAAGAAGCACCTTTTATACTTCCGCAGAACGAATACCAAAATATTCATAAAATTATTGCAAAACAGGTATTAAGCTACGATAATGAAAAGTGGAATACATTACCAAAAGCTTATCATCAGTTAGATTCATTAAGAAATGAATACGAAGAAAAAGATGATAAGCCAAGGTTAGCTTTTTTAGAAGATTTAGACGGATTTCTTCAAGAGTTTGAAAAAAAATTTGATAATACAAATTAGTAAGGAGATATTTTAATGGCAACAAACAAAACAGATGATCAAAATTTTAAAGCTGATGTTTTAGATTCTAAAGAACCTGTATTAGTTGATTTTTGGGCCGAATGGTGTGGTCCCTGTAAGGCAATCGGTCCATCTCTCGAAGAATTATCTGATGAAATGTCAGATAAATTAAAAATAGTAAAAATTAATGTTGATGAGAACCCATCAACATCTCAAAACTATAGTATAAGAAGTATTCCTGCTCTTATGATTTTTAAAGATGGACAAAAAATATCTGAAAAAATGGGTGCATTACCTAAATCTGCTCTTGAAACATGGATAAAAGATACGATTTAAACAATTTCTGTCTTATTAAATTTTAAAACATAACCTGCTAAATATAATGACCCTGTGATTAGTAACGGCACTTCTTTGTCAGAATATTTGAGGGCTTCTTCAAAATTATTCATAGGGTAAGTTTCTATGCCTGTTCCAATTAACCTTGAGCTTATATCATTTGGTTCATAAGAATTATCAACATTAGGTATGGAGATTACGAAGGCTTTGTGAATATGCTGTTTAAATGTATTCACAAAACTTTTTATATCCCTGTTATTTAACATTCCTATAATTAAATTCCATTTCAATAAAGGTTTTTGTTTCAAGTATTCATTAAGAACATATGCACCATCTTGATTGTGCGATCCATCTAAAATAGTTATGTTTTTCCTATATTTAGTGATTTCTCCTTGTTCAATGTTTTCTATTCTTCCATGCCATGATACTTTTTTTAATGCATCTTTAGTTTTTAAAGAACACATTGAGGGTAAAAATTGTTTTGCCGCGGTATAAGCAGTTGAAGCATTTTCATATTGATGTTTACCTTTTAATCCAATTTTTATATGACCAGAAATTTGTTCAGTATTTATTATTTTGGCTTTTATACTCGATGCTCTTTCAAGTATCGTTTCCATAGCTTTATTATATTTTTGTTTTGCAATTATAACTGGAATTTTTTCTCTTAGAATACCTGACTTTTCAAAAGCAATTTTTTCTATTTCATCACCCAAAAACTCAGTATGATCAAAACCTATTTTAGTGATAATACAAAGTTTTTTTTTATCAATTATATTAGTCGCATCTAACCTTCCACCTAAACCCGTCTCAATTATATTAAAATCACTACTATAATTTTGGAAGGCAATTAATGCCGCAGCAGTTGTTATTTCAAAAAATGTTATTGGCTTATTATTATTTTTAGCTTCAATATTCTCTAAAATATCAATTAATAATTCATCAGAAATAAGCTTATTTCTTATCCTTATTCGTTCATTAAAATTGATCAAATGTGGAGATGTATAGACGTTCACGGTAAATTTATGCGCTTCTAGAATTTCTTTAAGAAAAGAGGCTGTTGATCCTTTTCCATTTGTTCCAGCAATATGGATAACGTTTTTTAATTGATTTTGAGGTTTATCAAATTTATCCATTAAAGAATTCAACCGAGAGAGGTCAAAGTCAATTAGCTTGGGATGTAAAGAAAACATCCTTTCTAAAGTATTGGATAATTTTTTTTTCAAAACCATAATTTTTACGAAAAATACACTAAAAATTAATTTGTATAGTGAGTTAAAGATCTCAATAAATTAGAAATTTTTAATTTTTGCTCTGATCTTGGAATAACAATGTCTATCATCCCATGAGACTTTAAATACTCAGCTGTTTGAAAATCTTCAGGCAGTTTTTCTTTTACAGTTTCTTCAATGACTCTTCTTCCAGCAAAGCCAATGATAGCTCCTGGTTCCGAAATATGAATGTCACCTAACATTGCAAAGCTAGCTGTAACACCTCCTGTAGTTGGATTTGCTAGCAATACTAGGTAAGGGATATTCGCTTTTTTTAGGTTGTTAATAGCAATTGTTGTTCTTGGCATTTGCATTAAAGAAAAAATACCTTCTTGCATTCTTGCCCCGCCTGAAGAGGGAACAACTATTAATGAACATCTTCTTTTAATAGCTTCTTCAGACGCTGCAAGTAACCCATCGCCAACATATCTTCCCATCGACCCTGCCATGAAGGAAAAATCGAAGCATGCCAAAATTGCTGGTTGATTATTTATTAATCCGTAACTTACAACTAACGCATCATCTAAATTGGTTTTGTTTTGAGCTTCTTTTAATCTATCAGTATATTTCTTTTTATCTTTGAAATTTAAAGGATCTAATTTTGCCTGAGGGAGTGGTATATTTTCAAAAGTGTCTTTGTCAAAGAGAAAATTTATTCTTTCCTTAGCAGATAAATGATCATGAAAACCGCAAGTTTTACAGACGTTGAAACTTTCATGAAACTCTTTATGAAAAATCATTTGAGAACAAGATTTACATTTAATCCACAAAACCTTTTCAGGTTCTTTTGTTTTTACAAAAGCCTTGAATTTGGGTAATACAGTCTCTTTTATCCAATTCATTTAAAATTCCTTTTTTTCCCAAATATTAAACAAAGAATAAGGCTTAATTAGGTTTCATTTCTTTTGATACTTTATCAATAAAACTCAAACAAGAATTAACTGTTTTTGAAGTTTTATTTCCATTTTCATCTAAAGATTCTCTAATTAAATCAACAACTGCAGATCCAATAACAACACCATCAGATATCTGTGACATAGATAATGCCTGTTTGGGTGACCTTATACCAAAACCAACTACTACGGGCAGATCCGTATATAACATCACATTTTTAATATTATTGGACACATCTTCTAATCTAGGAGATTCGGTTCCAGTAATACCAGTAATCGATACATAGTAAATAAACCCAGTAGCATTAGTTAAAATTTTTGCTAATCTTTTATTATCAGTGGTTGGTGTTACTAACCTAATACAACTGAGGTTTTTACTTTCAGCCTCTAGATATAGCTCTTCATCTTCTTCTGGAGGTAGATCGACGATTATTAAACCATCTACTCCACTTTTCTTACATTGTTGAATGAATTTAGTTTTGCCAAAAATATAAATAGGGTTGAAGTAACCCATAAGAATAATGGGGATATCTGAATTTTTTTTCCTAAAATTTTCTACGAGTGTAAAGCATTTTTTGATATTCATGCCAGACTTTAGCGCTCTTTGACTAGACAATTGTATTGATGGCCCATCTGCCATTGGATCAGAAAAAGGCATGCCTATCTCAATAAAATCAACACCGTTTTTAGGTAAATTTTCTATAATGTTGATAGAAGTTTCAAAGTCAGGGTCACCAGCTGTTATAAAAATCCCAAGTGCTTTTTTATTCGAATTTTTTATTTCATTAAATTTATTTTTTATTCGGTTCATTTTTTAATTTTGTTTGTTAATTAATGGTAAGACAGATGAGAGATCTTTGTCTCCTCTTCCACACATATTCATAATTATTATTTGATCTTTTCTTTGAGCTGCAAGTTTACCTGTAACATGCAATGCGTGAGCAGGTTCTAATGCTGGTATTATACCTTCTAATCTACTACATAACTCAAAGGCAGCTAAACTTTCTTCATCAGTTGTTGAAAGATATTTAATTCTTCCTATATCATGTAACCAAGAATGTTCGGGTCCAATACCTGGATAATCAAGGCCAGCAGAAATTGAGTGTGCATCTATAATTTGACCGTCCTCATCTTGTAGTAAATATGTTCTATTACCATGAAGGACACCTGGAGATCCAGCTGATAAAGAGGCAGCGTGTAATTTACTTTCAATACCTTTTCCAGCAGCTTCTACACCAAAAATTTCAACATCTTTGTCATCTAAAAAGGGATGAAACAGTCCTAGTGCATTTGAGCCTCCACCTATACAAGCGACCAAGGCGTTTGGTAAGCGGTTTTCTTTTTCTAGGATTTGTTTTCTAGCTTCTTCACCAATGACTGATTGAAAATCTCTTACCATTTTTGGATATGGGTGAGGGCCTGCTGCTGTACCAATAATATAAAAATGGGTATTTGCATTAGATACCCAATATCTAAGGGCATCATTCATTGCATCTTTTAAAGTCCCTGTTCCGGATGTTACGGGGTAAATTTTTGCACCTAATAATTGCATTCTTTGAACATTTGGTTTTTGTCTCTCAATGTCCATGGCGCCCATAAAAACTTCA
>VMBT01001427.1_pt1 | contig 12747 bp, 14 predicted proteins | sample 4404301 | NCBI WGS metagenome assembly VMBT01 (sample SAMN12238535, study PRJNA552566) | marine metagenome | isolation source: Coastal seawater | place: USA: coastal Georgia, Sapelo Island | collected 2008-08/2009-08
AGATGAACCGCCTGATGCAGGATGTGTCTGAAATCGATAGGGTTTTAAAAGATGGGGCAGATAAAGCACGCGCCATCGCTGCGCCCATCCTCCAAAGAACTTACGATATTGTTGGTCTTTTGCGGCCCGAACGATCCTGAAGTTTTCTTGTTGGCAGGATCGGCGTTGCCATTAGAAACCATTTTTGGTAGGCTAAGAAGGCAATAAGGTAGGGGACCCTTATGGACATTTTACTCTGGGCGACTGGCATTGCCAGCGCCTTTATGATTTGTGCATCAGCTGTTTATAAACTGTCCGATGGACCTGTCACCGCCTTGGCGATGGAGCATTTGGATATCGATCAAAGCGGGCGCCGCGGGATTGGCGGGATTGAACTTGCCTCGGGACTGACCATTTTGGGCAGCGTCATGATGCCTACTGCGCTCATGACATCCTTTGCGCTTTGGGCTGGGCTGAGTGCGATGGTGACAAACCTTCTTCTTGCGGTGGGGCTTACACGCGCAAAGCAACCGTTTTCACAATTTTTGATGACCTATGGGGTCCTTGTGACGACCACTATTTTTTTCGCATTAAGAGTCCAAATTTCATAATTGGACCGCACTTTACCTGAAAATTGAGTTGACTCTCCTGGGCGTCTATAGTCGCAATATGTACGAACGTTTGCGTGTTTCACAAACATGCCCTTACCTTTTTGAACTTGGAAAAACATAAAATGGCGACCGGACAGAATATTCATACGTATTTCGGAGGAACCTGGCACAAAGGCAATCCAGCGATCATAAACGCCGCTGACCATGGCGCTTGGCTTGGGTCCAACGTCTTTGACGGTGCGCGGTATTTTGACGGTGTTGCGCCTGATCTTTTGGCGCATTGTCAACGGGTCAACCGGTCAGCAGAAGCCCTTATGCTGATCCCCACTGTATCGGCCAGCGATATGGTTGCCATAATTTGGGACGGGCTAAAGCAATTTGCGACAGAGGCGGCAGTCTATATACGACCCATGTATTGGGCAGTAGACGGAGATATGTCAGCGATCGTGCCGCATGGGAACTCAACCGCCTTTGCCATCTGCTTGGAAGAAATTCCGCTTGCTTCCTCGAACGCGAGTGCGAGGCTGACTAGAACTCGATTTCGCCGTCCTGTGCTGGAAGATGCTGTGGTGAACGCCAAAGCTGCGTGCCTTTATCCGAATAATGCCCGCATGTTGGTTGAAGCGCGGTCTAAAGGATTTGACAACGCGCTGGTGGCCGACGCCATGGGCAATGTGGCAGAAACAGCCACATCCAATATTTTTATGGTCAAAGACGGCGAGGTTTTCACCCCGATAGCCAATGGAACATTTCTGGCAGGTATCACGCGCGCACGCCATATTTCAAATCTCTCAGAAGCCGGGCTCAAAGTGCATCAAAAAGTTCTGAGTTTCCAAGATTTCGAAGAGGCTGACGAAATTTTCATGTCTGGCAATATGAATAAAGTCACACCGGTGAGCGCCTTTGAAGACCGGCAGTATCAGGTCGGACCAATTGCACAGAAAGCACGCAGTCTTTATTGGGACTGGGCCGCAACAGCGGGTCGCCCATAAATCTGATGTCGAATTTACAATATTGCGTCTGGCGTCAACATGGCGCATCCTGTGCACCAGGAGAACGATGGAATGCGCAAATTTTTGGTAATTTTGGATGACAGCCGCGAATGCCTGAATGCCATGCGTTTTGCGGCGATGCGGGCGGCAAACACGGGTGGCGGTGTGGAAATTCTGGCAGTGATACCGCCGGATGAGTTCAATCACTGGATCGGCGTTAGTGATATCATGCGCGAAGAAGCAAGAGAACGTATTCACGCCCATTTTGAAGTCTTTGCCAAATGGATGCGCGACCGGCAGGGCATTGATCCCGAACTTGTCATCCGCGAGGGTGAACCGGTTCCTGAAATCTTGGCTCAAGTGCGGGACGATCCGGAAATCGGTGTGCTTGTGCTTGGTGCGGGAACTGACAAAAAGGGGCCAGGGCCGCTTGTCACGCAATTGACGAAAAATTCTGGATCTTTGCCAATGCCAATTACCATTGTGCCCGGCGATCTGTCCAAAGAGCGCCTCGAAGCGATTACATAAGTATGGCTCAGTCCTTTATGGGATTGGTGAGCGTTTTGGTGCCCTGCTATGATGCAGCCATTGAGTATTATTGTGACAGCCTAGGATTTCATCTTGTGCAAGATGATCGCGTAAGTCCGGAAAAACGATGGGTTGTCATCAAACCGGATCCTTTGGCAGAATGCGGTCTGCTTTTGGCCAAAGCGGCAAATGACGCACAATCTGCGCATATCGGCCAACAAACCGGCGGGCGCGTATTTCTGTTTCTATACACAGACGACTTTCACAGCACATATTGTGCTTTCTTGGACCGTGGCGTGGAATTTTTAGAAATACCGCGCCACGAACCCTACGGGAGGGTCGCCAAATTTCAGGATAAATTCGGAAACATATGGGATTTGCTTGAAAAGCCAAATTAGAATCATTCTAAACTCTTGACAGCCTTCAGTGCAAAGCCCATAATTGACCCAATCAATGAGGTTTCCCCATGTTTATTCAAACAGAATCCACGCCCAACCCCGCGACATTGAAATTCTTGCCAGGTCTGACAGTGCTGGAAAACGGCACTGCTGATTTTCCATCTTCAGAAGGTGCAGAAAAATCCCCCCTTGCATCCAGATTATTCACCGTTGGGGGGGTGACAGGCGTCTTTTTCGGGCGCGATTTTATCACCATTACCAAAAATGATACGATCGATTGGGAACATGTGAAACCGGCTCTTTTGGGCGTGATTATGGAACATTTCCAGTCCGGCAAACCAGTAATGCTCGACAATGACTTGGGATCTGGACACGCCGAACATAGTGGTGAGGACAGCGTTATCGTTGGCCAGATCAAAGAGCTTTTGGACAGCCGCGTGCGCCCAGCCGTTGCGCAAGACGGGGGTGACATCACCTTTTACGGCTTTGAACGGGGTGTAGTGTATTTGCAGATGCAAGGCGCCTGTGCCGGCTGCCCAAGTTCCACAATGACGTTGAAAATGGGCATCGAAAACCTTTTGCGCCACTACATTCCAGAAGTCACAGAGGTACGTCCGGTTGCCGTCTGACGACCTGATTCTCAGTTTCGACACATCGGCCGCGCATTGTGCGGCCGCTTTGCTTTGGCGCGGAGTGATTATCGCATCAAAATCTAATGAGATGCATAAAGGTCAGGCCGAAGCGCTTGGCCCGCTTGTCACAGAATTGCTGTCATCGGTGGATAAATACATTGAGGACGTAACACGCATCGGCGTTGGAATAGGACCTGGCAATTTTACAGGCATCCGCATTTCAGTCAGCTTTGCCCGCGGGCTTGGCTTGGCGCTTGGTTGCCCTGCCATTGGCATCAGCAGCTTTGAAGCAAGCTACTTTGGCCAGACCGCACCTGCCACAGTCCTTATACCTGCGACACGTGACCAGTTTTACCTTAAGAGCTTTCCCGATCAAAGCGCACCGCGACTGGGCACTCTAGCCGAAGCAGAAGCGTTAAATGCCCCCCTTCTGTGGCGCACAGAAGCAAAACAGCTCGCAGAAAATATGGCGCACCTCGCGGCGTTGCGGTCAATAGAGGAAAACCGCCCTCCAGCACCGCTCTACATTAAGGCTGCGGATGCCGCTCCGTCACGGGAAAAAGCACCCCTTATTTTAGGATGAGTGCGCAGAGCCTAGAGAGCATTCACCAACAGAGTGCCGACACACACCGTATTTGGAGTGCAGAGGAATACCACACGCTGTTAAACGATCCCTTCACCGTGTTGGTTAAGAATCCCCATAGCTTTGCCATCGGGCGGCTGGTTGCTGGCGAAGGGGAATTGTTGATGATTGCGGTCATAAAGGAGAAGCAAGGACAAGGATTAGGGCGACGCTGTTTAGAAGAATTTGAAATGGCTTTGAGCGACAAGGGGGCTGACTGCTGCTTTCTTGAAGTGGCCAAAACGAATGTACGCGCCCAACAGCTTTATGAATCAAGCGGCTTTGAATGCATCTCTACCCGAAAAGCATATTACCAAATAGATAAAAATAACCGTGAAGATGCACTGATAATGCGAAAGGTGTTTACCCTTAGCTCATTAGATAGCTGAAAATCTGCTTGGCAGTTAAAAAGCGGTTGACCGTTGCCAATTCATTTGGCCTTATGTGTGAATGAGCTGCTTTGGGAGGGGATCAAAATTCCCAAAGGCATGCAGAAAACCATAATCGGGAGACTTCAATGACTTTCACACGTAAGTTGATGCTGGCCGCAACGGCTTTGGGCCTGTCTGCGGCGGTCGCTTCGGCGGAACCTGCGCTGATTTTTGATCTGGGCGGAAAATTCGACAAATCCTTTAACGAATCTGCTTTCAACGGCGCGCAGCGCTGGGCAGCGGAAAACAACGCAACATTCCGCGAATTCGAATTGCAATCAGATGCGCAGCGCGAACAAGCCTTGCGTCGTTTTGCAGAAGCGGGCGCAAACCCAATCGTGATGGCTGGCTTTATGTTTGCAAGCCCACTGAGCGAAGTGGCTGCAGATTACCCAGACACAAAATTCGCAATCATTGACATGGTGGTGGATGCGCCAAACGTGCGCTCTGTCGTCTTTAATGAACACGAGGGATCTTATCTCGTTGGTATGATGGCTGCGCAAGCCTCAAAATCAGGAACGGTTGGCTTTATCGGCGGTATGGATATTCCGTTGATCCGCAAATTTGCCTGCGGCTATGTTCAAGGCGTTAAAGCGGTTAATCCGAATGCGACGGTTGTACAGAACATGACGGGGACAACGCCCGCAGCATGGAACGATCCGGTAAAAGGATCAGAGCTGACCAAAGCACAAATTGCACAAGGTGCCGACGTTGTTTACGCTGCGGCAGGTGGAACTGGTGTTGGCGTCCTGCAGACAGCTGCTGATGAAAACATCCTGTCGATCGGTGTGGACGCAAACCAGAACTATTTGCATTCTGGAAAGGTTCTCACCTCGATGCTGAAGCGCGTTGACAACGCCGTCTATGAGGCGTTTTCACAAGGTGCAGATCTTCAGACTGGTTTCAACATCATGGGCATCAAAGAAGGCGGTATCGGATACGCGCTGGATGAACACAACGCATCACTGGTCTCAGCGGAAATGAAGGCTGCAGTTGATGCCGCAGCAGATCAGATTTCCAGCGGTGCGCTGGCAGTGCATGATTACATGTCTGACAACAGCTGCCCCGTCGAATAAACACGATGGCGAAAATAAAAGACACGGGGCGACAGGAAACTGTCGCCCCTGCTATTGAACTTAAAGGCATTTCTAAATCGTTTGGTGCAGTTCAAGCGAATAAAGATATTTCGCTCAGTGTCATGCCCGGTACGATACATGGAATTATCGGTGAAAACGGGGCTGGAAAATCGACCCTTATGTCGATCCTTTATGGTTATTACAAGGCGGATGCCGGTGAAATTTTCATCCAAGGCAGAAAGGTTTCGATCCCTCATAGCCAGGCCGCAATTGCCGCTGGGATTGGAATGGTGTTCCAGCATTTCAAGCTGGTGCAGAATTTTACAGTTCTCGAAAATATTATCTTAGGCGTCGAAGACGGCCCTATGTTACGCCCGTCACTGGCCAAGGCGAGAAAGACTCTGACCGAACTGGCACAAGAATACGAGCTAAGCGTCGATCCCGATGCCTTGATCGAAGATTTGTCGGTGGGTTACCAGCAGAGAGTTGAGATTCTAAAGGCTCTTTATCGCCAAGCAAACATTCTTATTTTAGACGAACCGACTGGCGTCCTGACCCCTGCCGAAGCAGACCAATTGTTCCGAATCTTGCAGCGTCTGCGTTCTGAAGGCAAAACCATCGTGTTGATCACCCATAAATTGCGCGAAATTATGGATGTGACCGAAACTGTCTCAGTGATGCGCCGCGGGGAAATGACGGCTACAGTGAAAACCGCTGAGACCAGTCCAGAAGAACTTGCCGAATTGATGGTCGGGCGAAAGGTGCTTTTACGAGTAGATAAAACACCCGCCAAGCCGGGAGTGGAAATTCTGGCGGTTAAGAATTTGCGTCTGACCGACGAGAGCGGAGTAGAGCGGCTTAAGGGGATTGACCTGACTGTGCGTGCCGGAGAGGTGCTTGGCGTCGCAGGCGTTGCAGGAAATGGTCAGTCTGAGCTTTTGGCCGTTTTGGGTGGATATCAAAGCGCCACAGGCTCCGTCACACTCAATCAGAAACCTATTGATATTTCTGGCTCTTCGGAGGGGCAGACGCGCCGATTGAACGGGCTTTCTCATGTACCGGAAGACCGTCAACGCGAGGGGCTCATCATGGAGTTCACCGCTTGGGAAAATTCAGTTTTCGGTTATCACTCTGATCCGGCCTTCCAAAATGGTTTGCTCATGAACAACGCGGCAATCAAAGCTGAGGCCCGCGCAAAAATGGAGCGTTTTGATATAAGGCCGCCGGACCCTCGACTTCGTGCGAGAAATTTTAGCGGCGGCAATCAGCAAAAAATCGTTCTGGCCCGTGAAATCGAACGTGATCCGGAAATCCTATTGGTTGGGCAACCTACGCGTGGGGTTGATATTGGCGCCATTGAGTTTATTCACCAACAAATCATTGCTCTGCGTGATCGTGGAAAAGCAATTTTGCTGGTATCTGTCGAGTTAGACGAAATTCTCTCGCTGTCAGATAGGGTCGCCGTCATGTTTGATGGTCGCATTATGGGAGAACGGCTTGCTCATGAAACAAATGAAAAAGAATTGGGCCTATTAATGGCTGGTGTAGAAACGAGTAGCACATAATGCAAAGACTGCCTCAATGGGCCGATGTTCTTCTGGTCCCGCTTATTTCTTTGGTACTTGCGGCGATCATTTCAGCTTTGGTGATCCTAGGCATCGGTAAGGATCCGATTGAGGCCGTAAAATTAATGGTCGACGGTGCCTTGGGGTCGACCTATGGATGGGGTTACACGCTTTATTATGCAACAAACTTCATGTTCACTGGACTTGCTGTGTCAGTGGCGTTTCATGCGCGTTTGTTTAATATTGGAGGCGAAGGTCAAGCGATGCTTGGCGGCCTCGGCGTTGGAATTGCCGCACTTTACATACCTTGGGGACATTGGACGATAGCGCTCTTGGGCTGTTCATTGCTAGCAGCAATCTTTGGAGCGCTATGGGCCTATGTACCGGCGATTTTGCAGGCAAAGCGGGGCAGCCATATCGTAATCACAACGATCATGTTCAATTTTATTGCAGCAGGTCTTTTGAATTATCTCTTGGTCAATGTGATGCGCCCACCCTCGTCAATGGATCCGGCAACGGCACCATTTCCTCCGTCGACACATCTACCAACGCTTCATGAAGTTTTAGCACCCTTTGGAATAAGTTTTTCCAAAGCGGCACCCGCAAATATAACCGTTTTCGTCGCGCTTCTGGCAGGCATATTTGTTTGGTTTCTGATCTGGCGCACGCGACTGGGCTATCAAATTCGTGCATTCGGCGAAAGCGACTCTGCCGCCAAATACGCCGGTATCAGTCCCGTACGGATAACTGTGATCACTATGCTTATTTCGGGCGCTTTGGCAGGGTTGATGTCGATCAACACCACTTTGGGCGAGGCCGAGCGACTGATCCTGAATGCGCCCGAAGGCGCCGGCTTTATCGGCATTGCAGTGGCGCTAATGGGTCGCAGTCATCCGCTTGGTGTTGCTCTGGCTTCCATACTGTTTGGGTTCCTGTATCAGGGGGGTGCGGAACTTGCGATGTGGATGTCCATTCCACGTGAATTGATCATTGTCATTCAGGCTTTGGTGATCCTTTTTACAGGGGCTTTAGACAATATGGTGCGAATGCCTATTGAAGCCCTGTTCCGGACAATGCGGCGGTCAGGAGGCAAAAGATGATTGATGTCGTAAATGATCTTGTGACGATCCTTGCTTCTACTTTACGTCTTTCAACGCCCCTGTTGCTTGCTTGTCTTGCAGGACTGTTTTCCGAACGTGCTGGCATTTTTGATATCGGTCTTGAGGGAAAGATGCTTTTTGCGGCCTTCTTCTCGGCCGCAATTGCCGCGATGAGCGGGTCTGTCTGGCTTGGCCTTCTGGCTGGAATTGCATCGTCCATGGCTTTGTCTGGACTGCATGGAGTGGCCTCGATCACCTTTCGGGGAAATCAATTGATCTCTGGAGTGGCCATTAATTTTCTAGCGGCTGGAATGACTGTGCTCATCGCGCAAGACTGGTTTAAGCAGGGTGGCAGAACACCCTCACTGATTGGGGATGGACGGTTTACGCCCGTTGATTTGCCCTTCGCGCAAAGCCTAGCAAATGTGCCCATCTTGGGTCCAATTTATAACGAATTGCTCTCTGGTCATACAATTCTTGTCTATGTCGCCTTGCTGAGCGTTCCGTTAAGTTGGTGGATATTGTATCGCACACGCTTTGGCCTAAGGCTTCGCGCTGTGGGAGAAGCACCCGAAGCCGTGGACACGGCGGGAATTTCAGTCATTTACCTGCGGTTTGCCGCTGTGGGCATATGCGGTTTGCTTTGTGGGATCGCCGGAGCATATCTCGCGACCGGATTACAGGCTGGTTTTGTCAAAGATATGACAGCTGGTCGTGGGTATATTGCACTGGCCGCATTGATTTTTGCAAAATGGCGCCCTTGGTATGCGCTGATGTCCTGTTTGCTCTTTGGGTTTTTGCAGGCGATTGCTTTACGTCCGGACCTTATTGAAGCATATCTTTCTTTCAAGGTTCAGGTGCAACTTCTGGATGTTTTGCCCTATATCCTTACTGTCATTATATTGGCCGGATTTGTAGGAAAGGCTATCCCACCACGTGCAGGCGGAGAACCTTATGTCAAAGAAAGATGATTTTGATACAACTTTCCTGTTTTGATTTCACTTTAGGTGCCTGACTTCACTTGCAATTTCCAACGGCTCTGGTTTAGGAGACGACATGCAAGTCTATCTTCCTATCGCCGAAATCTCTGTGAACGCTTTCCTCCTCTTGGGTTTAGGGGGAATGGTTGGGATTTTATCAGGAATGTTTGGCGTGGGCGGTGGATTTTTGATGACACCTTTGCTGTTTTTTATCGGCATCCCCCCAGCTGTGGCGGTCGCAACAGAGGCCAATCAGATTGTGGCATCGTCTTTTTCCGGGGCGCTTGCGCATTTCCGTAAAAAAAGTGTCGATTTCAAGATGGGTGTCGTTTTATTGAGCGGCGGCCTTTTGGGTGCGGCCTTTGGCGTTGTCGTTTTTAATTATCTCAAAAGCCTCGGTCAGGTGGACCTGTTGGTGCGGCTTTGCTATGTGGTATTCCTTGGTATTATTGGCGGTTTGATGTTCATCGAAAGCCTCAGGGCGATGCGGCGCAGCAAAAAAGCCACTTCGGTCAAAAGAGCGCACCAACGGGGATGGGTCCACAGGCTTCCTTTTAAAACAAGGTTCCGGACATCTGGTCTTTATATATCCGTCATCCCACCTTTTCTTGTCGGGATTTTAGTGGGTATTTTATCAGCTATCATGGGTGTTGGTGGCGGATTTATTATGGTTCCTGCCATGATTTACCTTTTGGGTATGCCCACGAAAGTGGTTGTGGGAACATCGTTGTTCCAGATTATCTTTGTGACGGCCTTTACCACGCTCTTGCACGCCACAACCAACTATACGGTTGATATTGTTTTAGCTGTACTCCTGCTGGTGGGCGGTGTCATTGGTGCCCAAATCGGGACACAAATCGGAGCAAAGCTGAAAGCGGAGCAGTTGCGCATTTTACTGGCGCTCATGGTTTTGGCAGTCTGCGGCAAGCTCGGGCTGGACCTCGTTCTACAGCCATCCGAATTGTATTCACTTGGTGCAGTTGGGGGCCATTAATGATCAGGCTTCTACTTGCAACATTGCTTTGTCTTTTCTCGGTTCCGGTCCAAGGCGAAGAAGTTGTGCTTGGCATGAGCCAAGACGAAGTCGCCATTACGGCAACCTTTGACGGATCAAATATTCTTGTGTTTGGCGCGGTAAAGCGGGAAACTGAAATCCCCGACAGTGCACTGCACGTAATCGTTACCATATCGGGCCCATCACAACCAGTTTTGGTGCGTCGCAAAGAAAACATTTATGGGATCTGGGCCAACCGAGATTCGGTGATGGTTGACGCAGCACCAAGTTTTTATGCTGTCGCGACCAGCGGCCCTTGGGAGCAAGTGCTTAGAGAAACCGAAGATCTGCGTCACAAAGTGTCCATCAACCGGGCCATCCGTTCTGTAGGAGCCCCAATGGACGTTGGAGATCCTCAAAGTTTCAGTGAGGCTTTAGTGCGCATACGCACAGAGCAGGGACTCTACCAGCTTTTGGAAAAAACTGTTGCCGTGGACCAACAGACACTGTTTCGCACCGCGATTGATATGCCCGCAAATCTGACAGAGGGGGATTATATCACAAAAATTTTCCTCACTCGGGGTGGTGAAGTCGTTAGTGAATTTGAAACTTCCATTGATGTTCGCAAGGTTGGGCTTGAACGGATTTTATTCCGCCTTTCGCGCGACAATCCCCTTGCTTATGGTTTTTTGGCGCTTGCCATTGCAATCGCTGCAGGCTGGTTGGCCTCCGCAGCGTTTCAGGTCATCCGCGCAAGATGACAAATCGGTAAGTTACCTCTGCCAAACTCACCTTGGGGCCATCCGAATGGCGCCGTCGAGACGAATGACTTCGCCATTCAACATATCGTTGTCGATAATATGACAGACCAGCTTTCCGTATTCAGCCGGATCACCAAGTCGCGCGGGAAACGGCACCTGTTGCCCGAGAGAAACTTGCACATCTTCTGGAAGGCTTTCGAGCAATGGCGTTAAAAACAGCCCCGGCGCAATTGTACAAACCCGTACACCATTGGCAGAAAGATCACGTGCCATCGGAAGCGTCATCCCCACAATACCCCCTTTAGAAGCAGCGTAAGCAACTTGACCGATTTGACCTTCATAGGCGGCAACAGACGCTGTATTTATGATCACACCCCGCCCGCCATCCTGCGTTACAGGTTCAGAGCGCAACATCGCTGCAGCGGCTTGGGACGCGCAATTGAACGACCCTATGAGGTTTACACCAATTACTTTGGCAAATATCGCGGGATCATGGGGTTCACCCCGTGATACGGTTTTTGATGGCGTGCCGATGCCGGCACAATTTACCAAAATGTGAAGAGCCTTGTGTTTGGCCTCAACCGCCTTAACAGCAGCGGCTACCGCTGTGGCATCGGACACATCAACCTGATAAAAATCCCCACCAAGAGTATCCGCGATAGCTTCACCAAGCGATGGGTTCATGTCAAAGATGTTGATTTTTGCGCCTTTGGCAGCCAGCACCCGAGCTGTAGCTGCGCCAAGCCCAGACGCCCCTCCGGTGACAATCGCAACGGTGTTTTGATTGATGTCCATGTGCTCCTCCAGATCTGTGGTTCCTTTGAACGATAAAGCACCACAAAGGTCAATTGATAAGCTGTGTTACATGACGTCCCAGCAGGGGACTTGCATTTATTCTTGGCTTTGTCACAGTCTGACTTATCACTTAAGGACAGGAAACATGCCCAGAACACCCGCAGGACAAAGATCAGATTACCTTTTTTTCGACCAACTTCCCACACGGTGGATGGATAATGATCAATATGGGCATATGAACAATGTGATCCATTATTCGCTGATCGATACGGTCGTAACCAATTGGCAAATCCAACAGGGGCTTTTTGACGAAAGCGGATCCGAATTCCGGTTTCTCGTGGTGGAAAGCGGATGTGTCTATCACGCAGAGGCAGGTTACCCTGACCTTATCCATGCAGGATTGCGGGTTGGACATATTGGAAATTCATCTTGGAAATATGAAGTCGGATTGTTTCGAAACGACGATACCACAGCCTTTGCAGAAGGTTTTTTTGCGCAAGTCCTCGTGGATGCTTCGACGGGACGCCCTAAGGCATTGAGCGCAGAGTTCCGGTCCCAACTTGAGGCGATCAAAGCCACATCCGGTTAAGCCTGACCTAAAGCGCGGCGCGACAGGCCGACAAAAAAATTACCGTTCGCGTAATGCGTCTTTGGACTTATAAAGCGGTTTCAACAGATATTGCAGCACACTTTTTGCACCGGTTTGAAGCTCCGCCTGTGCCTGCATACCCGGTCTGATTTCAATACGTGCTTGGCGGGATGTCAGATTGTCACGATCCACAATAATGCGGACCTTGTAATGGGGGTCTCCATCTACGCTGCGAGAATTTTCATCCTTAAACGTATCGGCAGAAACCACATCCACATACCCCTTAAGCGTCCCGTAGATCGTATAGTCATAGGCCGTCAATTTGATTGTCGCACTTTGACCGGAACGAATATTTGCGATGTCTTTTGGTTTGACTCGTGCCTCCACAAAAAGATCGTCATCAAGCGGGATGATTTCCAAAATCTCCTCACCCGGTCTCACTACCCCGCCAATTGTCGTTACAGCCAGATTGTTCACCACGCCGCGCATTGGGCTTCGCAGGATGGTACGGTTTAATTGGTCTTTGGATGCTTTAAGGTTTTGTTTCAGCGTCGAAAGTTCTTTGAGCACATCAGAATATTGATTGGCTCTCTCCAACCCGGTGCTTGTGATGATCTCATCCAGTCTGATCTGCGCATCGGCAAGTGTTTTGCGCGCACGGGTTACTTCGATCAGAGCGACGTCCTTTTTGGTG
>VMBT01001428.1_pt1 | contig 12745 bp, 10 predicted proteins | sample 4404301 | NCBI WGS metagenome assembly VMBT01 (sample SAMN12238535, study PRJNA552566) | marine metagenome | isolation source: Coastal seawater | place: USA: coastal Georgia, Sapelo Island | collected 2008-08/2009-08
ATCACCCGCCTATCAACCCGACAATCCAGACGAGCTTCAAATGCCTCTTTGTCCAATTTCCGGAGGTCCTGCATTTTTCGCTTGATCACAGTTGGTGCATTGTAGGTGATCCTCTTTTTCAAACAAGGAGCATTATCGAAAAGATATTTCCAGTATGGGTATGCTTCTCCATACTTCTTCATTTGGAAATACTGATTGAACAGCGAGAGATTCTTAACAGTCTCAGCGCTGTCACTTCCATATTCATTCTCACATGGACGCTGTGCCATGGTCAAAGTGCCTATGGACAGAAGTGCGATTGTTAATAGTGCTTTCATTTTCATCTTCCTGCTATTTGGTTTCTTGTTACTGGTACTTTCTCTGGTTGAACCATTTGTCGCTTAACGTCATTCCGGCTTTCAACTCGAGTATCCTTTCTTCGATCAGTCCGTTGTCGGTTGTTCCTCTGATCTTATAGTTAATACCCAAATTGAGCCTTGAGGTAACCTGCAAGTTTTGACCATCGGCCATTCTAACCTTTTTGATCACCGGTATACCAAGTCCAAAACCCATTCCAAACTCAGTTATAGGTTCGGCATAGAGTTCCAGATATGAAGTAGTGTAACTAACACCGTAATAGAATCTTGTAACGCTAAGAAGGTCGCTGAGTTTGCGTACACGCGACATTTCTGCAACATCAACCGGCTGAAAATATCCGCCGAAGCCAATGTACTCTTGATCGCGATAGCTGCTCACGCCGCGGATATCGCTGAAGTCGCTGAATCCGTCTACCGCGTATTCTATGGAATTCATCCATTTGCCGGGATTCCCTATGCGATAGGCAATTCCGTATCCCATAGGTAGTTCCAGTTTATATTTCACATCCGTCTCACTGAGTATGGAATCAATGCGAAATCCTGCATTCCCTTCGCTGTTATAGCTCACCACATGGCGATCAACGCGGGCATTGAGCGAAGATGATGGAGAAAAGGTGAGTCCAAATCCATGCTCAAGCTTTTTGAATATTTGTCCACTATACTGAACGCCAAAGTTCCATTTCAATCCTGAATAATTGGCGTCAATGCGATCGCTGTAATTGAACAGGTCCAGATTGTCGACGTATTGTTTGTCCCGAATGTCGACGATGTTCCCGAAGAGGGCATCGACATTCACTCCGACGGATAGCCCTTTTACGATCTCGTAACCAAGTCCGACATTAAAAGAGTTGATGCCGCCTCTTCCTTCAAAGGAATTGAGGACGTCTACGGAATCCTCCAGGAGTTCATTTTGCTGAAAATAACCCACTTGTGAAACCGGTGAGATCCCAAAGCTGAAAGCCAGACCGGGATATTGTAGCAGCGGTAGGGCCATATTGAAATAGCCAAGCTTTCCATTGCTGGAGTTGATCTCCTTATCGGCACTGCTTTGTGTGATCAAGTCTAAACTGGCACCCAATTCCAAAGTGGTGTAGCGGATTGCTGCAAGAGACGCGGGATTTGCCTGTGAGTAGCTTGATTCATGAGCGAAAGCACGGCTCGTGCCACCCATGAACTGTTGGTGGTAGAAAGCCCGGTGATTGAGCAATCCGACACCTGAGTAACTGTATGGTGAATTCGTCCCTCTCTGCGCGTGAAGTGCAAATGTCGAGAGTGTAAGAAGGATAAGGATTAGCGTCCTCTTAAGGATCATTATGCTTCAGAATTTTATGCAGGCCGAGCAGGACTAAATTTCGGTTCGCGAATATCTCATAATTAATATGATTGACCAAATAACGGGCCTGCCCTCCACATAGTATTACGAGGAGGTCAGCGTAATGTTTCTTGAAGCTTTCGATATATCCGTTCACCTCGTAGATCATTCCATTCATGACGCCATTTTGCAAAGCCTCCTTGGTGGATTTTCCGATCAGAGATGGTCGGTCGAAGTCGTTCACCAATGAAAGTGCTCCGGTGTACTCGTTCATGGCTTTGGAGCGAAGGGTGATCCCGGGGCTGATATTCCCACCCAGATAGGTGCCGTCAGCACGCACGAATTCGTACGTGATGCATGTCCCGGCGTCAATGGCCAGCACGTTGGCATCAGGACAAAGGAAACGTGCTCCTACCGCAGCTGCAATGCGGTCGCGACCAAGCGTAGCAGGCGTTTCGTAGTCGAGGTTTATCGGTAGAGGCGTGTTGTGGTCAAGTATGATCAGTTTGCACCGATCGGCCAATTGACTTGCGAGGTCGTCGTTGAATTCCCGTGAGCGAACCGAACTCACGATACAAGACTCGATCTCGTTATAGCGGAGATCGCTCAGAAGATCGTCCTTGGTGATGAACTCCTTCACTTCATGGATACCATCATTGATGAAGTATCCGAGTTTGATCATCGTATTCCCGATATCAATTACCGCTTCCATAGAACTTCAATGTCGCCATGAGCATATGCCATGGTATGTCCCTCTGAAGCAAAAACGATCCTGCCCAAAGGGTCCACGCCCACTAATTGTGCAAGATACGTATCTGATTCGTGACGGAAGGGAAGAATTTTATGAAGTTGATACATGTGCGATATGTAGATTTCGCGGATGCGCTGCAGACCCGGATGAAGTCTCAGCTCATTGTAGTTCTTCTCTAGTTCCTCCAGAATGGTCTGGATGACCTGCTCAATTTGGAAGTCAAGCCCCGATATCATTTTTAGGCTAATGGCATGATGTAGTTCTTCGGGGAAATGTATTTGATTGACATTCACTCCGATACCAACAAGTGAAAAGCGTGCTTTCTCAGCAAGGGCATTTTCAATGAGGATGCCGCAGATCTTGCTGTGCTCGATGTAAATATCGTTGGGCCATTTGATCAGGACCTCTGAATCCGGAAGTATCCGGGCTATGGCATCACGGCAGGCGACGGCTACGGCAAAGTTGAGGAAAGACATTTTCCGAAGGCCCAGGAATTCGGGTTTGAGTACGAGGGTGAAGAGTGCATTTTGACCAGCCGCGCTATTCCAGAGTTTACTCTGTTGTCCGCGCCCATGAGTTTGGTGCATGGCCTGAATGACAGTGCCCTCTTCTGTCGGCTCGGAAGCAACTTTGGAACGCGCGCAGTTATTGGTAGAGTCGACGGTGGGCAGTACTTCCCATTCCTTTCCGAAAGATGTGTTATGCCGACTGGGCTTCTGCAAAAGAATGCCTTATTTTGCGTTCGAATTTAGGCAAAACAAGTACATGCCGAAAAAGGCGAACGAATCAGAAAAACTGGCCGATCTGGCCGTTATCGGAATGCAGGAGAAGAAGGCCAAGAATGTGGTCAAGATCGACCTGCGCAAACTCGGTGCATCAGTAGCGGATTTCTTTGTGGTCTGCCACGGTGATAGTGACCGTCAGGTAGAAGCCATTGCGGATTCCGTGATCGACGTGGTCAGAGATGCTACGGGTGAAAAGCCTTTCAGCAAAGAGGGCTATCGGACCGGAGAGTGGATCCTGCTCGACTATGTGGATGTGGTCGTCCACGTTTTCAAGCGCGACATCCGTGAGTTTTACGGTATTGAGGACCTTTGGGGAGACGGGATCATGACGGATTACCCGGAGACACTCGTCAAACAAGGAGATAGTTAAAAGGAGATAGGGGAAAGTCCCTAAGCTATCACTTCTCCATTATCAGTTTTGCGTTATACGCATTCTCTCCAACTTGAATTTCCAGGAAATACACACCGCTCTTAACAGAAGTTTCAACTTTCACGATTCCTGGCTGCAATTCTGACGTCCGGATCGGGATGCTCCTGCCTTTGACGTCTCGCAAAGTGAGTTCCGGCGACGTTCCGAGCGCATGTCGCAAATAGAACACTCCATCAGCGGGGTTCGGGTAAACACTCCAGCCTTCAGGTAGTTGCTTGCCCGGTGCACTGACCGATTGTGTGACTTGTATCGTGTCTGTGGCACTGCCGCAGGAGTTCCTCAGGTCTACGTAGTAAGTGCCGAAGTCGGTGACCGTGATGGATGAAGTAGTAGCTCCGGTGCTCCATTTGTATTTTACAGATTGTGAGCCGGCATCGAATGTTATACTGAATGGTTTCTTGAGCACGGTATCTGGACCGAGGTCTACTTCAGGACTCATGATGAGATCGGCGTATGTACTGTCGGTAACGCTACCACAATTCTTCGTGCTCACGGTCACAAAATGCCATCCCGCCCGATCGATCTTTTTGGTCTTCCCGGTGGAGTTGTCGTCCCATTTATATGAAGCACCGGGATTGCCGGCGTCATAAGTGTCGGAAACCGAATCACAATAAGTGATCAGATCGGTGAACTTCAGTGAAGGAGTATTCTCTAGCGTCACCTCGATGTCGTCAGTATTAGAGAAGCATATATTGCTGACTGTAACAGAGTACGTTCCGCTTTGCATCGCACTGATGCTGCTTGTCGTTTCGGCGGTGCTCCACAAGTATTCCTGACCTGCAACTGCAGCAGAATCTCCAATTTGCACGGCGTTCACGTCACACTTATCGATATCAGCACCCAGGTCGATCTTGTATTCTTCATGCAGGGTGACATCAAAGCTTTCAACGTCGGTTCCGCAAGAATTCGTGATCGACACTGAATAGTTTCCTCCGTCATCGAGATCAACGCTGGCTGATGTGTCTCGTGTACTCCACAGGAATGAATTCATCACCAATCCGGAGTCACGCAGATCAATGGCTTCATAGGTGATCTTCTTACCGTCACAGAGGTCGTCATCATTGAGAGGCTTGATCTGTGGTTTGTATTTCGCAATAAGATCGATCGTGTCATACATCGTACAACCAAAGCGGGTCTTAGCTTCAACGTAGATCCGTTCGGGTCCAGCGCTTTTAATCCGTTGATATTTCGAAGTCGTAACGGTGGTTCCCCCTTTGCGCCAGGATATCGATGTAATTTCTGAGTTATGTATAGAATCAGCTTCTAGAGTGTATGCTGCTCCTTCACACAATGTATCCAGCTCGAGTTGAATCGGATCAAAGCTTGATGATAGCCTGAAGTCCTGGATTTTACTATCCTTACATCCTTTCGCGTTTGTAGTCATTCGGACACTCAAGGGCCCACCTTTCAATACGTAGATCGTATCCTTACCAGACCTTGAATAGAACAATCCGCTTGACCTAAAATGGGCAATACTTGAATCGAATAGCTCCTTACCGCTTGTATCAATAAGCGCCCAGCTATACGACTGATATGCTACTTTCGAGTCTACAAATGCCGACACCTCGAATGCTCCACAACCCAGTGTGTCTATGTTGAAATTCGCCGTTGGCTTGGGAAGGACTTCTATGGAATAAGTACGACTCACTGCTCCCGGGCTTGGACAATGGTTGTCGTTCACGGTGACCACAAATCGATATTTTCCGGGATCCACGACACCCTTTTTTGGACGCCAAGAAAATCTCCCAGATTTATTCAGTTTGGTGGTATCTACTATTTCAAACTTAGCTCCATCAATTCCTGCATTCCAGGTCATGGTCAGAGTATCCGGTGGTGGTCGTGGTAACGGTGGTGGTGGAACATAAATCTTGTCGTCCGACTTTATGGTAAAGACCAAGCTGTCACCCAGACAGACCTGATATGAATATGGACCAGTAACCGTTGGAGGATTATTTGATGGGCATTTGCTGACTACCAAGTTAATATCGCGATGTGTCACACTTACAAGATCATACCCTGAGCTTTTAGTTCGCAGACGCCATTCTTCTACGGCTAGAGCCATCGAAGAAAAGTTATCGCACTTGACGGGTGTGAATATGTTCTCTCCAGTTTCAGGGTCAAGGTAGAAACCCATCGGAGGATTATAATTTGGATTAACAGTTCCCTTGCCCGTTGGGTCATAACATTCAACAGGATTTTTGAAACTGTATTTACCTGAATAAGAAACAGAATTACCGTAGCCCGTCAACGGACTGGTCAGTTTGTAACTCAGCGAGTCGCCATCAGGATCTTTTGCGCTGAAATCCATATATGTCGGTTGGTTACAACAAACATTCACTCGCGGTGTAGAGTTGAATTTTGGACCTCCTGATTTGATCAAGTGATCAAGGTCTAATTTTAAGTAAGTATAAAAATTCCCGGAAGGCCCAGTGTTAATTGCACTTGTTCGGCAACATTGACCAGTTTCAATAATGACATCCCCGCAGGATATGAATGATTTAAAGGTAGAACTCCTAAAGTCAATCGTCGTCTTAAAAAGGTGCTCTTCAATTCCATTACCTGTCCCATATGTGTTCTTCGGATCACAATTTGGTTTGGCCGAAGTGCACATCCAGGTCACTTCCTTGATCGAAACTAAGGTCAAAGAAAGAACCTGTGACTTTGAACTAGTTAAACATCTGAGTCTCGTTGCACTAGATGGGTTTCCCAATGGCACTCCTCGACAATCCCGATAAAATCGAACTTCTAATTCACAGACAGAGTCTGCTGAGAACCTGTAAGTAATGTCTCCTCCTGAAACGTGACCTGCGAAAGAATTCTTTGGAGCAACAAAGAGGAACAATAAAGTAGTAAATGCTAAAAAGGCAACAGACTTCAGTTGTGTATTGACCATACGTTGGGGTTCTTAGGGTGTCTCAGAGAAAGAGTCAAGAGTGGATCATCCACTTGCTGGATGGTCGGTCTCATGGTCAGGCAGTTTGGTTTACCTGGTGCGCATGGAATGATCCACATCTTTCTCTTCTACTAATAGACCCAAAAAATTCACCAAACGTTGCATTTGATTTGTAAGAATTCTCTCATGACGCCTTTCGACCGAGCATCAAAAGGTCGCTCGCAACGATCTCTGTGACGTAACGTTTGATTCCTTCTTTGTCCTCATAGTTGCGGTTAGAAAGTTTACCTTCAATGCATACCTCCTGTCATTTCTTGAGGTACTTCTCGGATATCTCCGCCAGCTTCCCCCAAGCCACGATATCGTGCCACTGGGTTTCCTTTACGATCTCTCCCTCTGCATTTCGATAGGTCTCATTCGTCGCTAGTCGGAGTCGTGCCAATTTCTTTCCGTTCTGTGTCTCCTTGATCTCCGGCTCAGCACCGAGATTTCCGATCAGTTGTACTTTGTTTCTTAGCTGTTTCATGACTTTTTTTTGGGCAAGTTGAGGAGCCGAATCACAACTGCCAAGAAAAGGAGGATCGAGTATGGTGAACACGGGGAGATACTCTCCGAACGCTTGAATGAATGGCTGGGTAGTTGGGTTTTTGGTTGTTAGGCTGTTAGGTTTCGTGGTATATCTAACGGGGTAGATGTTATCTACCCCGATGGATGATGCTGAGCATAACTGATGCCACTTTGAATTTTCGTTACGGGGAGGATTCCATTTTCAGGGGTAGATGTTATCTACCCCTATGGATAAAACAAGATCAAAAAATCAATCCTTGCGAAAACTTCTAAATGACAAGAACCACATTGAGCGGGTAGCTATCACCTACCCCGCATATCATTGGAATTCGCATATTTGTTCCATGAAGCAAATATTCACTGCTCTGATCGCTGTCTTCATCCTTTTAGGTTGTGGCAGGCCAGAGGGAGGGACAATTCATGAAGTGTCCGACCTCTTTATCGAGGTATTGGGTGTGGCACAAGATGCCGGTTATCCGCAGCTTGGGTGCGACAAGGAATGTTGTAAGCATTTGTTGGAGACGGGATCAACCAGGGCGTATGTTACATCACTGGCACTGGTCGACAAAGTGGATTCTTCCGTTTGGTTATTTGAAGCCTCGCCGGACATCCGTTATCAATGGAGTCGTATCCATCAATTGAGCGGAAAAGATCCGGATGGCATATTCCTCACACATGCACATATCGGCCACTATGCCGGTTTGATGGAGCTTGGCAAGGAGAGCATCAATGCAGATGGACAAGCCGTGTATGCGATGCCAAGGATGAAGGAATTCCTGACCGGATCTGGGCCCTGGTCGCAATTGGTGAGCACGAATAATATCAGCTTCCGCGACCTGAAGGCAGACAGCACTGTGGTATTGAATGAGCGATTGAAAGTATCCCCTTTCAGGGTTCCGCATCGCGATGAATATTCAGAGACCGTTGGTTATCGCATCAAAAGTCCTGATCGAACAGTGATCTTCATCCCGGATATCGATAAGTGGGACCGATGGGATCGCTCTATCTTGAAAGAAATTGCTGCTTGCGACGTGGCACTTCTGGATGGTACCTTTTTTGAAAGCGGAGAACTTCCGGGACGAAATATGAGTGAGATACCACATCCATTTGTAAGCGAAAGCATGGAGCTTTTCTCCAAGCTTCCTGAAAAGGAACGCAACAAGGTTCAGTTCATACACTTTAATCATACTAACCGCCTGTTGCGCGATCCGAACGCGATTCGTCAAGTGGAGCAGGAGGGATTTCACGTAAGTCGACAAGGTCAGCAGATTTCCCTGAATTGAGCAATCAATGTTGATGGTTCGCTTGTTACATTTGCCTAAACCATTGAAACCATGTACTCAAGCATCTTAGCTCTGCATTCCGTGATCCGCTGGATCGTACTCATACTTCTCATCGCTGGTCTGATCAAGGCGTTATCAGGATGGTTAGGCAGGAAGCATTATTTGGCGAACGATAATAAATTGAGTTTGTTCACCATGATCGCGATAGATTTGAACGTCCTACTTGGAGCATTGCTCTATCTGGTTTTCAGTCCTATGACCAAAGCAGCTTTCTCCGACTTTGGTGCAGCCATGAAGGAGTCTGGTCTCAGATTCTGGGCAGTTGAGCACATTTTCGCGATGCTCCTCGCCCTTACCATGATCCATGTGTTGCGAAAAAGATTGAAACGAGAAATGCCGGACGTTGTGAAGCACAAGAAGTCGGCTGTGTACTATCTGCTAACTCTCATCTTCATCCTGTCAGGTATCCCGTGGCAAGCTGCCCGATTTGACTTCGTCTGGTAAGATCAGCGAACTTGGAGATTGAGCACCTTTTCTCCGGCAATGTAGCCTTCTAGGTGGTCGTTGCTCTCCACCTTCCCAACGCCCTCAGGTGTTCCTGAAAAGATCAGGTCACCGATCTTGAGCGTGAAATAACCGGAGATATGTTCGATCAGATCATCGATCGGGAATAGCATGTCGGAAGTATTCCCTTTCTGCACTGTTTCCCCGTTCTTCTTCAATTCAAAATCGAGATCAGACAGATTTAATTCCTTCTTGTCCAGCCATTTCCCGACAACCGCACTTTGGTCAAATGCTTTCGCCTTTTCCCAGGGAAGTCCCTTGGATTTTAGCTCTGACTGTACGTCTCGTGCTGTAAAATCGATACCAAGAGATATCTGACTAAAGTACTTAGGTGCAAACTTGCTCTGAATGCGCTTGCCGATCTGATCTATGCGAAAAACAACTTCTGCTTCGTAATGGACATCCTCTGAAAAATCCGGGATATAGAACTTATCGCGCTGCCTCATTAATGCCGAATCCGGTTTCATGAACAGTACGGGTTCCTTGGGAATGGCATTCCCAAGTTCCAATGCGTGTTTACCGTAATTACGGCCTACGCAAATGATCTTCATAGGCTCCTTACTTGATCGCTTTGATCCATGGGTTCACGCTGTCGCTGTTGGTAGCAGCTACCTTGGCGCGAGCATCGGATTTCTTGTCAAATCGTCCTAAGTGCACATAGTGTCTGCCCGAACCCGGTTCCACATACGCATATGCATTGATACCCTGAGCACTTAACTGACCCATGTATCGATCCGCATTCTTTTTCTCTGTAAAGGATCCAACCACTACCATGAACTTCCCTCCGGCAGGTGTAGTAGCCGGTGGGGTTGTTTGCTTAGGTGTTTCCACTTTTGGTTTCTCCACAACCGGAGTTGTTGTGCCTGAACCCGCTCCTGTGCTTGGTTCAGTTCCCTCAGGTGCCTGAACGATGACCGGAGTTTCGATCTTTTTCACGATCACCACAGTATCTACACGATTTGGTGCATTCTCGAGATCCTTGACCTCTTGCTTGAGTTCATCGATCCGATCGTCTCGCTCCATGAGCATACTGTCAAGTCGGAATTGAGCTTCAGCCTCTTTTCGCAAGCGTTCCTGTTCTTCTTTCAGGCGATCCTCATCTGAGACCTTATTGTTGAGCGAAACACCGAACATCAGTTCATGACTTCCCCCCAGGGCAGTGTTATAACCTGAAACGGACCAGTCATAGGCGTAACCCATTCGGATCATGTTGCTGATCGTTACTCCTCCCATCATGGTCACCGCGTAATCGTCGCGATACGCTGCACCGAGCCATGCTTTGTCGATGTACTCGAACATAAGGTTCGCATCGATCTGTCCGGGAGCATTCTTCACACCTTTGTACATGACCATGGGCTGCAGTTTGGCATTTTTACCAACCTTGATATCAACGGACGTCATCATCTGATAATGGCTCTCCAGGTCATGCTCGATGCTGCTGATGTAGTTGTCTTTGTAAATGATCGGACCATTGATCAACTGAGGAACAGCCGCTCCGATCATGAATCCTTTGTTCTTGTATGCGATACCGGCTCCTGCATCGACTACCGGACCGGCGTCGTTGTTGAGTAAGGCTACCGCTGCATCATTCATGTCTGCGAGAACGATGTTCTGCATATTGAATCGATAATCATATACTCCAATGTTGAATCCGAGATCCAATTCGCTTCCTTCATTTAACTTCACCTTGTAGGCGTAATTGCCGTATACATTGTTAGCTACGGCGATGTTGTTCACATCATTCACATAGTAAATACCCAGACCTACATTGGTTCCGGTTGGGCTTCCGCTCAAAGTCACCGCTCTGGTCTGGTAACCATCCAACGCGGTCCATTGCCTTCTACCCATGAGGTATGCTTCCGTTCGCCCGCTCTCTCCTGCCAAGGCAGGATTGTACAGGAATCGGTTGAAATAATATTGTCCATACAGCGGAACTTGCTGAGCAAAGGAGGTGTATCCAATGAGTGTCAACAGAACCGCGATCGTTATTTTAATGCTTTTCATTTCTAGTCTCTTTATTGGATTTCCTATCTGATGATCTGTAAGTTCCCTTTAACGATATCGAGTCCGTCCTGAAGGAACTCGATCACATATACATACGTGCCTTCAGGCAGCGGTTCCCCTTCGTAGGTACCTCCCCAGTCATGTTGATAGCCTTCACTTCGGAAGACCTCCTTACCCCACCGGCTGTAGACGGTGATGATGGCGTTGTCAATGGCCGGCAAACTGCTCAGGTCCCATGTGTCGTTCGCCCCATCTCCATTCGGAGAAATGAGGTTCGGCACCACGATGACCGTTGGTTTGTTCACGATTACTCTTACCGTATCAAAGTCGTCACATCCAAAGTTGTTATACACGCGCAAGACATAGCTCTGTGACGTGGATGGGTTGGCCTGCGGATTCATGCTCTGGTTGTCATTCAATCCGTTGGATGGTGACCACAAGTAATTCACCCCACTGGTGCTGTTACCTCCAAGAACCACTGTTTCACCAAGGGTGATCTCGTGATCCGGACCGGCATCTGCGGTTGGTGAAGGTGAATTGGTTACACGTACGGAATCAGAGGTCCAACATGAGTTGCTGTTTCGAGCAACCACGGAATAGACTCCCTCGGCTTGAACGTTGATACTTTGAGTGGTGTCACCGGTATTCCAACGGAACGACTGTGCTACACCATTGACCGTGATCGTGACCTGGTCAACGTCGCATTTCGTGATATTGATGCCCGGGCTGAAGGTCAACTTAATACTATCGCCATAGTAGATCGTGTGCTCTACAGAATCCATGCAACCGTCGTCTGTTTCTATTACCAGTTTGATCGTATGATTCCCGACAGGTGGAATAAGATTCTCCAGGTTTGCATTTCCAAAGAGCACCCCGTTGTTATACCATTTCCATGAAGAAATAAGAGCTGCCGTGGTATCCATCATTGTGATCGGTTCGGATGCACAAGGGATATCTGTCGTAAATCCGGCAACCGGTGATGCGGATACTTCCACATCGTAGGTGATGCTGTCACTTTCTCCGGCAGCTGAAGTCACGATCAGTTTGACTGTATAGGTTCCCGCAGCCGCATAGAGCCACTTCGGGTCTTCCATGTTCGATGTATCATCGGTTCTTCCGGCTTCGCCAAAATCCCAAAACCAGGACGTGATCGGATCACCACCTTCAACACTACCATCGGTAAAATTGAATGAATCAACCTGGCATGATCCGGCAAAACTGAACTCGGCTGAAGGACCGCGTTTACCAAGTGCATTTGTTCCGCCTTTGGCATTTGCCAAAGTAACTGCACCGAAAGATGTGAATGTGTTGGAGGAGGTGATCAAACCGTTTCCGGAAGCACTTCCCGCTCCTCCTAGATCTTCCCAGATGGAGCCGTTCAATGCTGCAATCCGAAGGTTGGTCGGATCTGTGACTTCGTCGTCATTGGAGAGGGTGCCGTATCCCAACGTGTATTGAATGTTGTTGACAGAAGGTGTACCAGTCTGGACTACCGACCAGTAACGAACGGCACTGACGTGAGTCAGCGTAGACGCAAACGAGTTGGGAGCAGGTGGCATATTTATCAATCTGGCTTGATAGGAGGAAAGTTCATTGGCAGTTCCATGGGCAAGCACTAGGCGTATTGGCCGGAAGTCGCCCGGTGCACCTATCGGAAAGTAGAGTGTGTCACTGCTACTTGTGATATTCACGACCCGCATCGGACCATTCACATAACTGGAAGGGCTGCCCTGTCCAATAGAAATGGGATCGGCAACATTCAGAACTCCCAAAGTGAAATCCCCATTCCATGTATCAACA
>VMBT01001433.1_pt1 | contig 12712 bp, 11 predicted proteins | sample 4404301 | NCBI WGS metagenome assembly VMBT01 (sample SAMN12238535, study PRJNA552566) | marine metagenome | isolation source: Coastal seawater | place: USA: coastal Georgia, Sapelo Island | collected 2008-08/2009-08
CCTCTATGGCTTTGGAGGTAACATTGTCTAACATGACTGACAATGCCAGCGATACCCTACCCGAAATCATACTGACGCGCCCCCAAAAGGCAGCGCAGGAATTCAGCAATCAAATTCGCGCTGTATTGCCAATGGCGCGGATTATTCTCAGCCCGTTACTCCAAATCAAATTTATCAAACCAACTTTCGATTTAAACACATTTGTCGGCGTAATTTTTACCTCTGCAAACGGGGTGGAGGCGATGGTGAATTGTGAGATTCCCAAGAATATGCCCTGTTTTGCCGTTGGCCCCAAGACGGCAGAAAAAGCAGAAAACCTTGGGTTTGTGGTTACACAGAGTTCAGGAAATGCAGATGATCTTATTGCTTTGATCTTATCCCGTCCCAGCTTTGGTCGGTTGCTTCATATCAGCGGGGAACATACACGTGGGAATATCGCGTCCCGGCTTGAACAGGCGGGACAAAGCTGCACACATGCGATTGCCTATCAGCAAGAAGCCCTTTCGCTGAGCCCGCAAGCATTGGCCTCATTTAAACGGGGAAAACCCGTGATACTTCCCCTATTTTCCCCCCGAACAGCTCAGCTATTGATGGCACAGGATGTCCCCTTGGAGCACAGTCACATGATCGCATTGAGCGAGGCGGTTGCAGAACCGTTTAAGGATATCAAATTGTCAAGTCTAACTGTCGCTGAGGCACCTAATTCTGACTCTGTGTTGAACAGTCTGATCAGCGTATTTCAATTCATTTCAAGCCTTGAGGCGCCTAACGGGGATACGTAGAATACGCTAAGCGCTCGGTTAAGCAAAAAGGTTCATTATGGCAAAAGATAAAGAAAAAAAAGAAGATGTAACCGAAACGGATGCGCCAACTTCTGAGCCTGCAGATGAGAGTGTCGAAGTCGCTGAAAACCCACAAAATAAAATGGATGAGATCGAAGCCGCTGAGGTGATCTCTGAAGATCAGTCAAATTCAGATGACAGCAATCTGCAAGAGACTGTGGCTGATGAGGTCGAGGAAGAGACGAATCAATCTGATGCTCAGACCGAAGAAAATTACATTGAAGATAATCAAGACATCCAATCTGACACGCAAACGGATGCCTCGCATGGCGAGACGGAGCCGGCTTCTACAGTATCGGCGCGGGACAAACAAACCTCTGCCTTTGTCCCGATGCTTCTGGGTGGTATAGTTTCAGGGGCCATTGGATTTGGTGCCGCATATTACCTTTTCACATCAAATCTCCTAACCAATGGTGTGACGGTCGCTGAGATCCAAACAGAGCTCAGCGCAGAAATTGAAAATAACGCAGATAGAATTTCCCAGAATACCACTGTCACCAAAGAGCAAGACGCGGCGTTGCAAGCCATTGCCAGCCGCTTGGATGCAATTGACGATAAATTTGAACATCTGACAGACAGCCTTGCAGCCACATCTAGCTTGTCTGATGCCCTCGACAGTTTGAACACGCGAGTGGAAAGCATCGAAGCGCTCGCCGCAGATATGAGCCAAGTCGTCGCCAAACTTGAAAAGCGCCCTGTCGCAGCGACACTATCAAACGAGGTGATCGAGGCCTATAATTCCGAAGTTTCCAAACTTATGGAAACAATGGCTGCCCAGCGCAAAGAGGTGGAGACTCTTTTGGATGAGGCCAATGCTGAAAAAGCGCAAACGTCTGAGATCGCGCGCAATACACAGGCACGCATCACTTTGAATGCAATCCAAACAGCGTTCAACTCAGGGCAAGGTTTTGCAGCGGAACTCGAAGAATTCTCAAAACTCAGCACCAATCCAATTCCCAGCAATTTGCTTGAAATCGCTGCCACGGGTGTGACAGGGCTAGAAACACTCAGTGATGCATTCCCCGAAGCGGCGCGGGCGGCGATTGCCGCCGAACGCTCAGGTGATAGTTATGACGGTACAACGCAAAGCCTTTTGGGCTTTTTGAAATCTCAGGTTCAAGCGCGCTCTGTAACACCAAAAGAAGGCACCGATGCGGACGCGGTTCTGTCCCGTGCAGAGGCTGCTCTACGCGGCGGCCAATTGGAAATTGCCGTCAAGGAGGTTCAAACACTCCAGTCCCCAGCCAAAGAAGCTATGGAAGTTTGGCAATCAAAGGCGCAAGAAAGACTGAACCTGATTGAGGCGCTCAACAGCCTTTCTGCAGGTTTTGAAAACTAGGATAGATCAATGCTCATTTCCCTGACAAAAATCCTTCTGTTCATCGTGATCGTTGTGTTGATTGCGAGCGGACTTGCCTATTTGCTGGATGCCAAAGACATTATTCTCGGCGATGTGCAGGCGACAATTGCGGGCACCGAATATATCCTCACGCCCGTTCAGGTGGCTCTGTTTCTGGTGGCCCTATGCGTTGTAATTTGGATTTTCCTGAAATTGCTGTCTTTCCTCGTCTCCGTGATGAAATTTATCAATGGCGATGACACTGCCATTTCACGTTACTTTACACGAAACCGCGAACGTAAAGGCTACCAAGCGCTGTCTGACGGAATGCTGGCCCTTGCGTCTGGCGAAGGTCAATTGGCGATGGACAAAGCCAATAAAGCTGCCCGTTTTCTTGATAATCCATCTCTGACCAATGTACTTGCAGCGCAGGCAGCGGAGCTGTCCGGCAATCGTGCCAAGGCCGAAGAGATTTACAAAAACCTGATCCAGCTTCCTGAAACACGCTTTGTCGGGGTGCGCGGGCTTTTGAAACAGAAATTGGAAGACGGCAATATCGACGTTGCCCTAAAGCTGGCAGAACGGGCCTTTGCGATTAAGCCGAAGCATACAGAAATCCAGGACACTTTGTTGCAACTTCAAGCCAAAACAGAAGACTGGGAAGGCGCGCGCAAGACATTGCGCACGAAACTGAAACAAGGCAACCTGCCCCGTGATTTGCACAAGCGGCGCGATGCAGTGCTTGCGCTGTCTCAGGCCAGAGGTGTGATTGATGATGCGCAAAGCGTTGAGGCACGCGAACACGCGATAGAAGCAAACAGGCTGTCACCTGATCTGGTCCCTGCTGCAACGATGGCGGCACGCAGTTATATCGAAAGCGGTAAGCCAAAATACGCAGCCCGCGTGATTCAGAAAGCATGGCAAGCGCAACCGCATCCTGATCTGGCCACCGCTTATTCAGAAATAGCGCCCGACGAAACACCCGATCAGCGTCTGAAACGCTTTGCCAACCTACGCAAACTTGCCCCAGATCATCGAGAAACCAAGTTGGCGATGGCGGAACTTTACCTGTCGGCGGAAGAATTTGGAAAAGCACGTTCAGAAATCGAAGGCTTACTGGAAAATGAACCCGATGCGCGGATTTTGACAATCATGGCCGCGGTTGAACGCGGGGAGGGCGGATCAGATGAACTTGTCCGTGGCTGGCTTGCCAAAGCGCTTGGTGCACAGCGTGGTCCTCAATGGACCTGTGATAATTGCCAGACAGCGCACGCGCAATGGACGCCTGTCTGTGAAAATTGTGAAGCCTTTGACACTTTGGCATGGAAATCTCCGCCTATGGCAAACATGTCTTCTTCAACAGGTCTTGAAATGCTACCCCTTCTTGTGGGGCAGCCGGCAAAGCCTGAAGACATGGTCCCTGACGTCATTGAAACGGAAGAGGAACCCTTTGTTGAAGATGCGGAAGTCGAAGAAATAGAAACAGAGGCGGTGCGGGCATCACGAACCACCTGATCCGTATCTGTAAGGTCCGTTCTAAAATCCAAATGATACGACATTGCGCTTTGCGCCGTTTGACCTAATTCGTGGTACAAAGAGTGTTAACCGGCGAGATACTGAATGTTTTCACCCACCATGATGTCAAAGGTCAATGAGCTGACCAAAAACAGTTCTGTCGCAGCATCATTGCTTATTGCTGAACAGGAAAACTATTTTGGGCTTCACCTTTTGATCATTAGCCCGCGTTACGATGCAGGCATGATGTACAAAGAGCTTGGCAAATTTGACGATAAGGCAACATGTGAGGCCGCGGCTTTTGCAGTTTTGAATGCGATAGAAGTTTATGAGGAATGTCAGCTTTTGACCGTGGCACTTTAAAGTCTGACAAATATTTCTGATCATATGCTCTCTTGACCAAATCGCGACATGGACCCATGGTTTGGCATCACTTGGATGCAGTCGAATGAACAATATAGAGATCAGTACACCGATTACCCCGAACCACAATTTCCGACGCATTATCTTGCCATTTGCATTGGCAGAAACATTGGTTTGGGCAGCGTATTTTTATTCCTTTCCCGCATTTTTGCCGATTTGGGAAAGCGAGCTTGGATTTTCCAAAGCAAATCTCACAGGGGCATTTACGCTTTCTCTAGTTGTCTCAGCAGTTTTGTCACCGGCTGTTGGGCGTTTGATCGACAAAGGGTATGGACGCACAGTATTTGCCGGTGGGGCAGCTTTGGCCAGCGTGATGTTATGTTTGCTCTCGCAGGCAGACGCGATCTGGCAGTTTTATGCAATCTGGTTCGTGATCGGGATTGCCATGTCAGGGTCACTTTATGACGCATGTTTTGCAATTGTAACCTACAGTCTTGGCTCTGACGCGCGACGCGCCATCACCTTGATTACGCTTGCCGCCGGATTTGCCGGAACAGTGTCCTTTCCCAGCGCCTATTTTCTGACAGAGTTCTTCGGTTGGCGTGTCGCCATTTTGATATTTTCTGCAACCGTCGCCTTTATCTGTCTACCACTTATTTTTTATGGGTCTTATTTCGCATCGCTCCAATCAAAAACCCATGCCCCCAAAGCATCCCGAACTGTTTCAGACGCTTTAAGCATCGCCAAAACCCAAACCTTTTGGTTCATAGGGATCACATTTTTTCTGATTTCCATCAATCACGGGATTATCATAAGCCATATGCTCCCGATTTTCTATGAAAGGGGATTGGACGCAGGCTTGGCGGTGCTTATGGCGTCGCTCATCGGCCCCATGCAAGTTGCAGGGCGCGTAATGATGATGGCCTTTGAAAAACGCGTTTCAGTTTTTGCAATTTGCATGGCCTGTTTTATGGCAATTTTTGTCGCGGGCTGGGCGCTTTATTTTGGTGGAATGGGATTGGGGCTCATCGGGATCTTTGTGGTTTTGCAAGGCGCAGGCTATGGCGTATTAAGTATCATTCGTCCAACCGTAATCGCAGAGCTTTTGGGAAGGCGTGATTTTGGTGTGATCGCAGGTCTATTGGCGGTTGGTTTTGTCATCGGCACAGCGCTTGCGCCAACGCTTGGATCCTTTCTTTGGATCTTTGGTGACTATGACCTTGTTATCGCATTTACCATATGCATTCCTCTTTTTGCTTTGGTCTCATTGGTACTGGCATGGCGATACCAGTCGGACAATTCCACTAATCAATGAACGATATCCAGCGGTCTGACGGATGAAAGTTATTTGAAAAATTTGCACCTTTAACCTCAGTATCCAATCGTGCGAGCAAAAAGAGTTTATGGATGCTTTTCCATAACCAAATCAGACATTTCAGCAAAACCTACAGATTTTTTAGATCCAATATAGCTTTGCCCACAGCGGACGGAGGCCGCATAAATCTGGCAAGCCGTATTAGGATCACCGTTTTATAAATTTATCGTCGCGCGAGGAAATTTAGTGCAATAATCGTGGGGTGAGACGCTCTAAGCTCTTGGTGTCCTTTGACCTGACAGAAAATCACTGCACAAAATCCGCGACGTTTCTAAAAATCGTTTCTGCCGGATTTCTGACCCTTTTTCATTCATTCTCGGGATGATCCATCCAAGGTAGGTGAGCGACCGGATCAGCATAATTTGGGGCAAAAGGGTCGTATCAAGCGGGCGTTTCATACGATACCCATCTATAAATGCAGTAGCGAGGTGTTCATAATCAGGTTCATCACGATTTTTAAGAAGCGCAGTTGCAACATCGAAAAGGCGAAATCCATAACCGCCGTCATCAAAATCAATAAGACCAAGATCCTCACCATTAACAAGGACGTTTTCGCGCAGCATATCTGCGTGGATAAGGCCATAGTCTAAGTTCGCTTTTGAAAGATCTTCGCGAAGTTCAAAGCGGATATTGGAGAACAGTGCATGTTCCTCTTTTGTCAGTTGAGGGTTCTCCCAGAACCTACCCCAAAGAGGAGACTCGCCCAAAAGCCCATCAATATCCCAGCTTTTACGTTCAAACCCTTCAGGCGGGTGCCAATCATCCGATATCTGATGGAGCTCTGCCATGAGGCGCCCCATTTTTTCGAATGTCCCGCACCGATCAGCAAGGCAAAGCGGTTGGCCAGTCGCCCCAAGGGGATCCCCCTTAAGCCACGTCAGCATATCGGCGTCATACCCGTCCACTTCTACGACCAGAGCGCCATCACGCGATAAAACGGGCTCTGGAACGCAAAGTCCCATTGATAGCAGGTGGGTCATCCAAGCCAGTTCTGAGGAAATCATCGCGGTCGATTGATAACCGGGGCGATGCAGACGCAACGCATATTGGCCCGTGTGATGGTCGGCGCGAAAGACGATGTTTTCTCTTTCTGCAATAAGGGTGAGCTTGGCCCCTACCATACCCCAACGGCCCAGCAGCTTTTGCGCTGTTTCTTCGATCATTCCTTCAACTCGGTGTGTGCCAGAACCCGATCCAGTGTTTCAATCAGCTGATCAGCGTTAGAACGGGTGAATTGCATCGGTGGACGAATTTTAAGAACATTGAAATTTATGCCAAGAAAATTGATCAAAATGCCCTCTTGGCGCATGTTATTTGCAATTTCCGCGGTAAAAGCAGTCGCAGGCTTTTTGGTTTCACGGTTTAAAACCATCTCTGCCCCGAAAAAAAGCCCTGATCCGCGCACATCCCCAATGCAATCATGCTGACCGGCGAGGTCACGAAGAAGCCCACGGGCATAGGCGCCCACATCATTGGCTTGTGCCATCAACCCTTCTTCTTCAAGCACGTCCAAAACGGCTTCGGCGGCGGCACAGGACACAGGATTTCCCCCAAAGGTGTTGAAATAGCGAAAGCTGTCCTGAAAGGCCGTCAAGATATCTGCTGATGTCACAACACCCGCAACCGGATGCCCGTTGCCCATTGGTTTGCCCAAAGTCACAATATCTGGTTTCACACCAATGCGCTGATGCCCCCACATATGGCTTCCAATGCGCCCAAATCCGGGTTGAACTTCATCCGCGATGATGACCCCTCCCGCAGCGCGCACAATATCGGCGGCAGGATCCAGAAAACCACTATGGAGGTCTGGAAATCCTTCGTTGGCAAAATAAGGACAGACCATCAATGCCGCAAATCCGTGACCGGTTGCATTAAGGTTATCTATTTGCTTTCTAACAGTTTCGGCAAAAGCCAAAGCATGGGGTGGGCCCCCTGCACCGCCCAAGGGGCGATAGCTGTCAGGTGCGGGTACAAACCTGATATGGCGGGCATCCCCCGTGCGCGGCGGATTGGTGGCAGACAATTGGGCAACAACAGTTGTGTTGCCGTGATAGGTATGATCCGTCACAATGATCCCGCGGTTTCCAGTCACCGCTTCTGCCATGCGCAGGCCAATATCATTGGCCTCTGATCCCGTACAGGTCATCAGGACGGAATTGAGTGGATCTTCAAATGTCGCGGTAAGCTTCTCCGCATAACGAATGATGCCTTCATGCAAATATCGCGTATGGGTGTTCAGAGTCGCAGCCTGTCTGGAAATGGCCTCAACCACCTTCGGGTGGCAATGTCCGACATGAGGTACATTGTTGTAACAATCAAGATATCTGCGCCCATCTGCGTCCCAGACCCAAACGCCTTCGCCCCTGACCAAATGCACTGGGTCTTTGTAAAATGTCGGAAATTTTACACCAAGGACCTTTTTGCGCGCTTCGATCAGAGACGCGTTGATATGTTCTGGCTGCTTTTCAGTCATCCGGCTTGGTATTACCTTTCCTGTGTTTCATGGATGTCGTGATCGATGTCTTTTTCGGGCAGTCGGGTCTTTTGTTCCTTAAAGAGAGTACGAATGTGCAACAGGATCACAAGAACAATCATCGCAGCAAGGAAGGCAGCGATTGGGCGATCCACAAAATCCAAAGGATCTTTGACGCGGATCATTGAAGAGCGCAGCTTCACCTCCATAATCCCTCCAAGAACCATTCCAAGAATGATAGGCACAATTGGCAGGTTCAACCGTTTCAACACGAGCCCAAGCACCCCAAAACCCGCAGCAATCGCGCAATCAACTGCGGAGTTTCGAAGCGAAAAAACCCCAACAAAGCTAAGCGTTAGAATGATCAGCCCAAGAAACCGCGTTGGCACACGGATGATTTTGGTCAACAAATTGGTAGAAAAAATCAGAAAGACGATCACAATCAAATTCAAGAGGATCATCGCAATATATAGAGCATAGACAAAATCCAGCTGATTTTGAAACAACTGCGGTCCCGGGATCACATTATGGACGTAAAAGACCGATAGCATCATAGCCGTAAGCGCTTCGCCCGGGATCCCAAGGGCCAAAAGAGGGATCATCGCGGCGGCAGGAACTGCGTTGTTAGCAGCCTCTGAAGCGATCAGACCTTCCGGAGCACCAGTCCCGAATGCATTCGGTGTCTTTGAACTGCGCCGCGCATAGGTGTACGACATGAATTGTGCGGTGAATTCACCCACCCCGGGGATCATCCCCATCAGAACCCCAAAGCCACCGGAAACGGTTGCCACGCGTTTATGTTGCAGGATTTCTTTCATAGAACCCAAAAGGGATCCATCGACGCTCTGGGGATCTGACGCGTTTTCAGTCTCAGTCAGAAGAAGAAAGGCTTGGCTCAGAGCGAAAAGACCAAGCACCACAACAATAAGATCAACACCTCCTGTCAGCCATGTCTGTTCAAAGGTCATGCGCTGGTTATATTTGACATCCAATCCCACCGTATGAAGCAAAATACCAAAGGCAGCCAATCCTCCAGCCGCAAAAATCTGACCACGATGCGCCAGAACCACAAGGATAATTCCCAAGAGCGCTGCGAGAAAAATTTCTCGACTGCCAAAATGAGGGGCGATTAAGGCAAGCAAGGGGGACAAAAATATAAGGCAGACAATGCCAAATATCCCACCCCAGAAGGACGCCGAATACGCCAAAGCAAGGGCACGGCGCGCCTGCCCTTTCTTGGTCATCGGGTAGCCATCATAGGTCGTCAAAGCATTGACTGCCGTACCGGGAGTATTGATCAATACCGCAGGAAGCGCGCCGCCATACATCGATGATCCGTAAATGCCGAGCAGAACTGTAAGCCCCACGATGGGATCCAGTGAAAAGGTCGCCGGCAATAAAATGGCAATGGCAACGGCTGCGCCAACGCCTGGGATCGCGCCAATTACAACGCCGCCAACAGATCCAATCATCAGGGCTAAGGCCACATCCCAACGCATCAAAAGGTCTAAACCTGAAAGGAATGTCTCCATATGCAATCCTAAAAATAAGTCAGGAAAAAGGAGCGCATTACATTGGGTAGAAATTCATAGATCGCCCCACCCGGCACTTTCACCTGAAGAAGAGACTTGAAAACCACCACCACCAACACCCCAAAAAGTGCAGCAGACCCCAAATATCTGACACCACGATATCCCAGTCGATAGGCCAACGCGATAACGAGAGCAATCGTAGTGGGCAAATATCCCATGTAAGGCACGACCAAAACATAGGCCATGAACCAGAGCGCATATTCCAGAGATTTTAGCCAAAACCGAATTTCTTCCCAACGTCCGTCGAGTTTCACAGACACCAGTGTAGATCCCAGATGCAACGCGGAAAAGGCTACCATCAAATAAACCGCGACATAGGGCCAGAAGGCTGGTTGTGCGAAAAGTTTTGTATTGGGAACCCACGTTGTTTCAGAGGACAGGTTCAGCGCAAGAAACAGGCTGAAGAGCAGGCAAATCACACTATAGAAAAGATCTCCGGGACGGCGGTAACGCTTGAAAAGATCCTGAAGAGTATGCGCTTTGCTCATGCACCGCCCCTCGTGTAAAGCATCTTGAATATCGGTGGGCGTGTCCGCCCACCGAGTAAGGAGTAGATGTCACTCTATTCCAACATTGCGTTGATTTTTCCAAGCGTTTCTGTGTCTCTGGCGATACGGGCATTCGTGTCTTCCGCGTTTTGCCAATAGACCAAGGCCCCCGTTTTTGCCATGAAGTCCTTGGCCCGATCAGAGGCCATGGTTTCTTGAGCAACGGAAATGATCTTTTCGCGCACATCCGCAGGCGTGTCACGATGAACAAACAAACCATTCCACAGCGAAAGCGTCAGATTTGAATTCAACTCCCCAACGGTTGGTGTATCGGGCGTCAATCCAATGCGCGTTTCCCCGATAGACGCAAGCACATTGATATTATCCAAACATGGGAGAACCAGCTGCAATGTCGTATTGATCACATCGACATCCCCAGAGGCCAAAGTATTGCAATCTAGCGCGTCAAAGGCCGCATCAGCCGCGAAAGAAAATCCTTTTTCCTTGGCGAGCGCAAAGGTGACTTTGGTCGGGATCAACGGTGCACCGAAATGACCGAGCGCGACATCGTTATTTTTGGCATATTCAGCCAGTTCATCAATGGACGCATAGGGTGCATTTTTGCCGGATGCGATCACAAATGGATAGGTGAGAAATGCGCCAAGCGGTTCAAATGGATTTGGGCTGAGCTCTGGAATACCGATATTTGGTCCGATGATTGGAACGGCAAGTATAAAGGATCCGACGGTGTATCCATCCGCAGGCGCCTTTGCAACTTCAATCGCACCCGGGAAAGGTCCGCCACCACCACCGGGTTTGTTAACGACAGCCGCGGGAACTCCGTATTTATTTTGAAAATCCTCCGCAATCATTCGGGTTAACACATCTTCTGCATCACCTGGCGGCCAAGGGACCACAAACTCTACGGGCTTTTCAGGATATTCCGCAAAACTTGCCGAAGGAACAAAGCTTGCAAGAACAGCAATCCCTACAATTATTCTTTTTAACATCAGTGTCTCCCCAATTTAACGTGACTTAGTATATCTATTCTGGGATCGACTGTGATTAAGAAGACTTTGTCTGTCAACTGTGAGAAAATCTAACTTGTCGGTAGAGACAGGCTAATCACCGGATGAAGATAGATTTCGGGTTGCGAAAACACCCCAAATAAGGCCTGCGACATAGATCAGTGTGAGCACCGTCAGAGTGATCCAGAAATAGGTCAAAAGCGCAGCGACCAAAATCGCGCCCGCCAGCAAAAAGAATTTGGTGTTTGCCCGATCAATGGCCAGATTTTTGAACGAATAGGTTCGGATACGACTGATCATCAAAAACCCGATCACGCAGATATACAATGCGACGACTGCAGGTGGTGTTAATGGGGCATCCGTTGTCGCAAAAGATACCACCATTGGTAACAACACCAAAACTGCCCCTGCAGGTGAGGGCACGCCAACAAAATAATCCGATCGCGTTCCAGGCGTTTCTTTATGAATGCTGACATTAAAACGCGCGAGGCGCAAAACACAGCAGATTGCATAGAACAGAACAGCCATCCAACCTGCCCTTGGAAAATCATGAAGTGTCCAACTGTGCAAGATAAGCGCAGGGGCGACACCGAAATTGACAAAATCAGCAAGAGAGTCCAGTTCAGCGCCAAGCGCCGTCGCCTGATTTAACATCCGTGCCAGACGTCCATCCAAAGCATCCAAAACACAGGCCACAAGAATAAGGCGAACCGCCGTTTCAAAATTGCCATCATACCCAAACCGGATCGCGGTTAACCCCGCACAAATGGCCGTGATTGTCAAAAGATTGGGCAACAGATGGATCAGTCGAATTTTCGATTTCTTTGCACGATCCAGCGGCTTGACCATGGCTTATCCCATCTTTGACGTTTTGGCAGGTTCAGAGACTGTCAAATCGGCAATGACCGTTTCACCTGCAATCATGGTTTGACCCAGTTGAACCATTGGATCCACACCATCAGGAAGATAAACATCCAGCCGTGATCCAAAGCGTATCAGGCCAAAGCGTTCTCCCGTTTTCACTTTGTCTCCCTTCGAACTGAAACAGACAATACGGCGCGCCACAAGGCCCGCAATTTGAACAACTGCAATCTGACGCCCATCTTCCATTTTTATGCTGAGGCTGTTGCGTTCATTGTCAACGCTCGCTTTGTCGAGCGAGGCATTAAAGAATTTTCCTGGCCGATAGGAAATTTCCGATATCTCACCAGATATTGGGGCGCGATTCACGTGACAATTAAAGACGTTCATAAATACACTGACGCGTGTCAAGGCCTCATTCGCCATACCTAATTCTGCTGGGGGAACCGCCTTTTCAATCAAAGACACAATCCCATCCGCCGGACTGATAATCAGACCCTCTTTTTTGGGAGTCACCCGTTCGGGATCACGGAAAAAGTAATAACACCAGATGGTTAATCCCACGCCAATCCAGCCTAAAACATTCCACAAGAGAAACAAGATGATCGTGATCACCGCAAATACGCCGACAAATTTGCGCCCTTCTGGGTGCATTGGCTTTATGAATGTATCACGCATTTTCATGGTCGAACCGCAGATTTGTTTCCTTAGGTTGCTTCATATCCTGATAAATAGAGAAACTGCAACGCATTAGAACAACATACGGAAACTAAACTTTGTCATTTATATGTCGTGCCCGGAGAAGGAAGATTAATGTGAATACAAGGTTTAAATTT
>VMBT01001438.1_pt1 | contig 12691 bp, 9 predicted proteins | sample 4404301 | NCBI WGS metagenome assembly VMBT01 (sample SAMN12238535, study PRJNA552566) | marine metagenome | isolation source: Coastal seawater | place: USA: coastal Georgia, Sapelo Island | collected 2008-08/2009-08
TTGATTTCAAGCAATTCCATATTGGAATTCACGAGCGAACTTCCCAAGGTTTTTTCATTTTTAATTTGTTTGAGAGGAGATATTTCTCTTGCAAATCCTGCATGGTATGGTTGAAAGAGGGCTAGTTTTAAGAAGTGTTTTGGTACACTGGAGAAAGAAATGCTGATTGTGTTTGGCCAACTTTTTAATCGTCCTAGCGCTGTGTTCGGGATCGCTGTGATCCTGTTGATGCTGTTCGCAGCAGTCTTTGCTCCCTGGCTGATGCCGCATGATCCCTTTGAACAAAGTTTTGATGGATTGACGCTGATGGGCGAGCCCCTTCCTCCAGGTGGTGAATTTCCATTGGGTACGGACCTACTTGGACGAGATCTGGCCTCACGACTGATTTTAGGCACCAGAACCTCACTCATCATTGGCGTGTTGGCCAATGGAATTGCTGTTGTGATGGGCGCCTTTGTCGGGATTCTGGCAGGCTATTTTGGAGGTTGGTTGGGAATGGTGCTGATGCGCTTCACCGATCTGATGATGGCCTTTCCAGCTTTACTGCTGGCCATCGTGCTTGCGGCCATCTTCAAGCCGAGTCTGTTGATTGTGGCCTTGGTGATCGCAATGGTGAATTGGGTCCAGATGGCCCGGGTGGTTTACACCGAAGCTCGTTCCCTGGCCGAGAGAGAATTCATTCAAGTACAGAAAGCGATTGGCTCGAGCCCATTTCGGATCCTGTTTCGCCACTTACTCCCACATTTGCTCTCTTCGATCATTGTATTTGGCACACTTGGAATCTCAACAACGGTCTTGCTGGAAGCAACCCTCAGCTTTCTAGGTGTTGGAGTTCAGCCACCCACTCCATCGTGGGGAAACATCATCTTTGAGAACCAAACCTATTTCAACACAGCTCCCTGGTTGGTCTTTTTTCCAGGGGTCGCCATTCTCCTGTTGGCCCTGGCCTTCAATCTGGTTGGAGACGCTCTGCGGGATATTCTAGATCCTACCTTGAAGGGCCGTCACTGATGCGGAATTATGTACTCCGTCGGCTGTTGCAGAGTGGACTGATCCTGCTGGGAATCTCACTGGTCACCTTCATTCTGCTCTACCTAATTCCAGCTGATCCAGCACGACAGATTGCTGGTAGAAGTGCCACTGCCGAGACGGTTGCAAACATCCGAGCCCAACTGGGACTGGATGATCCGGTCATGATTCAGTACTTTCGCTACCTTGGGAATCTGGTTCAGGGCGACATGGGCCGCAGTTACTTGCAGAAAGCGGAAGTCAGTGTATTGATTGCCGGTCGCTTACCTGCGAGCTTGTTACTGATGGTTTCCGCAATTGTGACCGAGTTGATCCTTGGCTTGACCATCGGGATTGTGGCTGCCCTACGCCGCAACAAGTTTGAAGATCAAGCATTGATGATCTTTAGTTTTGTTTCAATCTCAGCACCTCAGTTCGTGATTGGAATTCTGCTGCTGTATTTCTTTTCTATTCAGTTCCAGTGGTTACCGATCGGAGGCTACGGGACCTTTGCACACCTGATTCTTCCGTCTCTCACCCTAGGTCTGCTAGGCGCTGGGTGGTACTCGCGCATGATGCGCTCTTCCATGATTGATGTCCTGCATCAAGACTTTGTCCGAACGGCCCGAGCAAAGGGAATTGCCCAGAGCCAAGTCATTGTGCGGCATGTAATTCCCAATGCAATCCTGCCAATCATTGCCATGGTTGGTATTGACATCGGCCTGTTCATGTCTGGGATTGTTGTTGTGGAGAGTGTGTTTGGTTGGCCAGGCATAGGACAACTTGCCTGGCAGGCCATTCAGCGAATTGACATCCCAGTCATTATGGGAGTCACGATTGTTTCTGCCACAGCAATTGTGCTGGGTAATTTGTTGGCTGACTTGATCGCTCCGTGGATCGATCCGCGAATCAAGATCAAGTAACTCCATTCAAGGATAAATATGTTTAAGCTGTTCCTGGCTGGTCTCACCGGACTGGCCCTGTTTGGTAATGTGGCGCTCGCTCAAGTCAATGAAAATGCCCCTCAGGGTGGCTCCATGACCGTCACGTACAAGGATGATGTTGCGACGCTAGATCCTGCAATTGGCTATGACTGGCAAAACTGGTCCATGATCAAGAGTCTCTTTGATGGCTTGATGGGATACGAGCCTGGAAGTACTCAGCTGCGGAATGAGCTGTCCGCAAGCAACACCATTTCAGCAGATGGGATGGTGCACGTCTTTAAACTGAAGAACGGAATCAAATTTCATAACGGTCGAGAGATCACAGCTGCAGATGTCAAGTATTCGCTGGAGCGTGTGACGAATCCAAAAACTCAAAGCCCTGGTGCAGGTTTCTTTGGGATGATTGACGGTTTTGATTCCTGGAATGCTGGGCAGGGTTCTGGTCTTTCCGGTGTGAAGGTGATCGATGACAAGACCATAGAAATCCGACTTTCTCGACCGGATGCTACATTCCTGCACGTGATGGCCCTCAACTTTGCTTCAATTGTCCCCAAGGAAGCAGTTGATGCTGCAGGGGAAGATTTCGGTCGAAAGCCAGTTGGCTCCGGTGCTTTCAAGTTGGCAGAGTGGACTCCCGGGCAACGTGTCGTTTTCGAAGCCTTTGACGGATACCACAGAGCTGGAGTACCCAAGCTGGAGAGTGTGACTTTTGAGATCGGACTAGAACCGATGGTGGCTTTGCTCCGCTTGCAGCAGGGGATGGCAGATACATTGGGGGATGGTATTCCGCCAGCGCAGTTCATGCAGGTGATGAACGATCCCAACCAGTCCAAAAACGTCATCGAAGGAGGGCAGCTCCATACGGGTTACATCACGATGAACACCCGAATGGCTCCATTTGACAATGTGATGGTTCGCAAGGCTGTCAACATGGCGATCAACAAGGAGCGTATCGTCCGCATCATCAATGGACGCGCTGTTCCAGCAAACCAGCCGCTTCCTCCAACCATGCCCGGCTATGCCAAGGATTACAAAGGCTACCCCTTTGATCAGGATGGTGCCAAGAAGATGCTGGCGGATGCTGGATTGGCAAATGGTTTTTCAACCGAACTGTTTGTGTACAACACCGACCCAAATCCAAGAATTGCCCAAGCGATTCAACAGGATTTGGCGGCGATCGGGATCAAGGCTGAGATCCGCAATCTAGCTCAAGCCAACGTGATTGCAGCAGGTGGTGAACCCGATCAGGCACCAATGATCTGGTCTGGAGGAATGGCCTGGATTGCTGACTTCCCTGACCCTTCCAACTTCTACGGTCCCATCTTGGGTTGTGCCGGTGCTGTTCAGGGTGGATGGAACTGGTCCTGGTATTGTAATGAAGCGCTGGATGCTCGAGCCGCTGAGGCGGATTCGATGACAGATCCCTCCAAGACCGCGGAACGAGAAGCTGCCTGGCGACAAATCTACGTTGATATCATGGATGATGCACCATGGGTCCCAGTCTTCAATGAACAACGCTTCACCTTCCGCTCTGACAAGATCGATGGTGATGGGACGCTCTTTGTAGATCCGGTTCACATCCCCGTCAACTACGACTACATCTTCTCAACACAAGCTAAGTAAATTCTCATGTGCCAGAATCGTGATCACACCATTCATGGCGCCAATCATCACTTCGGGTGGGACAACTCGTTCTCACCCGCTGTTATGGTGGCTCCTGGGGATCGACTGCATCTGGAATGTTTGGACAGCTCGGCAGGGCAGTTCACTCCCCAAAGTACGACAGCTGATGTCCCCAATCTTGATTTTGGGAAGGTAAATCCTGTTACCGGCCCAATTTATGTTGATGGCGCAGAACCTGGGGATGTGCTCAAACTTGAGATTGAAGGCTTTCATCCTTCAGGCTTCGGTTGGACAGCAAATATTCCGGGCTTTGGCTTGTTAGCTGACCAGTTCAAGGAACCTTTCCTGAAGATCTGGAAGTATGATCCCAAGGAAATGGCTCCTGCGGTCTATTCCGATATTGCCAGCATTCCTCTCAAACCCTTTGCAGGTACCATTGGGTTAGCCCCAGCAGAGGATGGACTGCACTCAGTCGTCCCTCCACGACGGATGGGTGGCAACATGGACATCCGTGACTTGACCAGCGGAACAACGCTCTACCTGCCGGTGGAGGTCAAAGGTGCGCTGCTGTCGATTGGGGATACTCATGCTGCCCAAGGAGATGGTGAAGTCTGTGGAACAGCCATTGAGAGTCCAATGAATGTGGATGTTCGTGTGGACCTGATCAAGCAGACTCCATTGGCGAACCCGCGTTTCACTACACCAGGGCCAGTCACCCGACATCTGGATTCCAAGGGTTATGAAGTAACTACTGGGATCGGACCAGACTTGATGTCCAGTGCCGGGAACGCTGTCTCCAGCATGATTGACTTGCTCTCTGCGACCCATGGGCTAAGTGCGGTGGAGGCATATCTACTCTGCTCAGTTTGTGGTGATCTGCGGATTTCTGAGATCGTAGACATGCCCAACTGGGTAGTCTCCTTCTACTTCCCCAGGGTGGTCTTCGAGTGACTTCCCCTCAAGTTTCTGACTCTTCTCAAGTTCCAGATCCTGGAGGGAGTCTCCTCTCCGTCCAGGATCTGCATGTTCAGGTCGCTACCCCGACTGGAGCAAAAACAATCCTTGACGGACTCTCTTTTGAGTTGGGCCGTAGGGAAACACTCTGCCTGGCTGGGGAAAGCGGATCTGGTAAATCCATGACGGCCCTAGCGATCATGGGATTGTTACCAAAACCGATGGCCCGGATCTCCAGGGGATCCATTCAACTGGGTAATCTTGAGCTAACTCGCCTCTCTGAACGTCAGTATCGGAAAATCAGGGCTGCCCGGATCTCGATGATTTTCCAAGAGCCGATGACCTCTCTCAATCCAATCAGTACGGTTCAAAAACAACTTTGTGAAACCTTGTTGGAGCACGGGCAGTGCAGCCGGCAGGAAGCTCCAGATCGAGCCCTGGCCCTGCTCAAAGATGTACGCCTGACAGAACCGGAACAGCGGCTTCAGCAATATCCTCACGAACTCTCCGGGGGTATGCGCCAGCGAGTGATGATCGCCATGGCCCTAGCCTGTGATCCAGAGATCCTGATTGCCGATGAACCGACTACGGCGCTTGATGTAACGGTACAGGCCGAAATTCTTGAGTTGATGCGCAGCCTTCAGAAAGAGCACAACACCGGGTTGCTGATGATCACTCATGATATGGGAGTGGTTGCCGAGATGGCAGATCGTGTGTTGGTGATGAAGGAAGGGCAAGAAGTGGAGACGGCTGCAGTTCGTCAACTGTTCAGCAAGCCAGTTCACCCTTACTCACAAGCTTTGTTGAAGGCGGTTCCGCGTCTCGGTTCCTCAGAGCCCAAGGAACCTCTGCCAACTACCCTTGAGAGTGTTGTGCAAATCAAGGATCTCAAGGTTCATTTCTTTATTCGAGGAGGGGTGTTTAATCGCCCGGTGGCTCGAATTCATGCTGTCGAAAATGTTTCGCTTTCCATCCGGGCCGGTTCAACCCTTGCGCTTGTGGGTGAATCTGGTTGTGGCAAGTCTACTATCGGCAAGGCGATGATGGGACTGGTGCCCTGGTCTGGACAGATCCAGCTAAACGGTGACTCGATTGCTGGCCTTAGTCGTCCTCAGATGCAAAGAGTGCTGCGAAACATCCAGATGATCTTTCAAGATCCAGGAGCCTCACTAGATCCAAGGATGAAAGTTGGAGATCAGGTGGGAGAACCAATGGTAGTACATGGGATTGCCCGTGGGACAGAGCTGAAAGATCGAGTGGCTTATCTTTTTCAAAGGGTTGGACTCTCCAGAGATGCTATCGAACGTTATCCGCATGAGTTTTCTGGTGGCCAACGTCAACGTATCTGTATCGCTAGAGCCTTGTCTCTCTCTCCCAAAGTGATCATTGCCGATGAGTGTGTTTCTGCCCTAGATGTTTCGATTCAGGCTCAAGTTCTGGAACTGCTCAAGGAACTTCAGCAGGAGGATGACCTTGCTTATCTTTTTATCAGTCATGACATGGCTGTCATCGAGCAAATGGCTGATGAGGTAGCCGTGATGCGTCTTGGGCAAATCGTGGAGCATGGATACCGTGATGCTGTACTTCGCGATCCACGACATTCCTACACACAAAGGCTGCTATCGGCAGTGCCCATTCCTGACCCGGAGATTGAGCGTACCCAACCTCGTAGAGAAACTTCAGCAGAACCGGAATCCCCAATTTTCAAACTTCACGAACAGCCTACCCCACTTCATCTTCAGGAAGTTGCGCCAGGACATTTGGTCGCGTCTTGAAAACAGGGTTCTGAGCAATTTATCAAAGCAGTGGGTCTGAGGAAAACGAATTCTTGGATGGTGCTGCTCCGTTATTTATCATTGGCTAAGATCGTAATTTCGCTTTTGGTTAGGGCTCTTCGGTAAATACGAACGTCATCAAGAATGCCTGTAAAATTATTAGTATTAGTAGTGCTTCTTTTTCCTATAAATAAACTACTATTGTTCTGAACATTTGGTGCCAAAGAAAAGCTAGTACTGTTTTCAATGTTTCCATCAATATGGAGTTCAAGAGTATTGCCATTACTTACAAAGCTCACAGAATGATATTTGTCATCATTAACCGTGCTACCAGAGCTCACAGAAGGTTGTGCGAGTCCCCTCACATATTTTATCCCACTGATGGAACCATTATCCGACGTACATCTAACTGAATAGGGATAGTTGCTGGTTCCACTTGTGTCCTCCCACTTACTGATGAGATCAACATCCGGTCTTCCTGAAATGGTATTACAATTGCCAGTTTTCAGCCAGAAGTGAATCGTAAAATCCTGATTAGGCCAAAAATCTATTGAATCATCATCCGCTACAGAAACATAAGCGGATCCATTCAAAGAAATTGCGGAATTGGCAGTGCCGAACCGGTCTGTAGTGAAGGAAGTGTTGATAGCTGTACCGTGATTGCCACTGCCAGAGGAATCCATCGAATTGCCTGTGAAAGGTAGATAAAGCACCAAAGTCGGATCTTCAGCGGTAGTTGTGATAACGGTTTGGCTGCTTGCAGAATCATAGTTGTTATCAAGCGTTGAGTCTTGATTTATAGCTAGGTTGACCGAGCTATCGACACTTCCGTCTACTTCCACATCGAAAACGCCTTTTACTGTGACGGTTTGAGGAGAATTCCAGTCTAGATTTGTGAAGGTCAAAGAAGCTGGAGAGACAGTCGCTTCTCCGGTATCACTTGAGCTAACATCGATCACTACATTCGCTGAAGGCTCGGTATTCAGGACCACTGTGAAAGTGTCCTCGGTTCCAGATTCATCAACTTCGGTAGTGCCATCTGATTCCGCAATGGAGAATCCAACCAAAAGTTCTGGGCAATCAGAACCATTGGTTTTTGGGTCAATTTCAGAGGCACCGACTGCAGGTCCAGAAGTACCAGCACTGGCTGGATAGGAAATTACAACCTTACCGTCGCCTGCGTTATAACTCTTAAGGTCGCTGATCGTAGCACCTCTCAAACTTGTGGAACCATTGTATTTACCATCACTGGTAGCAACCAGAGTTGTTGTGTTCGAAACAAAGGAACCACCTCCCCCACCTGCGTTCTGTGCTCCGTCACCCCCACCTCCGGAATAACCACCCCCTCCAGCAGCTCGATGCCCAACTCCTGCTCCACCACCAAATCCACCAGGCAGTCCACTTCGATTATCATCTGCCGATCCGCCAAAACCACCTCCTAAGAAGCTGTAACCCGCAAGCAGGGGGTCCAAACCTTGACAATTTTGACCACCACTTGAGTAGAAGCCTCCACCGCCAGCCCCATAGGAACAGTAGTTACCCACTCCACCGGCTGTGGTACCATTGCCAGCAGCGCCTGATTGACCAGCGCCACCGCCACCGCCATTGACCCCGCCTGCTCCTCCTAAACCTCCACCAGCACTACCAGATGTTGAAGTCTTTGCATAACCTCCAGCACAATCAGATGCTCCACCGCCGCCACCGCCAGCCACGATGATGGGCGTGAGATCACTTTTATTCACAACAAAAGTTCCTCCTCCACCTGCTCCTCCGCTGTTATTGTCAGTACCAGCTCGATTTGTTGCTTGCTGACCAACTAGAATCTGTAGCACCTGATCGGCTTGCAGAGCAACGTCGCCGACAATTTTCACCCCGGAGCCGCCAGCACGGCCGTCTCCAGTACCGCCCTTGGCTCCCCAGACCTCGATTCGATAAGTTCCCGTTCCAGGAACGGTCCACTCTTGAATTCCCTGTGAATTGACCGTGACCTTCCCTTCCAGATTGGTTCCACTATAGGCTGCATCAATCTGTGCTTGTGTTGGCCCGAATCGACCTGTGGCCCCAGCATTGGTGAAGGTGAGAGATGAATTTGTCGCAGAAGGAGTAGCTGGTGCGCAATTAGAGTTGCAGGTTTCGGTGACTACCTCAGAGGGGGCACAACTATAAAGTAATTGGGCTGCTAGAGTGAGAAAGATGAGATGTTTCAAATTGAACAAATTGCTTGCTGTAAAGTGCATGTTTTTTTCAAAAATTAATTCTTAGAGTACTCGTTAAAATCAATGAGTAGCGATGAATGAACTGGGTTCTGCTGGTGTCTTTTTTAGTAAGAATTCACGAAACATGCATCCAGAGAAGTTTTCCATTTAAATCTGAGTACAAGTATCAATTTAGTCGACTCCTACTGACAAAACCTAACAGCTGAATTTATCTTGAAACAACAGCAAACACTCAAAATTGCAATCTTGATTGGCTGGATTGCCCTTCTTGGAATCTCATGTAAGGAGGCCACTCATATTTACGAGTACGATACTTATGAACGCTTGGATTCGATTCCAGGACCAAGTATCACGCTGACAGCTTCTGCTCCAAACATAGATGAAGATCTTAGCTCTACAACCCGTAGTTCAGTCGTAACGGCAACCTTGAGTGAGACAGCAACGACTGCAACAACCATCTCTTTCAATCTTGTAGGGTCTGCCACCAATGGAAATGACTATTCCTTGAATCGCAGTTCGATCACGATTCCCGCTGGTCAATTATCCGAATCCATCACGATTTCTGCCTTGGACGATAACATCAATGATGATGGGGAAACGGTTGTCGTTGATCTGGCTCAAGTTAGTGGTGGAGACAACGCCCAAGAGAGTGGCACCCAGCAGAAAATCATCACGATTACTGACAACGAAGGTGCGCCATCAGTAACACTTTCCAAAGATTTAGATAACGTAACGGAGGGAGGGGATCTGACGCTGACGGTTCGGCTCAGCAGTGTTGCCACAACAAGTACAACCGTGGTTTTGAATGCTATAAATGGAACAGCCCCAGTAGCTACGGAGGGAGTGGGTTTCGATTACTATTTTGTTTCTAGCCCTATAATTACCATAGCTGCAGGCCAGTTGTCAGATAACATAACGATTCGAACGAGGAACGATTCAATTGATGATAATGCTGAAACGATCACTGTAGAAATTTCTTCGGTAAGTGGGGGAGATGGCGCCTTAGAGAGTGGAATTCAACAAGTTACAGCGATCATTAATGATGTTACGCCTCCAACGGGAGTTACTCTCAATACTTCTTCTTTAAATATTAACGAGGCTGGGGGAGTTGCTTTGATTACTGCCAGCATTAATCCAGACGCTAATGGCAACGGGCCTGTCGCAGCAACTTCAATTACACTTTCTACCGGAGGTACGGCTACAAATCTCACAGATTATACCCTGTCGAATACGGTAATTTCCATCCCAGCAGGAAGTCTCTCTTCAACGGTTGTTCTGACCGGTGTTGATGACAACATAGATATAGCGACTGACCCGACAGTTCAGTTGACCATAAGCGCGATCACTGGTGCAGATGGTTATGTATTGGGGGTTGGTCCCACTACGACCATTACCTTGTTGGACGATGACAGCGCTGGCTTCACCATCACAGAAAGTAGTGGAACCTCAGTTTCTGAAACGGGAACATCCGACACTTTTTCTGTGGTGCTAGACACAGAACCAACCGCAAATATTACCATTGCACTGACAGATAACGACACCGATAATTCAGAAATAATTTATTTTCCTGACAATCTTACTTTCGGTAGCGGTAACTGGTCTGTTGCCCAAACTGTAACGGTTACCGGAGATGATGATGTACCTGCTGTGACTGATGGTGATCAATATACTGCACTAACCCTCACTGCCAGTGGTGACAGCCAGTACAATGCGCTCTCACCACAATCAGTGATTGTTACAACGGCGGATAATGATACGGCAAGTTTCAGTCTGTCCAAAACAACAGCCACTGTCAGTGAGAGTGGAACTCAGGATGATTTTACTGTGGTATTGAACAATGGGCCAACTTCAAATGTAACCCTAAATCTATCAGCCAGTAATTCATCTGAGGCGACAGTCAGCCCTGCTTCAGTAACCTATTCAAGTGGAAACTGGTCCATCGCTCGGACAGTAACGGTTACCGGAGTTGATGATTCACCTGCTGTGACTGATGGTGATGTCTCCAGTACGATCACGGTGAGTGTGGCTGCGGGGTCAGATGCAGCTTACATCGGTTTGCCAGCAAAAACCGTTACTGTCACTACGCAGGATAATGATGGTGCTAGCTTTACACTCAATAATGGAGGGGGGATCAGTGTTTCTGAGGATAACACAGTCACAGATACCTTTACGATTGTGTTGGACAGCCCTCCGACAGCGAATGTGGTCTTGGACATCACTTCCGATGACTCCACAGAAACGTCAGTAGCCACGAGTCGAGTTACCTTCACTCCTTCCAATTGGAACATTCCCCAAACCATTGCGGTGTCAGGGGTAAACGATAATATCGCAGATGGTGATGTCGCCAGTACGATCACAGTCTCTGTAAATCAAGCTCGGACACGTGACAATTCCTATGACCCACTACCTGACCAGACAGTCTCTGTGATTACCACTGATGACGATGTCGCCGGCTTTACGCTCAACAAGACCACGCTGGTTAATTTACCGGAGCAAAGTCCTCCTGCGAGTGATATTTTTACAGTTGTCCTGGATTCGCAACCAACCGGCAATGTGTTGTTTACGCTATCAGTCAGCCACACAGGTTATACGGTGATTTACAACCCAAGTAGCCTGCTTTTCACTCCTCAGACCTGGAATAATCCCCAAAACATTAGTGTAATTGCAATAGATGACGCCATCACTGAAGGAGATCAGACCTACAACGTTTTTGTATCAGTAAATACAGGATCAACCCAGGATCCGAGTTATCTTGGCTTGGCTAGCCAGGCAGTCGCTGTGACGGTGATTGATGATGACTAAGATGAGGGCCAAGGGGCGAGGCTGCTTGCTGGGCAGTATGGAGAGGCTTTTTGAGGATTCTAGTGATTCCTATCAGCTTCTGAAAAGAGCCTAATCACACGGAACGTAACGTGTGGGAACGCAGCTTACGTAACCCTTCTTCGTGCCAATGAAGAGCATGTGCGAGTTGTAGTGGTTCAGATCCACTTCTATCCCGCCAAACTCGATATAGAAACGGTTACGAAAGACAGAGGATTTGTAGCCAATGGTCCAACTGTTCTGAAAATCCAAAAATAGGGAAACCTGATACCCTGTCAGCAGATCCAGTGAATACGTATCCTCGAAAGTAATGGTTGTCCCTGAAGCAGTAATATATTTTTTGTTAAAGATCCCTACCCCCGCCCCTGCCAACAATTCCAAAGCACCTCCATATTGAAACCGATGATTCACCTCGATGGTTTTTCCTAGGCCAAAAGAATAGTAACGGTGGAAGGCTCGCATCTCAAAAGAGTGATAGTTGCCATGAATGTCCTCAAAACTCTTGGAGAAGCGAGTATCTAGAATTGCCTTTCCCCAGGTAGTGGAATTCTTGAAGATCTCATGAGATTGCATGATCTCATAGGTGAGGCCTTGCATGTCGACTGTGGCATCCAAATCCTCTTGTACATAATCCCCATAAACTTGTCCTACACCAAGCCATTGCCTCGTGTCCATCACCGTTTGACACAAGGCAACCTCTTCAATGTACATCAGCAAACAACAGCCGAGCAGCATGCTGTGTACATAAAAATGTAGGTTTCTGAAAAACATCAACACAAGGACTGGCAGAGTCAAAAAAAGATTGAGAACGCTGTAACTCTGAAGAGCCAGAATGAAGATGAGCGATGGAACTGTGTCTGAGGAAAAGAGACGTGTTCGCCTATCAGGCGAGCAGAAGGTGGTTCACATCCTATGAACTTGATCCAGCAACATCCTGTTATTTGGTGAGTCAGAATTCAGTATTCAACTAAGACTAATGGCATCTGAGTCAATCAGCTTCAGCAAATGCGAGGGGTGAAAGCAGAAATGGTCGATGCTGTGTTTATGCCAATTGAAGTCGCTTTCAGCCAGGCCGTACGTTGTAAAGAAAAATATTTTTTGATTACCTTTCAGTTGATCGATGCTGCTGATTGCTCAGACTGGGTAATTTGGAAGCAAATATTTGCTCTTTCCTGAATACAAAGGAACCATTCGGAAGATGTACGAATCTGGTTACTACCGACCTCAGAGTCCAATTTTCTCACATTGAAATTCCTGATTTTTCACATTTTAGGGCTTGTCAGACCAAGAAATTGTTTGACAGAAGCCAAAAATTCAATAAGTTCCCCACAGACCAATTCGCTTGTTCGAA
>VMBT01001443.1_pt1 | contig 12680 bp, 10 predicted proteins | sample 4404301 | NCBI WGS metagenome assembly VMBT01 (sample SAMN12238535, study PRJNA552566) | marine metagenome | isolation source: Coastal seawater | place: USA: coastal Georgia, Sapelo Island | collected 2008-08/2009-08
TCAGCAGGTCTGGTGGGACATCGCTGTCTTTGCTGTTCTCGTCCTCCTGGCCACTCTTTTGGGCGGCTTGGTGCCCAAGGCCTGGGTCTTGCATCGCCCGGAAGCCACCGCTCTTCGGCTGGCGCCGGTGTTGGAGAACCTGATTCGCACCCTGGCGCCGTTTTTGGCGGTGGTGGAGCGTCTGGGTGATGGGGTGCTGCGCTTGCTGGGCTTGCCGCGCAACTGGGATCAGTTGGTGCCGGCCCTCTCAGCCGGTGAGCTCGAAACCCTGATTGAGTCCAACAGCGTCACCGGCTTGATGCCCGATGAGCGCGACATGTTGGAGGGTCTCTTTTCTCTGCGCGATACCCAGGTGCGGGAGGTGATGGTCCCCCGTTCGGGCATGGTCACCCTGCCTTTGGAGGTGCGCTTTGGTGAGCTGATGGAGGCCGTCCATACGACCCACCACGCCCGCTTCCCGGTCTTGGGCAGTTCCCTCGATGACGTGCGCGGGGTGCTGGACCTCAGGCGTTTGGCGGAACCGATTGCCAAGGGACTTCTGCAGCGCGACACACCGTTGGCTCCCTATGTCACCCCGGTCACCAAGGTTCAAGAGACCACGCCAGTCGCTGAATTGCTGCCCTTGATTCGCAGTGGTCAACCGCTATTGCTGGTGGTGGATGAGCACGGAGGAACCGAGGGTCTGGTGACGATCTCCGACTTCACCAGCGAGATCGTCGGCGAAGAGGAGGATCCCGAAAATCCCGAGGAGGATCTCCAGCAGCTCCAGGACGACAGCTGGTTGGTGGCCGGAGATCTGGAGATTTATGAGCTGAACCGGGAGCTCAACCTCCAGTTGCCTGAATCCGACGAACATCACACCCTCGCCGGCTTCCTCTTGGAGCGCCTGCAGCACATCCCTTCACCCGGAGAAAGTGTGTTCTGGAAGGGGCATCAATTTGAGGTCCTCGCGATGGATGGTCCCCGGATTGACCGTGTAGAGATCAGTCGCCGTTTGGCAGAGCCCGTCAGCGATGACGACCTTTGATCCCTGATAATTACTGCGCCGGAACACCAACGCCATGAAGCCAGTCCGCGTTGGGGTCATCGGGATCGGAAATATGGGCTGGCACCACGCCCGGGTGCTCAGCCTGCTCAAGGATGCGGAGCTTGTCGGGGTTGCTGATCCCGACCCCCATCGCGGTCAGCTTGCGGTCGAGCAGTTTGGCTGCCGCTGGTTTGGGGATTACACCGAGCTGCTGAAGGAAGTCGAGGCGGTTTGCATCGCGGTGCCGACGCTCCTGCACCACCGCGTCGGCATGGCCTGCTTTGACGCGGGCGTCCACGTCCTGATCGAGAAGCCGATCGCAGCCACCCAAGACGAGGCCTCCGATCTGATTCGAGCGGCGAAATCCTCCGGCCGTCTGCTGCAGGTGGGGCACATCGAGCGCTTTAACCCGGCCTTCCGCGAGTTGGTCAAGGTGGTGGCTGGCGAGGAGGTCGTGGTGCTGGAGGCCCGCCGCCACAGCCCCAACCCGGACCGCGCCAATGACGTCTCGGTGGTGCTGGATCTGATGATCCATGACATCGATTTGGTTTTGGAACTGGCGCAGGCCCCCGTCATTCGCCTTGCCGCCGCCGGCGGCCGCAGCGCCGATGGTCCGATCGATTACGTCAATGCCACCTTGGGCTTTGCCAATGGTGTGGTCGCCAGCCTGACGGCCAGCAAGATGGCGCACCGCAAAATCCGCAGCCTCTCCGCCCACTGCCGCAGCGCCCTGGTGGAGACCGATTTCCTCAACCGCAGCCTGCAGATTCACCGGCGGACCCACCAGTCCTTCAGCGCTGACCACGGTGAATTGCTGTATCGCAACGACGGATTCATCGAAGAGGTCAGCACCTCGCCGGTGGACCCCCTGGTCGCTGAGCTGGAGCATTTCCTCCAGTGCGTTCGCGGTGAGGAGAAGCCCGCCGTCGACGGTCCTCAGGCCTCGCGGGCCCTGCTGCTGGCTGATCTGATCGAGCAGTGCGTCGAGCAGGCCAACATCTGCATGACCCTGCCGGAGCCGATCTAACTCAGGCCATCTCCGCCAGTTCTTTCAGCGCCAGCAGCTGCCAGCGGCGGCAGTCAGCTGGTGAGGCGCGATAGAAGGCATCCCAGGCATCGCCTTTGTGGCTGCCGTACTCCGCCGGATCGATCTCCGGATGGCGCTGCTGCCAGCCGACGCGGACCGCGTGGCCAATCACCACATCCAGCACCAGGTCGTCAGCGACGCTGACCTCCGGGTTGGCATCGACGAAGGCAATCAGGGTGACCAGGGTCTCGATGCAGAGGCGGCGGTATTCGGGCGCCTCAATCTTGCTGAGCAGGTGCTCGACGTGGACCGCGAAGTTGCGCTCGCCGGGGGTCTTCTCCTTGAGCAGCGGCGCGCTCTCGAGCCGGTTGCGGCGCTCGAGCTTGTCGCCGATGACCAGGCCGCGGCAGTGGTGCAGCAGGCTCCAGATTCCGGGGTGGAAGTCCCGGGGCACGTTCTGCAGCGCACCCATGCGCTCCCGGTGTTTCAGCCAGTTTTCGCCCTTCTCGAGCTCCTCCAGTGGTTCAGGGGCTTCCCAGCTCACCCGGCCACTGAGGTGCAGTTGCTCCTTGCGTTGCAGGGCGGCCTTGGCGTGCTCCACATCGCTGAGCACCTGCTTGAGCCGCCGTCCGATGGCGTGGGGCGGCGTGTCGCAGAGGGCCTCGAAGGCTTCACTCGGTGAGAGGTTCTGCTCCCCGGCCACTTCACTGGTGAGCAGCAGCAGCAGTTGTCCCAGCTGCAGGGTCAGGCTGCCGCTGAGGAGGGCGGGATCACGCCGGGCCAGGCCATCGAGGGCGAGCAGGAGTTCCTGCTGCAGCACCCATTCGCGGCTGTCCTCGCCGCTGTAGAGGCGGATCATGGCTGCAATCGCCTTGCTGCTGAGGGGCTGGGTGATCAGGGAGTCGTTGGTGTAGTTGCGCCCCACCACGACCTGCTTCTGGCGCACCAAGAGATCGGTCAGGGCATCTTCAAGCTGGGGATGCACCAAGCCCAGGACTCCAGCGCAGCGCCGCACCACGTTCCAGTCCCCATCCTTGAGGGCGCGGCGGTAGGCCTCCTCCAACAGGGCCTTGGGTGTTGCATTGCCCTTGGGTCCGGTCAGGACGGCCGAGAGGCCGAGCCGGCGGACCAAGAGCTCCAGCAGCTCCGCTTGCTCCTGCAGGGAGGCGCTTTGCCAGAGCCGCTCCAGCAGCGCATCCAGGCTGGATTCCTCCAGCTCTTGCTCTTGTTCGGCGGTCAGCGGTTTGTCCAGGCCGCTGCTCTGGAGTCCTTGGCTGGGCTGGGCTGCGCTGACGGCAGCCTCCGGTTGCGCATGGGGCAGTTCCGCCCAGCAAGCTTGGTTGGCCAGGTCGTCCAAGCTGCCGAGTTGCACCGCGGTTCCACCCAGCACTCCGCTCCGCAGGGTCTCCCCAAGCCGCAGGAAGGTGTCAGGGCTGCGCTGGAAGGGTCCTTCTTCGACAGGGATCAGCAGCAGCGGTAGCCCACTGCCGCGCCAGTGGCGTTGCAACTGACTGATTTCGTTGGTGACCGCATCCACCAGTTGCTCGGGGTCATCGGAGAGATAGAAGGTGTCCTCCTCCAGCACCGCTGGCAAAAAGGCCAGGGTTTGGCCGTCTTGGCGGTAGAGCCGGGCGGTGGCCATGGTCTCCATGCGCAGCCGCGGATGACCGCTCAGGCCCAGTCGCGCATTGGCGCCCACCTGGGCCATCCGCCGGCCGAGCTCTTGGGAGCTGGCGACGTTGCTGGGCCCGGGGCGGCTGACGGCCAGTCCCGCCTGCTCCAGGGCCGCTGCGATGTGCTCGCGGGCGGGCACGAAACTCACCAGGACCTGAGGCGCCCCCAGGCTGCGGCTGCGGCGCCGTTCGCTGGGGTCCAGTTGCTGCGGCTCCAGTAGGCCCAGCAGCATCAGGTCGCTGAGCCAGGTCAGGCTTTGCGTCCAGAGCAGGGGAACGTTGTCGTTGGCAATGCGCTCCTGGCTTCCTGGTTGCTTGCGCTCAGCCTCGATGCTGGCTTTGGGCACCAGATAGACCTCCGGCAGCAGCTCGATGCCGTCCACGTCGACGGCAACCTTGCGCAGGCGCTCCCGCCAGCTCCAGGCCTCACTCCAGCGTTCTTCGCAGCAGGCCGTGATCAGCTCATAGGCCAGGAACAGGGGCCATTCGCATTCGATGTGCTCGAACTGGGCCAGTTCCTCCCGTTCGTAGTGCAGTCGGTTGTGGTCCTCGACGACGGTCTGGTGGCCGTCCCGGCGGAAGCGCTTGTAGCCGTAGGGCCCGCCCAGTTCGGTGCGGATCTTGTCGCGGGTGCGCTCCACCAGGGCGCGGTCTTCCACGGCCCAGGCCGGGTAGCCAATCACCGAGAGGCAGGCTGCATCGACTTCTTTGCTGGCGGATTCCCTGGGCAGCAGGCCGCTGAGGGCGCGCCGCAGCCGCACGATGGCGTCGTGGGGAATGTGCAGGTGGCACTGACCATTGCCGTGGGGGCCATAGAGATCCAGGCCTTCCAGGGCCTCGAGGGCAGCCTTAACCAGACCAATGGAGCTGGCGTTGCGCTCTGGCAGGCCGTGGTTGCCCTTGTCCCCGCGCTCCCAGATGCCGTAGTCGCGCACCCGGTAGGCGCGAGCCACGTAATAGACGAGGTTTTGCAGGAAGTCCCGTTCGTGGCTCGTTTGAACCACCACCAGTCCCGAACGGGTCAGCTGGGCGAGCTGCAGCAGGAATAGTGCCGTGGCATCGAGCTGTAGGTGCCCCCAGCCGTCATCGGGGACCACCGGATCGCCACTGCCCGTGTCGTACTTCGCGTGCAGGCAATCGAGCGGGGAGAGGGTCTGCTTGAAGCGCTCGACCTTGTGGGCCTGGCGCAGCATCGCGTTGAGTAGACCCCGCATCAGTTGCAGCACCCGCTGCTCCAGCTCGTAGACGCGGGCGGTGGCGCCACTCAGGCGCCGATGGGCCAGGGCGAGGCCCCAGACGCATTGGATCGAGTAGACGCAGTCCCGCACCCAGGCATCGCCGTAGTTGCCGTGGACGTTGTTGGCGGTGCTGGCGGGGAGCAGGCCGGTGATCGGATGTTGGCGCTGCAGCACCACCTGATCGATCTGACGGTCCAGTTCTTGCAGGCGCTGCCAAGCCTCAGCGGCACTCAGCTGCAGCGGTGCGGCGCTGTTCGCAACCGGGGCGCTGCTGAGGGTCATGGGCGAGCACTGCCTGAAGGCCAGCCATAGATTCTCCCGTGCGGCCTATCCACGACGGCATCAATGGCGACTCCCGCCAGCCCCAATGCGTTTGATCAGCCCGCCTGGGAGACCGCCCAGGTCTTGGGTGTGCAGGTGGCCGTGGCCGCCGATGTGCTCGAGGCCGCCCTGGCCTTGAAGCAGCGGGGGGGCGGTCAGATCGTCACCTTGAACGCCGAGATGACGATGTCGGCCCTGGCCGATCCCGCCCTAGGTGGGGCGATCGCGGCGGCGGATCTGGTGATCCCTGATGGTGCCGGTGTGGTCTGGGCCCTCAAGCGCCAGGGTTACCGGGTGCGCCGCAGTCCAGGCATTGAGCTCGCCCGTCAGCTCCTGGTCGAGGCGGCGTCCCGCAGCTGGCGTGTTGCTTTGGTGGGGGCCAGTCCCGAGGTGATGGCGCTGGTCTCGGCCCGGCTGAAAAAAGAGATTCCTGGCCTGAACCTGCAGTTCAGCGTCCACGGCTATCAAAGCCCGGAGCAGTGGCCCGGCATTGAGCAGCAACTCCGCGAGGCCAGGCCGGATCTGGTGCTGGCGGCCTTGGGTGTGCCGCGCCAAGAGACCTGGATCCAGCGCATGCATGCTGGTCAGCCGGGCCTCTGGATGGGAGTGGGCGGCAGTTTTGACGTCTGGTCGGGCGCGAAACAGCGCGCTCCCCAGTGGATGTGCCGTCTGCAGATCGAATGGCTGTATCGCCTCGTTCAAGAGCCCAGCCGTTGGCGCCGGATGTTGGCGTTGCCGGAATTTGCCTGGGCCGTCTTGCGCCGGGGCTAGTCCCGGATGGCCAGCAAAAAGCGGTGGAGACCCAATGGGCCCCCACCGCTTTTTTGTTTCGCTCTTCAGCTCAGCTTGGAATCAGCGGAAGCCGACGGAGGCTTGCCAGACAAAGGCCAGCAGCAGGAAGAACAGGGGAATGATCGGCAGGATGTCAATCAGAGGACCGAAGGCTTGGTAGGCCTCGGGCAGCTGGGCCAGGGTCTGCAGGGCGTAGGCGGCCATCCTGGTTTCGTCGTTGGCTAGGGACGGAAGCTACCACGTGTGGGCGGCCGGAGAGGCTGGTTCCCACGGAGCGAAATCCTCTGAAAAACAGCCGTCACGGATGGCCTGTCCCATCGCTGTGCTGAAGCGCACCAGTTGGGTGATGTTGTGCAGGCTGAGCAGGATCTTCCCGAGCAGTTCATCCGTTTTGATCAGGTGGTGGAGGTAGGCGCGGCTGTGGACCGTGCAGGCCGGGCAGCTGCAGCTGGGATCCAGTGGGCTGTGGTCATGGCGGAAGCGGGCGTTTTTCAAGTTCCAGCGCTCGCCGCCCACCAGGGCCGCTCCGTGGCGTCCCAGGCGGGTGGGCAGCACGCAATCAAAGAGATCGAAGCCATTGGCCACGGCGATCGCCATCTCGGGCAAGGTGCCCACGCCCATCAGGTAGTGGGGCTTGTCATCGGGCAGTAGGGGGCCGACCTGGCGCACGATCCGGTGCATTTCTTCGGCGGGCTCGCCCACGCTCACGCCACCGACGGCGATGCCTGGCAGTCCCATGGCGCTGATGACGCGTGCCGATTCTTCGCGCAGGTGCGGGAAGCAGCCCCCCTGCACGATCCCGAACAGGGCCTGATCGTCCTTGGTGTGGCTCGTGATGCAGCGCTCCAGCCAGGCATGGGTGCGGCGGCAGGCGGTCTCCACCTCGCTTTCCGTGGCGGGATAGGGCGGGCACTGGTCAAAGGCCATTGCCACATCGGCCCCCAGGGCCATTTGGATCGCCATGGATCGCTCTGGGGTGAGATCGATCCGGGCCCCATCGCGGGGGGAGCGAAAGACCACGCCGCGGTCGTTGATGGTGTTGATGTCTCCCAGGCTGAAGACCTGAAAGCCGCCGGAGTCGGTGAGCATTGGCCCGTCCCAGGCCATGAAGCGGTGCAAGCCGCCGCCATCCGCCACGATCTGCTCACCGGGTTGCAGGTGCAGGTGGAAGGTGTTCGAGAGCACCATCTCCGCCCCGGTCGCTTTGAGTTGCGCCGGCGTGACGCCCTTCACCGTGGCCAGCGTCCCCACGGGCATGAAGCGCGGGGTGGTGACGACGCCATGGGGGGTGTGAAAGCAGCCGCAACGGGCGGCGGTGCGCGTGCAGCGGGCCGTGATCTCGAAGTGGAAGCTCATCGAGGCGGCAGGATCATCTAGCCCCATCGTTGCTGGCCGCCTGCATGCTCAGGGATTGGGCTGGAGCCTGGATTTTTTACAGCGTCCTTCCGCTGCCGCCCGGGGTCACGCCGCGCTTTGAGCGCATTGCCCGCTTTGCCCCTTGGGTGGGTCTGGCGATTGGGCTGTTGGAGGCAGCGCTGTGGCAGCTGCTCGCGCCCGCGGGTCCGCTGGTGCAGATCCCCCTGGTCTTGGCCCTGGGCATCAGCCTGAGCGGCGGGCTGCATCTCGATGGGCTGATGGATACGGCCGATGGCCTGGCCGCCCCTGCTGAACGCCGTCTTGAGGCCATGGACGACAGCAGGGTTGGGGCGAGCGGGGTCCAGGCGCTGTTGGTGGCTCTCTTGCTGCGCGCTGCGGCGTTGGCCTGGCTTGGCCCCCTGGCGCCTTTCGCCCTGGTCTGGGCTTCGATTTGGGCGCGGGTTTCACCGCTGTTTGCGATGCAGTGGTTTCCCTATCTGCGCCAGAGCGAGGGCACGGCGGCTTTTCACCTGCGCCATTGGCAGGGTCTGCTGGCTGAATTGGTGCCCTCGTTGCTGTTGGCTTTTGCCCTCAGCGGCCTGCTGCTGGGACTCGGGCTCAGTCCATGGGCCGGGTTGGGCTGGCTCGGTGTGCTGCCGGCCATGCTGATTCCTTGGGTGTTGGGCCGGCGCTTGGGCGGTCACAGCGGCGACAGCTACGGCGCCTGCGTGGAGTGGAGCCTTAGTTGGATCCTGTTGCTGTTGGCCGTTTCGGCAGGCTGAGTTGGAAGGCATTGCCAGCGCTGGGCAGTTTGGGGTCGAGACCGGAGGGCGGCACCCGTAGCTCCAGTGCACCGCCGATGCGTTCCGCGAGGTCCCGGCCGAGCGCCAGCCCCAGACCGCTGCCGTCGAGGGCAAGGCCGGTGCTGCCCCGTTCCCCTTTGCGGAAGATCTGCTCCCGTTCGGCGCTGGGGATTTCGGGCCCTTCGTCCCAAACCGCCAGGACGAGCTGATCGCCCTGCTCCTGGCAAACCAGGCCGACGCCGCCACCAGGGCGGCTGTAGCGGAAGGCGTTCTCCAGCAGGTTGGCCACGATTTCGGAGACGGCCGCGGCATTGCACGCTTGCGTCGGAAGCTCTCCAGGCGGCACCCAGCGCCGGCCTTGCAGGGCGGCGGTTCCAGCGGCGCGCTCCAGCAAGGGCTCCAGTACTTGGTTGAGGGAGTGCAGGTCCTCACTGCTGAAGGCTGGCGGCAGCAGCAGCGGTTGCAGGCCGTCTTGGGCGGGGGGCAGCAGCGGAGTTTGGGTGAGTTGATCGATCGCTTCGAGATAGCGATTGATCTGGTGCTGCTCGCTCAGCAGGTTGTCCACCAACGCTTGATTGGCGCTATCGCCATCGAGTCGACGCCTGAGCAGTTGTCCAAAGGTGCGCAGGGCCGCCAGGGGATTGCGCAGTTGATGGACCAGCAGCTTGAGCTGGTCGTCCCGAAGGGCCAGTTGACGGCCGAGTCGTTGTTGCTCCAGATCGAGCTTGAGCGCTTCGGTGAGGCAGAGCGCTGTTGCTTCCAGCCGATCACTCAGGGGCGTGGGCCAGGGCCAGCAGTCGGTGTCGATTCGCAGGGCTCCAAGGAGGAGCGGTCCATCTCGCAGGGCGAGCCAACGGCGCGTACTGCGCTCGTCTAGCGACGGCGTACTGGCATCGCTTTCGAGGGCCAAAACTTGCTTGGGCCAGCCGCCAATCGAGAGCAGGGAGGGTTCTCCACTGGCGCTGGGTAGGGCCACGTACACCACCAATGACCGCAGATCAGGACGATCCGCGAATTGGGCAAGTTGCTGTTTCAGCAGCGCGAGAAACCGCTTGGAGACTTGCATCTAGGCGGCGTTCTGGTGGTGGTCCACGGCCTTAAACGGAACTTTTTTCGGAGACTTGGTTCAAATCCGAGAAAAAGTCTTAAGATTTTGGGTATCGACCAATACCGAGCGGCCTGACGCAGGCAGCACGGCGATGGCTTCTGCCTTTGGTTGCAACTTTGTTGCATCGAGGTTACAGCAGGAGAGACACGTCTCTTTGCTGGTTGAACGCCAACGCTCGCTTTGCTGTCAGTTTGGGCTGTCAGACGTTTGGGCGTTGTTGAAGGTCTCTTGCCTTCGTCTCTTCGTCCCCTCCGCCCTTCGGGGTTCCTGAACCATGTCCAAAAAGCGCAAGCGCATCAGCCGCCGCCGGCTTGCTGGCCAGCGAGTCCTGGCCCATGTCGGTGTTCACAACATCGAGACCGGTGAATACAAGCCTGTGACGGCTGCCCGTCGCTACATCGCCGAGTCAGGGATCGTTCCTCCCGCTCTGGTGAACGTGCGTCGCAACGAGCACACCACGGACCGCTTCTTCTGGGGCGAAAAAGGTCTGTTTAGTGCCCAATACGCCGAGGAGAACCACTTCCTCTTCCCTTCCCTGCGTGAGATCGTCGATCGCATTGGCGAAGACAACCTCTTTGCTGGTCTCGAGGCGATGGCCGCCGACGACTGGGAAGAAATGGAAGAGTACGAATACGCCTTCGTCTGATTCTCAGACTCTGCTTTCAGAAGGGCATCAGCCGGCCTCCCGATGGGGCCGGCTTTTTTGTTGCTCACTGAGGCAGGCCTTGGCTGGGCGCGATCCGCTCAGTGATGAAGCGTTTGAGCTCAGGGAAGAGCGATTCATCGATGCCATGGCCGCCGTCAAAGGCCAGCAGTTGCGCTGACTGTCCGCTGGCTTGGAGTTGCTGCAGCAGTTCTTCGCTGGCCATGAACGGCACCACCGGATCCTGGCGGCCATGGGTCAGGAGCACGGGGGGGCAGGCAGACGGCGCTTGCCAGCCTTGATGGGGGTAGCCGCTGCAGGCGGCGATGCCGGCTAAGGGCAGTGCTGTGCCGACATCAAGGGCCATGGCTGCGCCCTGGGAGAACCCCAGCAGCACGGTCCGCTCGAGGGGGACGCTCTCGGCGAGGGCGAGAAGCCGGGCACGGAGCTTGGAGCGTGCTGCGGGCAGGGCGTCCCAATCGATGGGCTGCAGGTCGTACCACTGCCGTCCGCTCCCGTAGGGGTGGGGCTCTGGCGCCCGCAGGGCGACAACACTGGTCTCTGGGTTGACGAGCAGTTCCCCGAGATCCAGGAGGTCATCGGCATCGGCTCCCCAGCCGTGCAGCAGAACGAGTCGCTGTTGCGCGTTCTCAGGCCCGAGTTGGAGCTGGTCGGGATGGCTGGTCATGGGCGGATCCGGGAGCTGCTCCTGCGTAGGTTGGACCTTCTGCCGACCTCTGCATCGCCATGGCGCCCACGGCCCTGCTCAGCGTGTCCAATAAGGAAGGGCTGGTGCCCTTGGCCCAGGGGCTGTTGGCGGCTGGTTATCAGCTGATTTCAAGCGGCGGTACGGCAGCGGCGTTGTCGGCCGCTGGGGTTCCGGTGACCAAGGTCGCTGAGCACACCGGTGCCCCCGAGATCCTTGGGGGACGCGTGAAAACCCTGCACCCCCGGATTCATGGCGGAATCCTGGCCAAGCGCTCGGACTCCTCCCACCAGAGTGATCTGGTTGACCAGGGCATTGCCCCGATCGATGTGGTCGTGGTCAATCTCTATCCCTTCCGCGAGACGATTGCTCGGCCCGATGTCAGCTGGGACGCGGCGATTGAGAACATCGACATCGGCGGGCCAGCGATGGTGCGCGCAGCCGCCAAGAACCATGCGGACGTGGCGGTCCTGACCAGTCCGGCGCAATATCCCGCCTTTCTGAAGGCCCTGGCCGCCGGAGCGATTAGCCCTGAGCTGCGGCGTCAGCTGGCCCTGGAAGCCTTCAGCCACACCGCTGAGTACGACACCGCCATCAGCCAGTGGCTGAGTGCGCAGCTGGCATCGCAGAGCGCCGGCACGTTCAGCCTGGAGTTGCCCGCGCGCCAAAGCCTGCGCTACGGCGAAAATCCCCACCAAAGCGCCACCTGGTACGCCCAGCCTGGGGCTGGTCTGGGTGCTGGCGAGCAGCTCCAGGGCAAGGAGCTCAGCTACAACAACATCCTCGATCTCGAGGCTGCCCTCGCCACGGTGCGTGAGTTCGGCTACGGCGGACAGCCTGCGGGGGGCAACGCCTTCAAGCCTGCGGCGGTCGTGGTCAAGCACACCAATCCCTGCGGCGTGGCCACTGGGACAGGCAGCGCCAATGCGATTGAGCGGGCACTGGATGCGGATCGCCTCTCGGCCTTTGGCGGCATTGTTGCGATCAATGGTCCCGTCGATAGCCCCACCGCAGGGCATCTGACCAGCCTGTTCCTGGAGTGCGTGGTTGCGCCCTCCTTTGATCCGGAAGCCCGCGAGCTGCTCTCGGCCAAGGCCAACCTGCGCTTGCTCGAGCTGGCACCGGAGGCGATTGAGCGGGCCAGCCGGCAACAGCTCCGCAGCGTCCTGGGTGGACTGCTAGTGCAGGACCTGGACGATCAGCCCGTCGACGAGACCGCTTGGCAGGTGGTCAGCAAGCGTCAGCCCAGCCCCCAAGAACTGGCGGATCTGGCCTTCTGTTGGCGCTTGGTGCGTCACGTGCGCTCCAACGCCATCACCGTGGCCCGCGGCGGTCAAAGCCTTGGCATCGGCGCCGGGCAGATGAACCGCGTGGGTTCGGCCAAGATTGCCCTGGAGACCGCTGGGGACAAGGCCCGTGGAGCCGTACTGGCCAGCGATGGCTTCTTCCCCTTCGATGACACCGTTCGCTTGGCGGCCCAGTACGGCATCACGGCCGTGATTCAGCCCGGGGGCAGCGTCCGCGACGCGGACTCGATTGCCGCCTGCGACGAGTTGGGCCTGGCGATGGTCACCACGGGCCGCCGCCATTTCCTGCACTGACCTAGCGTCGCGCGGTCCGTCCACCACGCCAGCGCTCCATGCCGGAAGCTCTCGCCTTCAATCTCAACTTCCTGCACCCGCTGGCGATGTGGGGCCTGCTGGCCCTGAGCGGCTACGCGATGTTCCTTGGCATCAAGGCCAAGAAAACGCGTACCGCTGATGCCGAAGCGCGTAAGACCCTGATCAAGGGGCAGTTCGCGAAACGCCATTACCTCTATGGCAGTGCCGTCTTGGCGGTGATGGTGCTGGGCACTTTTGGCGGCATGGCCGTCACCTACTTGAACAACGGCAAGCTGTTCGTCGGCCCCCACCTGCTGGTGGGCATCGCCATGACCTGCGGACTCGCGATGGCGGCTGCCCTGTCCCCGCTGATGCAGCAGGGCAA
>VMBT01001445.1_pt1 | contig 12676 bp, 10 predicted proteins | sample 4404301 | NCBI WGS metagenome assembly VMBT01 (sample SAMN12238535, study PRJNA552566) | marine metagenome | isolation source: Coastal seawater | place: USA: coastal Georgia, Sapelo Island | collected 2008-08/2009-08
GCGTGGAAGTCACGCCGGAACTTGCATATTGCTATTCAAAAATCAATTACGTCCCAATGCTAAAAAAAGAATTCAAATATTAAAATCCTCTAATGATGGTTTTTTTATTGCTGAAGAAGATATGAAATTACGTGGGTATGGCGATTTAATTGGATTTAAACAAAGTGGATTAAAGCTTTTTAAATTAGCTGATCCAGTTCAACACGAAGATTTATTCAATTTAGCACAAGAAAATATTGAAAAAATGAGTAACGAAGAACTTAATCATCCTAAATACGATTTATTATTAAAATTGTTTGATAAGGTCGATTTAATTGATCAGGAAAAAATTTCAGCTTAATATTAATTGGATGTCCCTGCAGATACTATAAACCTTGAAGCCTCTTCGAAAGTCATATCAAGGTAAATCAAATCTTTTTTAGGAACCATTAATAAAAAACCACTTGTTGGATTGGGTGTAGTAGGCAAAAAAATGTTTACTAACTCTTCATTAGTTTTTTTTGATATTTCGCCTTTATTGTCTTTTGTAGCAAAGCCAACAGCCCAAATACCTTTTCTAGGATATTCCACTAATACAACACTTTTCTTAGAATTTTTTGATTGAGTAAAACTCTCTGTTAATTGTCCAACAGCAGAGTATATAGTTCTTAAAATTGGAATTCTTTTTAAAACATTATTAAAATATTCTAAAACTTTTTTTCCAATAAATGAAAGTGATATTCCACCAATAATAGTAATTATAATTACAGTAATTAAAATTTCTATGCCCGGTATATTAAAAGATAGATAACTATTAGGATTAATTTTTCCTGGAAGTAACTTAGATACAAATTTTACAAAAAATACACTTAAATAAAATGTAATACCGATAGGTATTAAAACAATTGTTCCTGTAATAAAATAATTCCTTAAAGTTTTAATTATAGATCTCTTAGGATTTTTGGACATTAATGATAACTAGAATAAACAATAAAAACTACTAGTAAGATAAAAATTGCAATTAAAATTTTATTATTTAAAATCATATATAATTAAATATCTATATGATTCATAACATAAATAGAAGAAAATTTATTGAATTATTTGGCTGTGGTTGTTGTGGCTTAATCTTGCCTTCATGTACAACTGTACCCATAACTGAAAGAAAACAACTTTCTATTTATCCTGAAGCAACTATTAACAGACAAGCCGCTGCAGCATATGAAACTTTTAGATCAAAAACAAAACTCATCAATGATGGAAAAAAACTTGAAACTATTAGATCTATTGGCAAAAGAATTGAGCTAGCTGTTTCAGCTTTTTTTACAAAAAAAGATGGTAAGGATCCAACTAGTAATTTCGAATGGGATTATGTTTTAGTTGACAATGACAAAGTATTAAACGCTTGGTGTATGCCAGGAGGAAAAATTGCCGTTTACACTGGAATTTTAGATATTACTCAAAATGATAATGGATTGGCTGTCGTAATGGGTCACGAAATTGCCCATGCTGTAGCAAAACATTCGATTGAGAGAGCGAGCCAGGCTTTAACGGTTAATCTTGGTACTCAAATAGCAGATATTTTTTTAGGGGGAGCAATAAACAGAACCAGAAACAGTGTGGGTCAAGCTAGTGGTATGGATATATTTCAATTAGGTATATTTAATCCTTTTGGAAGAAAACAAGAAACAGAAGCAGACTATTTAGGCCTAATTTTTGCTTCACTTGCTGGTTTTGATATTAGAGAGTCTGTAAAATTATGGGAGAGAATGGCTGAAAGAAACAAAGGTAAAGAACCTCCTCAATTTTTAAGTACTCACCCATCAAGCCAAAATAGGATTAAAAATTTAAATAATTGGATAACAGAAGTTATTGTTAAATACCCACCAATTAAAACATAAAGTGGTGAGCCCTGATGGACTCGAACCATCGACACCTTCCTTAAAAGGGAAGTGCTCTACCAACTGAGCTAAGGGCCCTTAAGAGAAATTCTTTTATATACAAAATGTATATAATTCAAACAAAAATTTAGTTAATTTAGTATTTTAATATATTTATCGTAAAATTTATTAAAGGTACCTGCTTTAATTTGCTTTCTAATCTCAATCATAAATTGTTGATAAAAATTAACGTTATGTAGAGAAATAATCATGGAAGCTAACATTTCGTTAGTTTTAATTAAATGATTTAAATAACTTTTTGAATACATGTTTAAATTTCTTACTGACGATTTTTTATCTAAAGGTTCTTTATCATATTGATACTTTGAATTTCTTAGATTTATTTTGCCCTCCCAAGTAAAAGCTAATCCGGTGCGACCAGATCTCGTAGGCATAACGCAGTCAAACATATCAATACCACTTTTTACGGCACCAAGAATATCTGCTGGGGTACCGACCCCCATTAAATATCTTGGCTTTTTTTTTGGCATGTAACTAACTGTTTTATTTAATATTGAAAACATTTCAGATTGGCTTTCTCCAACAGCTAGGCCGCCCATTGCATAACCATCAAATCCGATATCGACTAGTTTTTCTAAACTGTCTAACCTTAATTTTTGATCTAAACCACCTTGAATAATTCCAAACAATGCTTTTTTAAGATTATTGCCAAACTCAATTTTACTCCTTTTGGCCCAGGCAGTCGAAATAGTTATTGCATTTCTAATTTTATCTAAATCAACAGTAGATCTTGGGCATTCATCTAAAACCATTAAAATATCTGAGTTGATTGATTTTTGTATTTGAATACTTTTTTCTGGACTCAAAATAAATTTTTTACCATCAACATGAGAAGAAAAAATAGCACCAACATCTATATCTATTTTGTTTAATTTAGATAAGGACATAATTTGAAAACCACCAGAGTCTGTTAGAATTGGTTTTTGCCAATTCATATAATTATGTAAACCTCCAAATCTATCTAAAACTTCAGTGCCAGGCCTGATCATTAAATGATAAGTATTTCCTAAAATAATTTGAGAACCCGTCAATAAAATATCATCTGTAAAAATACCTTTTACAGTACCTAAGGTGCCGACTGGCATAAATGCAGGTGTATCTATATCGCCCCTTGGAGTTGAAATTTTTCCAAGTCTTGCGTTTTCATCTTGAGTTATTAACTCAAATGAAAACTTTTCCAAATTCATTAAAATTATTTTTTAGATCTAAGACTAATAATTTTATCTGGATCTTCAACTGAACCATTTGGTCCATCGCCTCTTTTTATTTTATCTACAAATTCCATACCTTTGATTACTTTTCCAAAAGCAGTATAGTTTCTGTCAAGATGTGGTGCTGACTCAAAAACAATAAAAAATTGACTATTGGCACTATTTGGATCCATTGCTCTTGCCATTGATAAAACGCCTCTATCATGTGCAACATCACTAAACTCAGCTTTAAGATTAGGAAGATCTGAACCACCAGTCCCTGCCATGTCTAAATTAAAATCTGGAGAATTTGAATTACCAAATTTTACATCTCCTGTTTGAGCCATAAATCCATCTATAACTCTATGAAAAACTACGCCATCATATTTGCCTTCATTGGCTAAAGTTTGAAATCTTTTTACATGGTTGGGTGCAATTTTTGGAAATAATTCTATTTCGACATCACCATCTTTAAGTTTAAGTATCATTTTGTTTTCCTCCGCAAAAGTTGGGTTAATAATTAAGTATATAAATATAAAAAAAAATATCTTTTTCATTAAATTTTTTCTTTAATAAATTTTATAACAGATTTAGTTACAAATTTATTTATGTTGCCTTTTAATTTAGCTATTTCTTTAACAAAATTTGAAGATATAACTTGGTTTTCTACATCTGACATCATAAACATAGTCTCAATATTAGAATTTAGTCTTTTATTCATCCCAGCTAGTTGAAATTCATATTCAAAATCTGAGGCTGCTCTTAAGCCTCTCACAATGACTGATGCGTTATACTTTTTACACAAATTTATCGTTAAAGTATTAAAAGGAATTACCAAAATTTTTTTCTTATTTAATTTTAAGTCTGAAAATAAAGATCTTTTAATAATTTCAATTCTTGTATCAATTGAAAATAAATAGTTTTTATTTTTTGTATTTGTTGCTGCAACTACGATCTTATCAAAGACTTTTAAAGATTTTTGAATTACATCAATATGACCCAACGTTATTGGGTCGAATGTGCCAGGATAAATAGCTGTTTTCATATTAACTTATATTATCTTCTATTTTGATAGCTGATACTACTTTTTCACTACCGCTCATTTTTTTAATCGTAACACCTTGGGTATTTCTACCTGCAACTCGTATTTCTTTTACTGAGCATCTCATAACACTTCCTTTATCAGTTGATAAAATAATCTCATCATCATCACCTACTATTAACGTAGCAGCAACATTTCCATTTCTTGGAGAGTTAACAATACTAATAATTCCTTTGCCACCTCTATTAGTAACTCTGTAGTCTAAAAAGGTAGTTCTTTTTCCATAACCATTTTCAGTGATTGATAAAATGTAAGTATTTAATCCTTTTTGGACCTTTTCATCTTTCTTTAAAGTTTTTGCATCAATTTTTGGAGAATTAAGAATTGATAGTGCTATAACTTTATCATCATCCGCCAACTGAATTCCTCGAATACCTTTAGATGATCTACCTTTAAATAATCTTAATTTTTTAGCATTAAATCTAATACACTTACCTTTTTTGGTACTAAGCATAATATCTTGGTCATCCTTGCATATTTTAACTCCAACGATTTTATCATTGGGATTTAATTTCATTGCAATTTTTCCGTTAGCATTAATATTTATAAAATCTTCAAGACTATTTTTTCTAACGTTTCCGTTTGCGGTTACAAAAACAACTAATAAATTTTTCCATAAACTTTCATCCTCTGGCAGTGGCATAATTGAGCTTATGTTTTGATGATTTTTTAAAGGTAAAATATTAAATAAAGATTTACCCTTTGAAGAAGCGCTACCTTCAGGTATTTTCCATGCTTTAATTCTATAAGCTAGTCCTTCAGATGAAAAAAATATAACTGGAGTATGAGTGTTTGCGGTGAAAATTTGAACTACAAAATCTTGATCTCTAGTAACTATACTTGTTTTTCCTTTACCACCTCTTTTTTGTTTTTTTAAACTACTTAATGGACTTCTTTTTATATAGCCCTGATTAGTAATGTTTATTACAACTGACTCTTTTTGGATGGTTTCTTCAATGCTATAGTTAAGCTCTGCATCGGTAATTTTAGTTCTTCTTGGTACTGCAAATCTTGTTTTGATTTCTAGTAATTCTTCGCTGATTAATTTGTAAAGCTCTTTTTTTGAATTTAAAATCTTATTATATTCAATGATTAAATCAGATAATTTGTTTATTTCTGTTTCAATTTCTCCAATTCCATATGCTGTTAATTTTTGAAGTCTTAATTCTAAAATTGCATCAACTTGGGTCTCTGATAGACTATAACTTGTAATACTTTTTTTCTTTTCAATTAAAGCAACTAATTTTACACTTTTTTTAATTTTCCATTTTTTTGAAAGCAAATTATTCTTAGCTGTACTTGTGTCTTTTGAATTTTTAATTATTTTAATAACTTCATCTATATTTTCTACAGCAGTAGCTAAACCAATTAATATATGAGCTCGCTCTTCTGCTTTTTTTAAATCAAATTGAATTCTTTTAGTAACTGTTTCTTCTCTGAATTTTACAAACTCAGCAATAAATTCTTTTAGATTAAAAATTCTAGGTTTGTTATCTGCAATTGCTAAAGTATTAAATCCAAAAGAGCTTTCTATACTTGTTAATTTATAAAGTTGTCGTCTAATCGTTTCACCTTCAACTCCTTTTCTTAATTCAAGTACAACTCTAATACCTTCTCTATTTGACTCGTCTCTTATGTCGCTAATTCCTTCAATCTTTTTTTCTCTAGCGAGTTGCGCTATTCGCTCTACTAAAACTGATTTGTTAACTTGATAGGGAATTGATTTGATTATTAAAATTGATCTATCATTTTTTAAAACTTCTTCTTCTATTTCGCCTCTTATTTTAAATGATCCTCGACCTTTGTTATAACCTTGCTTAATGATATCTGTTCCAATTATTATTCCACCAGTTGGAAAATCAGGTCCAGGTACATGTTTCATGAGTTGGGCGATAGTAATATCTCTATTGCCTATATAGGCGTTAGTAGCATCTATAATTTCTCCTAAATTATGCGGAGGTATACTGGTTGCCATACCAACAGCAATACCGCCTGCTCCATTTACTAAAAGATTTGGAAATTGTGATGGTAATACAACTGGTTCTTTTTCAGTTTCATCGTAATTATTTCTAAAAGAGACAGTATTTTTTTCTAAATCTTCCGTTAAAAATTGTGAAATTTTTCCTAATTTTGTTTCTGTATAACGCATTGCTGCTGGCGGATCTCCATCTATTGAACCAAAATTTCCTTGGCCTTCAATTAACGGTACGCTCATCGAAAAATCTTGAACTAATCTTACTAAAGCATCATAAACAGATTGATCTCCATGAGGGTGATATTTACCAATTACATCTCCCACAATTCTAGCTGATTTTCTAAATGGTTTTGACCAATCATAACCACCTTTGTACATCGCGTAGATAATTCTTCTATGCACAGGCTTAAGACCATCCCTTACATCTGGTAAAGCCCTACTTACAATTACGCTCATCGCATAAGATAAGTAAGATGAACTCATCTCATCCGACACTAATATAGGTTTGAATGAATTATTATTTTGAACTGTAACTTTTTGCATGAAATTTAGAATGGAATCTCATCATCTAAATCATTATTAGATGGTTGAAAATCATCATTTGGTAAAGCGCTTTTGTTATCAGTTACCAAATTAGAGTCACCAGATTTGCTTCTACCATCTAACATAGTTAATGAAGAATTATAACCTTGAAGAACTACTTCTGTTGAATACTTATCTTGACCAGTAGCTTCGTCTTTCCATTTTCGTGTTGACAATGCTCCCTCTAAATAAACATTCGCACCTTTTTTTAAATATTGAGAAACAATATTAACTAAACCTTCATTAAAAATAACCACTCTATGCCATTCAGTTTTTTCTTTTCGTTCACCAGTAGATTTGTCTTTCCATGATTGGCTAGTAGCAACACTTAATCTCGCTACGCTTTTACCATTAACCATTTGTTTGATCTCAGGATCAGCTCCTAATCTACCAATTAATTGAACTTTATTTAAACTTCCGGCCATATTTTTAAGACTTAGTATGTGATTTGTTCTTTAATAACAATGAAATTTATATCATATTAACAACCTAAATATAAGAACATATTTAAAATCGGTAAAAAAAAGCATGAAAAAAATCGTTATAAAAGGTGCCAAAGAACACAATTTAAAAAATATTTCTGTCGAGATTCCTAAAGAGAAATTAGTTGTGATTACGGGGCTATCTGGTTCGGGAAAATCTTCTCTTGCTTTTGATACAATCTATGCTGAGGGACAAAGACGATATGTTGAAAGTTTGTCAGCTTATGCAAGACAGTTCTTAGATAAAATGAAAAAACCTAAAGTCGATCTTATCGAAGGTTTAAGTCCTGCTATTTCTATTGAACAAAAAAATACTTCAAGAAATCCAAGATCAACTGTAGCAACAGTTACTGAAATTTATGATTACATGAGAGTACTTTTTGCAAGAATAGGTGTTCCCTACTCTCCTTTCACTGGCAAACCAATCGTGTCTCAGTCAGTCAGTGAAATGGTAGATAAAATTAAAACTTTGCCAAAAAGTTGCACCATATATTTATTGGCCCCAATCGTTAGAGGCAGAAAAGGTGAATATAAAAAAGAGGTTTTAAATTATAAAAAAAGAGGATTTCAAAAAATTAAAGTAGATGGAAAATATTATGAAATTAGTGACTTTCCTGACTTAAATAAAAAAACTAAACACGATATCTCCATTATTGTTGATCGAGTTGTTTTAAATTCTAATATTGGCAACCGCTTAGCAGATAGCGTTGAAACTGCTTTGAACTTATCAAATGGTCTTTTGGTAGTTGAATATGAAGATGAAACACTTCCAAAAAAATTTAGAAAGATGGAATCTATACTATTTTCATCTAAATTTTCATGTCCCGAGAGTGGCTTTACAATTGAAGAAATAGAACCACGACTTTTTTCTTTTAATAGTCCATTTGGTGCCTGTGAAGAATGTGAAGGTATAGGCCATAATCTTAACGTGGATCCAAACTTAGTTATTCCTAATGATAAATTAAGTATTCAAGATGGAGCAATTGAACCATGGTCTAAATCTACATCATTATATTATGCTCAAACTTTAGCTTCACTTGCTAAGCACTATAAATTTTCATTAACAGACCCATGGAAAAAACTTTCAAAGAAAATTCAAGACATTATTCTCTTTGGTTCAGATGATGAAGAAATAAAATTTTCATATGATGATAATTATCAAACTTATTCAACCACAAAATCTTTTGAAGGAGTAATTAATAATTTAGAAAGAAGATATTTAGAGACAGACAGTGAATGGAAAAGAGAAGAAATTGCACAATACCAAAGTGAAAGTAATTGTGAAAAATGTAAGGGCTACAGGCTTAAGGATGAAGCGCTATGTGTAAAAATAAATAATTTAAATATTAGTGAAGTAACAATTAAGTCAATCGATGAAGCAAAAGCTTGGTTTGATAATTTAAATGAAGTTTTAAATGAAAGGGATAAAAAGATTGCTCAACATATTTTAAAAGAAATAAATGAAAGATTAAACTTTCTACTCAATGTAGGATTAAATTATTTAACGCTTTCTAGAGAGTCCGGAACCCTATCTGGTGGAGAAGCTCAAAGAATAAGATTAGCATCACAAATCGGATCAGGTTTAACGGGAGTTCTTTATGTGTTGGACGAACCTTCAATAGGACTTCATCAAAGAGATAATAAAAAATTAATTACTGCATTAAAAAAACTTAGAGATCTTGGAAATACTGTGATTGTAGTTGAGCATGATACTGAAACAATGGAAAATGCAGATCATATCATTGACCTTGGACCTGAAGCAGGAGTTTACGGTGGAGAAATAGTTGCAGAAGGTAGTTATGATGAAATTATAAAAATAGAAAAAAGTATTACTGGTAATTATCTTTCAGGAAAAAAATATATCGCTCTACCAAAAAAAAGAAGGTCAGCAAAAAATGGTAGATTTTTAGAAATTTTAGGTGCAACAGGAAACAATTTAAAAAATGTAGATCTAAAAATTCCAATCGGAGCTTTCTCTTGTATTACAGGTGTATCTGGCAGTGGAAAATCAACTTTAATACTTCATACTTTATTTAATGCCCTAAACTTAATATTAAATAATAATAAATCTAGAAAAACGCCTAAAGCATTTAGAAATTACAAGGGTACTGAACTAATCGACAAGATTATTGATATTGATCAATCGCCTATTGGCAGAACTCCTAGATCTAATCCAGCTACATATACTGGGGCTTTTGGCCCAATTAGAGATTGGTTTGCTTCACTGCCTGAAGCTAAAGCAAGAGGTTATAAAGTAGGAAGATTTTCCTTTAATGTTAAGGGTGGAAGATGTGAAACTTGTGAAGGAGATGGGGTAATTACCTATGAAATGCACTTCTTGCCAGATGTATTTATTCCATGTGATGCATGTAAAGGCACAAGATATAATAGAGAAACCCTAGAAATTAGATTTAAAGATAAAAATATAGCTGATGTTTTAGACATGACTGTTGATGAAGGATGTGATTTTTTTGAAAATATTCAGTCAATAAGATCAAAATTAATAACTTTAAAACATGTTGGTTTAGGTTACATAAAAATTGGTCAACAAGCGACTACCCTTTCTGGCGGGGAAGCTCAAAGAATTAAACTAGCTAAAGAACTTTCAAAACGTTCTACAGGAAGAACGCTCTATATTTTAGATGAGCCAACTACAGGTTTGCATTCTCACGATATAAAAAAATTATTAGAAATATTACAAGCGTTTGTAAATACAGGTAATACGGTTGTAGTAATTGAGCACAATCTAGATGTTATTAAAACTGCAGATTGGATAGTTGATATGGGTCCTGAGGGAGGAATCAATGGAGGAAAAATTATAGCAGAAGGCACTCCAGAAAAAGTTGCAGAAACTAAAGGAAGTTATACGGGTGAATTTTTAAAAAATATCTTATTTAAAGATACTATGAAAAAAACTGCTTAATTATTTAAAATATGTTATAAAAGAATCATATGGGAAATTTATTACAATCACTGCCTAAAACTATTCATGCTTCAGCAATTTTAGCTTTAATATTATTTTTAGTCCTTCACTTTTTTGGTGACGGATTTGCTTTTGATAGACTTTTTTGGAGTTGGTTATTTAGATACTTCCATGTCTTAGCAGGTGTAATGTGGATTGGTCTTTTGTGGTATTTAAATTTTGTTCAAATCCCATCAATGCCAAAAATTCCTGACGAACAAAAACCAGCTATTTCTAAAGTTATTGCTCCAACTGTTTTATTCTGGTTTAGATGGGCAGCTTTTTTTACAATCGTTACTGGATTAATCGTTGCTACTCTTAATGGTTATGTACACCAAGCTTTAATGCTTGGAATAGGAAGTGGTGTAGGAAAAAATACTGCAATCGGTATAGGTATGTGGTTAGGTATTATTATGGCTTACAATGTATGGTTTGTAATTTGGCCAAATCAAAAAAAAGCTCTAGGTATAGTAGAATGTTCTCCGGAAGATAAAGCAAAGGCAGCAAGAACTGCTATGCTATTTTCAAGAACAAATACATTATTGTCTCTACCGATGTTATTATCGATGGTATCGGCTCAAAACTTATATTAATTTAAACTAATTATTTTCTTCTTTAATTAAGGTTTTTTGAGAAACTTTAAAATAACTTAAAACAGGACTAGCAATAAAGATTGAAGAATAAGTTCCAACAATAACTCCTAAAATCATAGCAAAAGAAAAACCTTTTAATATTTCACCACCTAAAACAAATATAGAAACAACTGCTAAAAGCGTCGTCAATGAAGTTATCATGGTTCTAGATAATGTTTCATTAATAGAAATATCTGAAATTTCACCAATGCCTATTCTTGAAAATTTGAGTAAATTTTCTCTAATACGATCAAAAATAACGACTGTGTCATTCATGGAATAACCAACTATAGTTAAAACTGCAGCTACAATAGATAAGTTTACTTCGATGGAAAGTGCTGAAAATACCCCTAAAGTTAATATAACGTCATGTACCAAAGCAACAATTGAGCCTAAACTAAATTGCCATTCAAATCTAATCCAAATATAAAATAACATTGCAGCTAAGGCTAAAGCTATAGCAGTCAAGCCATCTCTCAGCAATTCCTGACTAACCTTTGGGCCTACGTTTTCTACCCTTCTAAAATTTACATCTGTTTTTAAGGAATCTGTAATATCTTTTTTTAAATTTTCTATGAAATTATTATTTTCTAAAGTTTTTTCGAATTTAATTAGATAATCACCTTTTTTTCCAAATTGTTTAACATTTACATCACCTAAATCTTTATTTTTTAATGAATTTCTAACATCTTGAATTTCAATGCTTGCTTGATCAATCCTAATTTCTAATAAAGTTCCGCCTTTAAAATCAACACCGTAATTTAATCCCTTAAATAAAAGCAATAAAAGACTTACAATTATCAAAGATAAAGAAATTAAATTTGCAATTTTAAAATATTTAGAAAAATTAATTTTTTTTGAGATCATAATTTAAAATATTTTCCTTCCCTATCTCTTAAAACAATCATCGATGTTAAATGTCTTGCAATATAGTAAGCTGAAAATAAAGTAGTTACTATTCCAATACCTAAAGTTACCGCAAAGCCTTTTACAGGTCCCGTGCCAAATACAAATAGAATAGCTGCTGCGATAAGTGTTGTGATATTTGCATCAATTACTGTCACTTTTGCTTTATTGTAACCAACATCAAAAGCATGAATGATAGATTTCTCTGTTTGTAGTTCTTCTCTAATTCTTTCATAAATTAAAACATTTGAATCTACGGCCATACCAACTGTAAGTATTATCCCAGCTATACCAGGTAAAGTTAATGTGGCCTCAAGAAGCGTTAACACACCCACTAACATAAACAAATTTGAAATTAGCGCGACGTTAGATATTAATCCAAAAATTTTATATTTAATTAACATAAACAAAATCACTAAAACAAAACCAACTATTAATGAAAAAATTCCTGCATCAATCGAGTCTTTACCTAGATCAGGTCCAACGGTTCTTTCTTCAACGATATTAATGGGTGCTGGTAAAGCTCCAGAACGAAGCAATAAAGCTAAATCAGTTGCGTCTTGAAAAGTGAAACCACCAGAGATCGTACCTGTACCTGCTGTTATAGGTTCTCTAATTTGAGGAGCGCTTATTACAGAATTATCCAATACAATTGCTAAACGTTTACCAACGCTCTCTGTAGTAACTTTTCCAAATTTTTGTGCACCTAACCTATCTAAAGTAAATGATACAATTGGCTGATTTGATTGACTATCAAATTTTGGCTGAGCATCGATAAGATTATCTCCACTGATAACTACTCTTTTATTAATTGTTAACTCTTCATTAGTGTCAGACAAAACCATTTTTTCTGAACCAAAAGCTTGATCATCTTCCACAAGTCTAAATGTTAATTGAGCTGTTTT
>VMBT01001447.1_pt1 | contig 12656 bp, 14 predicted proteins | sample 4404301 | NCBI WGS metagenome assembly VMBT01 (sample SAMN12238535, study PRJNA552566) | marine metagenome | isolation source: Coastal seawater | place: USA: coastal Georgia, Sapelo Island | collected 2008-08/2009-08
GGCACACCGAGACCTATCGGGGGGCCGAGTACCGCGTCGACTTCGTGCCGAAGGTGCGCATCGAGATCGTCGTCGATGACGCGGCGGTCGACGCCGTGGTCGACGCCATTCGAGGCGCGGCGGCGACTGGTCAAATCGGCGACGGCAAGATCTGGGTGACCGACGTTGGTCGGATCGTTCGGATCAGAACCGGTGATGAGGGGTCCGACGCCGTCTGAGCGCGACTGAGCCTCGTTTGCCGACCGGCTCATCCCCTGCCTCAGCGATCACCTAGCGTGACGTCATGACCGACGCTCCCGCTCAGCCCGCCCGCTGGACCGCCCAGTGGAAGGAGCTCTACTCCGAGGTCATCACGACAGGACTGTGCACTGGCTGCGCGGGGTGTGTCGTCACCTGTCCGCATGACGTGATCGGTTACGAGCATGAGGAGGGGAAGTACATCCCCTTCCATCTCGAGGAGGAGCTCGGCCTCGACAACTGTGTGCACGGCGAGAAGGGATGCACCACGTGCACCCGTGCCTGTCCGCGATTCCGGGCGTGGGAGCCGTCAGCCGACATGCATCTCTTCGGACGTCAACGCGAGCCCGATGAGATGGCGGGAATCTGGCAGCAGTTGCTGCTGACCCGGGCGAGCGACGACATGGTGCACCGCATGGGCCAAGACGGCGGCCTCGTCTCGGCGATGTTGATCTGGCTTCGCGATAACGACTACATCGACGCGGCGCTCGTCTCCGGGGTTGAGGATGACGATGCCTGGAAGGCAAAGCCGGCGGTGGTGTCGACTCGGGACGAGATTCTCGCCACGGCCGGCTCCCGCTACACCTATTGCGCGAATCCGCTCGCCCTGCGTGAGGCGAAGGAGGCGGGGCATCAACGACTCGCCCTGGTCGGCATGGGCTGTCAGACCTCCTCTCCGCCGACGATGTGGGACCGGAAGGCGGGCAAGGTGTCCAAGCCGTTCCTGTTCAACATCGGCCTGCTCTGCTCGAAGACCTTCGACGACGCGATCTTCACCGAGCTCTTCGAGGCCAAGTACGGCCTCGCCAAGCAGGACATGGTGAAGATGAACATCAAGGGCGTCTTCCAGATCTGGATGAAGGACGGCTCGTATCACGAGATCGATCTGAAGGAGTGCCACCAGTGGACGCGTTCAGGTTGCCTCCACTGCCCGGACTTCGCCGCCGAGCACGCCGATGTGTCAACCGGCGGAATCGGCGAGGACAACGACTGGACACTCACCATCGTGCGCACCGATCTCGGGGTCGAGGTGATCGAGCGCATGATTGCCGACGGTTCGATCATCGCGCGGCCGGCTCAGGAGGATGAGAAGGCGATGAAGCTTCTCCGGATGCTGTCGATCGTCAGCCGGCGACGCTGGCCCAAAGATGCCGACCCGGCTCCCGCGATCGGTGTTCCCCCGCCGAAGAAGAAGGCGGCCGCTCCAGCCCCGGCGGGCTGAGCACCGCCGTCTCCTTCAGAGCGCGACGACGCCGACGATCCCGACGAGCGCGACCGCGATTCCGATGACCTGCACGCCGCTGACGCTGTCGCGGTAGGCGAGTCGACCGATCACCACGGTGACCGCGGGAAACATCGAGGCGGTTACGACCGCCGGTGTCGGGTCAGCCTGGACCCCAAGCAGGTAGAAGATGGTGGAGGCGGCGGCGAACACGCCAGCGGCGATCCCGGCGGCCCGCACCCCAAGCAACGCGAAACCGGTGCCGGTTCGTGAGGCCACCACCACCATCAAGATAAGGGCGGCGATTCGTTGGGTGACGGCCGGCCACGCTCCGCTCGACTCCGACGCCTCCATGATGATGGAGAGTCCGAACCCGTAGCCGAAGCCGGAGATGACGCTCCAGCGGATTCCAGCCGAGATGTTGGCGAGCGGACCACCGCCGAAGGAGACGAGGATCAGGCCGGCGAGCGCGATGACCGCGCCGATGACGGAGACGGCGCTCGCCTCAGCGCCGCGCGCGATCGCGTAGCCGTAGGGGAAGACCGCGCTCATCGTGGCGACGATCGGGCTGACGACGGCGGAGGAGGAGACGGCGAGGCCCGAGAGGTACCCCCACAGACCGAGACCGAGTCCGAGACCGGAGACGAAGCCGATCGCGAGGTCCGTCCCGATGAGTTCGCTGGAGACGAACGCGAGTGTGATCGCCGAGGCGACGATGCTCACCGCCTGGACGACTACCGAGGCGATGACCGCGCCCCTCCGGTTGACGACATGCCGTCCGAAGAGATCGGACAGCCCGATGCTCAGCGAGGTCAGTGAGCCGAGGAGCGCGCCCACTCAGGAGTCAGCCGCGAGGCACTGCGCGAGTTCCGCGCTGAAGGCGTCGACCGTGAGCTGGTCGGGGGTGCTGGCGATCGCGGCGACGTACTCCTCGGTCATCGCCTCAACCTTCGCGGTCATGCAGTCGACGACCTGGCTACTGACGGCCATCGAACCCATCGATGGGTCGTCGAGCGTCTGGATCATCTCGAGAGCGACGAGCTTCGGCGGAGGCGGCGACGAGCAGCCGACTCCGGCGAGGGCGAGGGCTGCCGTGAGGGCGAGGACAACTCGCCTGTTCGATCCGGTGCGCACGGCGGCGAGGCTATCGGCGGCGCCGGGCTCACGCCCCCGCCAACTCCTTCGCCCGCTGGAACACGCTGTCGAGCATCGGCTCGGTCAGCCGCCCGGTGAAGGTGTTCTGCTGACTCGGATGGAAGGAGCCGAGCAGGGTCGGCCCACCGTCGATCGGGTGCTCGACACCATGACCGAAGCGCGGCCGGGGACGGACATCGAAATGGCGGCAGGCGGCCTGGAATCCGAACGCTCCGAGACACACGACAACCCGACAGCGCTTGAGGAGGGTGAGTTCCTCGGCGAGGAACGCCGCGCACTCGTCTCGCTCCTCGGTGCTCGGCTTGTTCTCCGGTGGCGCGCAACGCACCGCCGCGGTGACCCATGCGTCGTTGAGTCGAAGCCCGTCGTCTCGGGCGGTGGATTCCGCCTGGTTGGCGAGGCCGGCACGGTGCATCGCGGCAAAGAGCCAGTCGCCGCTTCGATCTCCGGTGAACACGCGGCCGGTTCGGTTCGCACCGTGAGCGGCCGGAGCGAGGCCAAGCACGACGATGCGCGCGCCAGGGTCGCCAAACCCGCTCACCGGCCGTCCCCAGTAGTCCTCGTCGCGGTAGGCGGCCCGCTTCTCACGCGCGACCTGCTCGCGCCAGTCGACGAGCCGCGGGCAGGCTCGGCAGCCCTCAATCCGCGCGGCGAGGTCGTCGAGAGGTGTCCGCTCGCCGATGCCCGCCATGCGACCGGACAGTAGGTTGGGCGGCTGATGGCGGCGAAGTCGACCTCCTCCCGACGCCCGACGACGGTGCTGCTCGTCCGCCATGGACGCACCCCGACCACGGGCAAGGTGCTGCCCGGTCGCGCCCGGGGGTTGCACCTCGCCGACGAGGGTCGACGACAGGCTGAGGCGGCCGCGGAGCGGATCGCATCGCTTGGCTCGGTCGACGCGCTCTACTGCTCTCCGCTCGAGCGGACCCGCGAGACGGCGGCGCCGATCGCCAAGGCGCTCGGCATGCGAGCGGTCGCGGATCGCGGTCTCCTCGAATGCGATTTCGGTGACTGGACAGGCGAGTCGCTGGCGAAACTCTCCAAGTTGCCCGAATGGCGGACGGTCCAGCAGGCCCCGAGTTCATTCCGGTTCCCGAATGGTGAGAGTTTCACCGAGATGCAGGTCCGGATCGTCTCGGCGATCGATCGCCTGCGGAGTCGCCATCCCGGCGGCACGATCGTGTGCGTCAGTCATGCCGATCCGATCAAGGCGGTCATCGCCCACGCCGTCGGCACTCACATCGATCTCTTCCAGCGCATCGTCGTGTCGACCTGCTCGATCTCGGCACTCGCCTGGTCCGATGGGGGTCCGGTGGTGCTCGCGGTCAACACGACGGGCGGGCCGATCGGGGAGTTGGCGTGAACGAGTTCGATCCCCTCGACCCCGTCGATGTCTTCACGACCGGTGCGGTGGGTCGACCTGGGTCGCGCGTGTTCTTCCTGCAGTTGCGCACCGGCGAGGCGCAGTTCACGATGAAGTGTGAGAAGCAGCAGGTCGCCGCGATGGTCGACCACCTGCGTCATGTGCTCGAGGATCTCCCCCCGCCGGAGGACCGACCGCTCGCCGGGGCGCTCGAGTTACTGCCGCCCTCATCGGCGGAGTTCGTGCTCGGTCCGATCGGACTCGGCTACGACCCGCGAGCCGACATGGTCGTGCTGCAGTTCGAGGAGGTCCACGAGGTCGACGAGGACGGTGACCCCGTCGGCGACGACCACGAGCGGATCCGTGTGCAGGTGACCCGGGGGCAGGCGGCGGCGTTCTGTGATCACGCTGAGGGGGTCGTCGCGAGCGGACGACCGAACTGCCGCTGGTGCGACCAGCCGATCGACCCGGATGGTCACCCGTGCCCGCGGATGAACTGAGTCCGCTCACCACCGTCGACCGGATCGACCATCTCGAACGGGCGGACCTCGAGGTGGAGGGGCGAATGCCGTGGAGTTCGAATGCCACCTTCCTCGTCTCGACCTCACTCGAGGGGGTGAACCATCGCGCGATCTACAAGCCGATCCGCGGTGAGCGTCCTCTCTGGGATTTCGAGCCCGGCCTCCATCGCCGTGAGCGCGCGGCATTCCTGCTGAGCGAGCACCTCGGGCTCGGCGTCGTTCCACCGACGGTGATCCGCGACGGTCCACTCGGCGAGGGCTCCCTCCAGTGGTTCGTCAACGCCGACCATCGCGAGCACTACTTCACGATCCTCGAGCAGCGAGCTGATCTTCACGATCGCCTCAGGGCCATCGCGGCGCTCGACATCGTGGCGAACAACACCGATCGAAAGAGCGGTCACTGTCTGCTCGCCGACGACGGTGTGTGGGCGATCGACAACGGTCTCTGTTTCGCCGAAGAGTTCAAGTTGCGCACGGTGATCTGGGAGTTCGCCGGTGAACCGCTCGACGAGTCGCTGATCGAACGTCTTCACGCCCTCCGCGCCCGCGTACCCCTCGATCTCGCTGTGCTCCTCTCCGAGCCCGAAGTGGAGGCGATGCTCGAACGGACCGGGGAGCTCATCGATCTCGGCGTGCTCCCCCACGACGAGACCGGACGCCGCTACCCCTGGCCGCTGGTATGACGCCTCCGGCCGATCTCGGCGATGACCCGATCACCGATCTGGTGCATCGGGCCGATCTCGACGGTCTCGTGCGGCTCGTCGACTCGTTGACGGCGGGTCGCGAATGGTCGGAGTTGCTCCGTCTCCGCGATCGGGCGAGGGCCGCGGTCGAGACGGGACGTCAGCTGTGGCCGGCGGCGACACTCGCCGAGTACCGGCTCGCCCTGCATGCCCCAGCGGAGTGGGCCGCACGAGTCCTCGACGGCGAGTCGGGGCGATTCACCATCGGACCATTGGCCGAGGTGGTGGCGAGCCGCCTCGGTTGGGCCGACCTCGACGGTCTGGTGGTCGGTCCGGTGGCCGCCGGGGTGGCCCATGAGCGGGTGGCGCGCGGTGAGGATCTGACCGGGCTTGAGGTGCTCCCCGTCATCGAGTTGCCGCTGTCGCTCGCCGACTGGGAGCCCGCCTACACCGTGCCGTCGTACTCCGATGAGGGCATCGACGATCCGGCCCCGCCGGTCGCTCCGGTGTGGACGGAACACGAACTCGACGGTCGCCATCCAGTGACGGTCGACGACGAGGACTCCGATCGCGCCTTCCGTCAGTTGGTCGAGACCTGGACCGACTCCTCGACGGGTCGCTGCGGGTTCATCTGCGTGGAGGGCGACCCGCTCGACGCACTGGCCGCCCTCGGCCTTCGTCGAGTTCGCACCTCCCCCCTGTCGATCGGCGACGCAGTCGATCTGCTCGCATGGGCGGGGGCGACGGGAGCAGCCCACGGCCGCCGGCGCGGTGCCGCCATCGGAAGGTTCGGGGCGTGGTGGCTCCTCGCCGCGATCTGCGACCTCGGTGAGCCGTGGCCTCCTGACCCGGAGGCGCTCGGAAGCGCGGCGGAATCGATCGAGTGGAGCTGGTGGGACGGCTTCGAACCGTCCGCCGGGTGGCGGCTCTCGCTGTGCGCCCACGACCGGGCGGCGGGCCTCAGTTGGGCGATGTCCGCGGCCGACGAGGCCTGAGACCGGGGCTCAGCCGCGGCTCTGGAGCGCTTCGAGCAGCTTGGGCAGCACCTTGTGCACGTCACCGACGATGCCGAGGTCGGCGACGCCGAAGATCGGGGCCTCCGCATCCTTGTTGATCGCGATGATGTGCTTTGAGCCCTTCATGCCGACCATGTGCTGCGTCGCCCCGGAGATGCCGGCAGCGATATAGACGTTCGGCTTCACGACCTTGCCGGTCTGCCCAACCTGCATCGAGTAGGGCACCCAGCCGGCGTCGACGATCGCGCGGGAGGCACCAGCGGCGCCCTTGAGCACCTTGGCGAGGCTGTCGACCATGGCGAACTTCTCGGCCTCGCCGAGCCCGCGGCCGCCCGACACGACGATCTCCGCCTCGTCGAGCTTCGGTCCGGTGGACTCCTCGACGTGGACCGCGGTCACGGTGGCCCCTCCGGTCGATCCGAGATCGGGAACCGGTGCAGCCGTCACCTCAGCCGCGCCCCCACCAGCCGATTCGGCGGCGAAGGACTTGGGACGGAAGGCGGCGAGGAACGGGCCCTCCCCCGAGAAGGTGGTGGCCACGAGGGTGTTCCCACCGAACACGGGGGTGGTCACGGTGACCGATCCACCGTCGACGGTGACATCGGTGTTGTTGGTGATGACGGTGCGGTCGAGCTTCACCGACAGGCGAGCCATCACATCGCGGCCTTCATAGTTCTGCGGGAACATGATGAGGTCGGGGCGATCGCCGCCCTCGATGACCGCAGCGAGGGCGGAGGCGACGGCTGCTCCGGGCAGGGCTCCTCCGAGGTCTCCGGTGGCGTAGACCCGGCTGGCGCCGTACTCACCGAGCGTGCCGGCGATCGCCGAGGCGTCGCCGCCGACGATGGCGGACACGGTGCCACCGAGGCTGCGTGCCTTGGTGAGGAGTTCGAGCGTGCCGGTGGTGACCGCTCCGTCGCTGGCCTGGGCGAACACCCAGATGTTCGAGATCGTCATGTCGTTCTCCGTCCGTTCCCTGTTTCGTTCCGTTGTCCGCTCAGATGACCTTGAGTCCCTCGAGGAACTCGACGATCTTCACGTGGGCCTCTCCGTCGTCCTCGATCACCTCACCGGCCTCACGCGCCGGGGCTTGGGTGACGGAGGTGATCTGCTGACCGGCGGCCGCCCAACCGGTGGCGGTGACGCCGAGGTCGGCCGCGGAGACCGTGTCGACCGGCTTGGACTTCGCCGCCATGATCCCCTTGAAGCTCGGGTAGCGGGGCTCCACGACGCCAGCGGTCACGCTGACGACCGCCGGCAGTGGGCAGGTCACCTCGTCGTAGCCGGCCTCGGTTTGACGGTTGACCTTGAGCGTGCCGCCGTCGACCGCGACGCTCTTGGCGAAGGTGACCGACGGGAGACCGAGCACCTCGGCCATCTGCTCCGGCACGGTGCCGGTGTAGCCGTCGGAGGACTCGGTGGCGGCAAGCACGAGGTCAGCGCCACCGAGGCGCTGGACAGCCGCTGCGAGGACCTTGGCCGTGGTCAGGGCATCGGATCCGGCGAGCGCGGGGTCGGAGACGAGAACGCCCTGGGCGGCTCCCATCGCGAGCGCGGTTCGAAGTCCGGAAACCTCGCCGTTCGGTGCCATCGACACGAGGGCGACCTCGCCACCACCGGCCGCGTCGACAAGCTGGAGGGCCATCTCGACGCCGTAACTGTCCGACTCGTCGAGGATGAGCTTTCCGTCGCGCTTCAGGGTGTTGGTGGCCGGATCGAGCTCGCCGGGGAGGGCCGGATCAGGGATCTGCTTGACGCACACGATGACCTTCATGGCGCAATTGTTACCGGCCGGTCACCTCTGCGGCCAACCGGAGCGACCCGTGGCCACTGGTACCGTGCGCGAGCGTGCGGATCCTGCTCGTGGTGAACTCCTTCGCCTCCTCGGTGACCCCGCGAAACACGGTGGTGGTGCACCGCCGCCTGAGCCGCGACCACGAGGTCGAGGTGGTCGAGACGAATCGCCGCGGGCACGCCACCCGCTTCGCTGATGACGCGGCGCGACGCGGCCTCGACGCGGTGGTCGCCTTCGGTGGTGACGGCACGCTCAATGAGGTGGCGACCGGTATCGCGGGGACCTCGACCGCGCTCGGCGTGCTTCCTGGTGGGTCCACCAACGTGTTCGCCCGCACGATCGGCTTGGAGAACGACCCGGTGGCGGCGGCCGACACCCTGGCGGATGCCCTGCTCGCCGAGTCGATTCATCCGGTCGGGCTCGGATCGGTGAACGGTCGTCAATTCTGTTTTCACACCGGAATCGGCTTCGATGCGGCCGTGGTCGCGGCGGTTGAGCGTCACGCCTCACTGAAGCGTTGGTTCGGTCATCCGCTCTTCATCTGGTCCTCGGTGTCGACCTGGACGAGGGGGTTCGATCGGGTCGCGCCGAACCATTCGGTAGCGACGGCCGACGGGCGATCGATCGACGGTGCCTTCCTGACGGTCGTGTTGAACTCGAGCCCGTACACCTATCTCGGGAATCGGCCGGTCGACATCGCTCCATCGGCGTCCCTTGAGCGACCGCTCGTGGTCGTCTCGCTGACCCGGTTCGATCTCGGCACCCTCACCGGCACGTTCCTCGACGCGCTACGTGGTCGACCAGGTCGACGCGATGGGGTGGTCGTGTGGGAGGACGTCACGTCGGTGCAGGTGGAAGCTCGCGATGCCGACGCCGGCATGCCTTACCAGGTCGACGGTGACCATCTGGGGTCGATGCCCTCACTCGAGGTCGAGTTCGCCCCGCAGGCGATTCGCCTCGTGCGTCCCGCCTAAGTCCGACTCAGTCGGTCCGGTCGAGAAGCGAGAGGGCGAGGTCGGGTTCGTCGGTGCAGATGCCGTCGACGCCGAGATCGATCATCGCCTGAATCGCGTCGACCCCGTCGACGGTCCACACGTTGACCTCGACCCCGGCGGCGTGAGCGCGGGCGAGAGTCGACGCGTCGAGATCACCGAACCAGGGGTGCCACACCGGATGGGCCGGATCGCCGCCGTCGAGAAGTCGATCCAGGGCACCGGTGGCGGGAGATTCGGTGAGGAGCGCGGTCCGGGGTCCGCCGAGATCGCGAACCCGGTCGACGGTTTCCCGGTCGAAGCTCGAGATCAGCCACCGATCGAGCGGCTCGGCGCGGTTACGAAGTTCGTCGACCACGCGGTCAGCGATCTCCCGCCGATCGTCGAAACCGGGTTCGTCCTCGGAGTTCTTGATCTCGATGTTGACGAGCACGGGCGAACAGGCATCGAGAGCGTCGTGGAGGCCCGGCACACTCGCTGGGAGCGCATCGCGGTCGGTGGCAGCGATCGCCCGACCGTCGGGCAGGTGGGCGTCGTGGTGGATGACGAGCGCACCGTCGGCGGTTGCCCGGACGTCGAGTTCGATGCCAGCGGCGCCAAGGGAGACGGCGATGGCGAAGGCCTCCAGGGTGTTCTCCGGGGCGTACCGGTTAGCGCCTCGATGGGCGATGACGTTGATGGGTTGGCGCTGAGGCACAGCGGGAACGTAGCCCCGCCGAGCCGACCCCTACAGGTATCGCCTGCGGAGACAACCGCCCATCTCCCGTTCCGATGGCCCTATGTGAACCCCGCATGACATCTTGTGCCGGACCCTGCCGCGTCATAGGTTCTGCGCCGTCCTCCGGTGGACCGCGTTCACCTGATGGCAACCCGGTCCAACCGGGACACACGGCGAGGAATCGCCCGTCACGACCCCCCGAGATCCAGTCAGGAGAACGCCGATGATCGTCGCCCCGAACCCCGCTCTCGACCAGGCTGATGACAGCTGGAGGGATCGGGCGTTGTGCCGGGAGACCGATCCGGAGCTCTTCTTCCCGATCGGCACGACCGGTCATGCGGTCGGCACCATCGAGCAGGCCAAGCGAATCTGCTCGGGCTGCAACGTGGTGAGCGAATGCCTCGACTACGCCCTCGCGACGAACCAAGACTCGGGAATCTGGGGTGGCCTCTCCGAAGAGGAGCGTCGCGACATCCGCCGGGAGCGAGCGGCGATCCGTCGCGCTGAGCGCGCCGCCGCCGCGACCTGAATCGACGCGTCGTCGGCCTCGCTTAGCGGGTTGCTTCGGTCAGCGACCGTTCGACCCCGCTGACCAACCGAGCCCGCTCACGGTGATCGAGGGGTCGTTGGGTGCTGATGTCGATCTCGATCTCCCCAGTTGCGTCCTGGTGAGTCTCGATGTCGCCGAGGAGGATGACCTCGGTGAGGCCAGGACCGCCGGCCAGACCGCGAAGTGATGCCGCGACCCGATCGTCGTCGATGCGCTCGGATACCCGGACGCGCAGTTTCGTGGTGCTCGGATCCTGCGACAAATTGCGCACGTGCGCGAGCGCGTGATTGGGAAGGTGCACGGCGCTCTCGTCATCGCGGAGGCGCGTGCTGAACAGGCCGATGTGATCCACGACGCCGCGGACCTTCGTGCCGTTCACCGTCTCGCACTCGATCATGTCGCCGGCGCCGTAACGGTCCTCGAAGTGCACGAGCAGACCGGTCAAGTAGTCGTTCACCTTGTGCTGGCCGCCGATCGCCACCGCGGCGCCGAGGAAGCCGGCCGAGGAGAGGAAGAAGGCAGCGTCCACCTCGAGCACGTGGAAGACGACGATCAGGGTGATGATCCATACGACGACCGAGACGAGGTGGTTCAGCATTCGCGAGGCGGCGTCGATTCGCTGACGGCGACGCTGCTCCCGAACCATCGACGACTCGTCCTCGCCGCGACCCGATCGGACACGCCACGGGCCGGTCTCAAGGCGGACGGCGCGGTCGGCGAGGCGTCGAACGATGCGACGAATGACGAGCCCGGTGACCCGGGTGAGCATCCAGGCCGCGACGACGATGATCGCCACCACGACTGGGCGAGAGACGGTTTCCATGGCGCGAAGCATGCCAGCGCCGCATCGCCGCGATGCGTCACCCCCGTGTGCCTCCCGTCACGCGCCCCGAGGGACGATGACCGCGTTGGCTAGGTCATTCCTCGGCGGTGGGAACACGCAGCCGGACCACGGTGCCGTGGGACCCGGCTGAGGTGTCGAGTCCAGCGCTGGCCAAGTCGTCGGCAGTGGCCGGGTTCATCTCGATCGTGCCGGCCAGCTCGGTGGTCACGAGGGTCCGAACGATCGACAGCCCAAGCCCGGTGGCCTGCTCGAGATCGAAGCCGCTCGCCACTCCCCGGCCGTCATCCACGACGGTGATCGTGAGGTGGTCGTCGTCGTGCGCCAGTCCGACAACTACCGACCCACCGGTCGAACCTTCGCCGAAGGCGTGTTCGACGGCGTTCTGCAGCAGTTCAGTGAGCACCACCGAGAGGGGCGTCGCGATGGTCGCCGGGATGCGGCCCCCGTCACCCTCGACGGTGAAGCGGACCGGACGGTCGGGTGACTGGAGACCCTCCTCGGCGAGCCGCAGGAGCGGTCGCACGATTTCGAGGAAGGTGACATCGTCCCCGGGCTCGCGTGAGAGCGCCTCGTGCACGAGCGCGATGGTTCGGATGCGCCGAACCGACTCACCGACGGCCGAGACCGCCTCGGGATGGGTCAGTCGACGCGACTGCAGACGCAGGAGCGACGAGATCGTCTGCAGGTTGTTTTTGACACGGTGATGAATCTCGCGGATCGTCGCGTCCTTCGACATGAGCAGCCGGTCGCGTCGACGCAACTCGGTCACGTCGCGAACAAGGAGCACCGCTCCCGAGACCTGGCCGGCGGTGAGGAACGGGACGCATCGGCACAGCAGGGTGACATCAGCCCCCTGCTCGAACTCCTCGATCACCGGCACGCGCCGCTCGAAGGCCTGCCGGACTGGGCCGTCGTGGAACCCGATCTCGGCGAGGTGGAGACCGACAGCGCTCGTTCGGATACCGACGCGGTGGAGGGCCGAGTTTGCGTTCGGCGAGACGTAGCGGACGCCCCCGTCCCCATCGAGGAACATGACGCCGTCGCCGACGCGTGGGGCGGCGCTGGAGTCGCCGACCCGGGCGGAGAAGGGAAACTCGCCGTCGACGATCATGTCGACGAAGTGCGCGAAGATCTCGGTGTAGACGCGCTCGAGTTCACCGGGACGCCGACCGGAGAGCTCGACCCACTCCTTGGTCATCACGGCGATGACCTGGCCATCGTGACGCACCGGGATCGCGAGCATCCGCGAGGGGTCGGTCATGTCCTCCACCTCGACCTCGCCCTCGGTGATCGCACCCGTCGACTTCGCGACGGCGAGGAGCGGCACCTCGGTCTCGTTCGCGGTCGCGCCGACGAAGTCGGTCGCGAAGATGGTCTGCCCGGTGGCCGGACGAACCTGGCCAATGGTCAACCATCCGCCCTCGCGGGTCTCGACGTAGAGCAGGAGATCGGAGAAGGAGAAGTCGGCGAGGATTCCCCACTCCGACACCAGGCGGTTCAGGTGCGCGATCTGATCCCGGTCGAGGTCGGTCTGCTCGCGGACGTGGTCAGTCAGCGTCG
>VMBT01001449.1_pt1 | contig 12654 bp, 8 predicted proteins | sample 4404301 | NCBI WGS metagenome assembly VMBT01 (sample SAMN12238535, study PRJNA552566) | marine metagenome | isolation source: Coastal seawater | place: USA: coastal Georgia, Sapelo Island | collected 2008-08/2009-08
CTACTGTGGATCGCACTGCTACCGGCGGCCGTCACTGCGGCTTGGTTCCGCTATCGCCATGTGGTGGCCAGCACTGTTTATGCGCCACCCACCGCGCCCACCCTCACCCAAGCACCACCATCGGCGCCTTGGGGCACCCACCGGCACCAGCGCGGTGCACGCTGGCTGCACGAAATCTTTGAGCGCTCGGCGGCGCAATTCCCGGAACTTACTGCGCTGTCCGTGCCCGAGACGGAGGAGTCGCTGACGTACGCGGCGCTTGATCAACTGGCTAACCAACTCGCCTCCGTCATCAGCGAGGCGGTTTCCGAGGCTGATCAGGTGGTGGCGGTTTGCCTTCCCCAAGACTCCGCCACCATCGTTGCCCTGCATCTGGCGATTCTGAAGGCGGGGGCCACACAATGCTTCATCGACCCCGATGCCCCGGATGAACTATTCCTGCGGGTCCTGAACGACGCGAGGCCAGCCCTGCTGATCAGTGACGCGTTACCAGAGGGCTATACCGGAGAGTTCCTATCGCCGGACGAACTTCTCCGTGAGGCCGATTCCAGATCATCGCGCAAACCGTCGGTACCGTGGCTGGACGAACCCCGGGATAGACTGGCCTCGCTGTTTTACACCAGCGGTACCACCGGCCACCCAAAAGGCGTTGAGTGCCCTCATGCGGGCTATATCAATCTGGCCCAGTCCTACGCAACGTTTTACGACTTTGTGCCCGGTAGCGATGCCAGCTCGCTGACCTCGTCGCTGGGATATGACGGTAGTATTTCCGAAATGTACAGCGCCTGGGTCGCCGGTTGCGCGGTCGTGATGCTGAGCAAATCAGCGCTGAGATCGGGCCCTGACTTATTGCCCGTTTTGCGCGATGCGCAGGTCACGGCGCTCTTTTGTCCACCCGTGTTGCTGTCAACGCTGACCGCACACCCCGAGCGGGACCTACCCTTCCCCATCTGCCGCTATATCGTGCCTGCCGGCGAGGCCTTTCCCGCATCTTTGATCGAGCCCTGGTCTCGCGCCCGGCGACAAATCATCAATACCTATGGCCCAACGGAGGTGAGCACCGATACCAGCCGCCAACTGCTACGGCCCAATGAGCCCGTCACCATCGGCAGTCCTTTCTCCGGCGTCAGCTATACCATTGTTGACTCCGACACGCTGACGCCGTTGCCCCATGGCGAGGAGGGTGAACTCTGTATCGGCGGCGTTCAGCTCGCCCGCGGCTACCGCAACCTGCCCGAGATCACAAACGAGCGATTTATTGAGCATCCCGCGCTCGGGCAAATCTACCGATCGGGAGACCGCTGCCACGTCGATCCCATCAGCCTGCGGGTGCATTTTCATGGCCGCATCGACGCTCAGCTCAAGGTCAGGGGCTACCGGGTCGAGGCGCAGCCCATCGAATCACTGCTTCAGGATCAATTTGCCGACATTGAAACGGCTGTTTTGGATTGCCAGCACAATGAGCTCGTCGCCCTGTTGAGCGCGCCGGCCCTCTGGTCTGAGGACATCGCGGGCAGCAATATACAACCGCTGAATCATGCACTGGTGGGTAAAGCGCAACAGCTGATTTCAGCGCGATTCCCACCCTATGCAGTGCCCAGCCGTTTTTTTGTCGTCAAGCAATTCGAATTGGTTCCCGCTTCAGGAAAAATCAATCGTCGTGCCTTACCTTCCGTGACTGATATCGCGGCGTTCGACGTGCCAGCTACCGTCATGACAGCGGCTATTACGGCTGACGAAAACGCATCTTTACCGACTCAGCTGCTGGCCCTGTGCCGGGCTGAGCTCGGGCCCACACTGGACTGGCACGATGACTTCATCGACTGGGGCGCTCATTCGATTGCGATCGCGCGTTTAACCCAGCAGCTTCAGACGGCGGGCTTCCCCGTTTCAGTCAGAGGTTTACTCAGCGAGACCCGCTCCGCCGCCGCAATCGCTCAGCTACCGACTCACAGCGAGGATAAGCAGCAGCCAGTGGAATCGACCGCCGGAACCTATGCGGGATCAGAGGCACTCTCAGAGACACCCCGGCAAACGGGCGGCTCTTATGGTTTCCGGCAATTTACTGTGCTGCAGGCGATAGGCGCCCTGACACTCAGGTTACCGCTATTGCTCATGGCTGCCTTGGGCCTCGCGATTATCGACCCCGAAGAATTACTGCTGGTAGGAGATATCCCCGGATTTTTGAAGGCGACGATCATCGCCTACTCCGTGTACATGATCGTACCCTTCGTCAATCTCGGTTGGGTATTGCTCCTCCGCTCTCTTCAGGCAGTGACGGTGAGCGCACCCCCCATGATCCCCGGGCGCTACAAAAAATTTTCCAGCCACCACCTGCAATTGTGGTGGTTGGAACAACAAGCCGACTTTGTTCTCAAACCGCTGGTAAAAGGGCTACGAAGCCCGGTGCTGTTCAACTGGGCACTCAAGCGCTTGGGCGCCGACATTCATCCCAAAGCCTTTATCGCCCAGAGCACCGAGTGGTATGGCCCGCTCTCACTCATTTCAATCGGTCAAGAGGCTGTTATTCAAGCGGGCGTGCAAATTAGCAGTGCTCGCTGGCAAGGAGACGACTTAGTTTTGGATACGATTCGAGTGGGTCACAAAGCGCGGGTGGGTAGCCGCGCGATGCTCGCTGGTGGCGCCTCACTCGAGCGTCACTCATGGCTCACACCGTTGTCCAGCCTCGACACCGAGACCGAACCCAATAGCCAAATCAGCGGCGTTCCGGGGACCAAAGCGGGCAACTACCGACCACCCAAGACACCTGACCTTGCTCCGACCTCTGCACTCACAGACGCGCTGATAGACCTCCGCAATGTCGCGACCCAATTTGCACTGGAACTCGCGCTGGTGATTGTGCCCGGGGCGTTTATTGCGCTGCTGACCACCTGGTTTCTCGGATTCGATGCCCTCAGCAAAGTGAATTTAGATGCGAACATGCTGACCGGGCGTGACCTGCTGGTGATGAGTGGCGCGGGCGTGATCGGCATTTGGCTGGGGGTACTCGCCAGCTCGCTCATTCTCTGCACTTTTCTCCGTTTCACCCCCACACCACCGGGCTGGACACGCGCCGCCAGCTTCCGAGGAACGTTGGCGCGCTACCGGCAAACCAAGATGAATCAGGTCCAACAAATGTGGGGCTGGAGCCTCACTGGTCAGTACCTGCGAGCACTGGCGGGTGTGAAATTCTCGCAGGTGGGGGCCTCGGAGTGCGACGAGTTAGTGAACCTACTCCCCGAGCACCTCCATGCGGATGCCAACGTGTTCATCGCGCAGGGCTGTTTCTGCAACGTACTCGATGAGCACGGCGCTTTTCTGCTGGCGAAGCCGATCCACATGCCCGCGGGGTTCTTTGCCAGTAACAACGCCATGGTCGAACCGGGCCCCATTCCCGGCAACCTGCTTCTGGGGGTGTCGACACCGATCGGCCCCCACCTGTACCGGCCGCAATACACCGACCGCCCTGATAACAAGCGCGTACTCGCCGGCAACCCGCCCCTGGAGGTGGGCGCCACCGATGCGCAGAGCGCGCCCGTTCACCCGGTGCCCTCACTCGGCATTTTCCTGGCGCGGTTCATACTTAACGATCTTGGCTCTGTGGGCATCATTCCCGGTATCACGGTATTTCTGGCCACCGGCTTACTGGTCAGCCTCAATGTCATGGGCTTTAGTAATGTGGGCGCAGCATTGATCACCAGCACCGTCGTGCCGTTGTCCCTTCCCCTGCTCGCGCTACTCGTCAAGCTGATCTTGGTGGGCAATCGCTGGGGGCGCCATAACAGCGCGCCGTTTTGGTCGGTGCGTCACTTCACCTACTTTCTGGCGCAGGACTGTTTCTTCCGACTCATGGCGAGCTTTATGAGCACGGTATCGGGCACCGCGCTCGCAAATCCAATCCTGCGACGCTTCGGCTGCCGGATTGGCCGACGCACGCTGATCGGCTTGCCTTTACAGATGTCTGACTGGCACGCCGTCGATATCGGCGACGACTGCGTGATTAACGGACAAATGCAACTGCATAGTTTCGAGGATCGCGTACTGACGGTCTCGCGCACGACGATTGGAGACGGCTCCGCCATCAACCACGGGACCATGCTGATGGGCGGCGCGTATCTCGAGCCAGGCGTTACAGTCGATCCACAGTCGCTGGTGCTCAAAGCCATGAGCTTGGATTCTGGCGTTCATGCGGGTAGTCCGACTCAGCGCATAAGCTAGCTAGCTGCTACCGGTGGCAGCGAGAAATATCAGCGCCGCATCGGCTCCCACCGCCAGTAAGTCAAGCAGCGCCACAGCCACTCCAGGGGTCCGCGCCGAAATCGCTGCATCCAGCAGTGACAAAGGACTACCTGCAAGGCATAGACCCCAACGGCGAAGCCGACTACTTGCGCCGGCCCCCACTCAAAGGCGGCACCCAAACCGTAGCCATAAAAGACCGTCGTGAACATCACCGTCTGGGTCAGGTAGCCAGTTAAGCTCATCTGCCCGGCGCTGGCGATTAAGCCCCGCACTCCGACCAGCCGCCGGCTCTGCGCCCAGCACCAGACACTTAAAAACCAGGCACCTGTCAAACTGAGGGTCGCGACCAGATACACCAGATCGCCGCCCAGCACCTGCATTGACGTGGCGTCCGAGCGCTCAAAGGGCGCATAACCCATGGTGGCTGACCAATAGCCCTCTATCGCCATAAGAGACAGCCCCAAACCCCACAGCCCCAGCGCAATCTGCACTGATTTTGCAGGTGCGAGCCGCGCCATCACGCCCCAACCGCTGCGCATGAGGCAGTAGCCGATGAGAAAACAAGCGAGCACCAAAAATCCCGAGTCGGGATACTGCCAGTCTGCCCAGAAACGCTCGGGTAAAAACCCGGCGTGATATGCCAGCACTTCCGTAAAACTCGCGACGGCGAGTGGCGACTCGGCTCGATCTTCCTCAAGCCAAAACGTGGCTTCAGCTGCATTTTCTGCCGGCCAATCATCTCCCCGATCGCCACCGAGGAGATGACCCAGTGGAAAGCTCAGCGCCAATAAAATTGCCAGCGAGAGCAACCATTTTGTGGGCAGCCGATAGAGCAATAACAGCAAGACACCGAGCTCGGCGTAGAGCATTAGAATGTCGCCCTCAAACAGCAGGCCGTGCAGACACCCGAGGAGCATCAGGACACCGAGACGACGCAGCGAACGGGCAATGGTGTAGTCGGGAGATTGAGTTTGCAGTAAAAAACCCATGCCAAACAGCACGCTGTAGAGCATCCAGAATTTGGTTTCAAAAAAGACGTGTTTAACCTGCCACGCCAGCTGATCGGACACCCCCGACCAGGCAGGATAGTCCGCTCCAAAACTGAACACATTAACCAGCAAGATCCCAAACAGCGCCACGCCACGCAGCACATCAAGAAAAGCAATGCGGTTCGTTTCAACGACCTCAACGGTCAAAACAGGACGTCCCACTCCCGGTCGACCAACTGTATTGTCTGACCTAATCCCCGCTCGCAAGCCCGATCATAAACCGCGGACGCAACGGCGATATCTTCGATGGCAAGGCCAAAGGGATTCCAGAAAATACGTTCCTCGGGATGCTCTCGTCCCGGAATATGTCCAGCAACGACCTCTCCAAACTCGCCATGAATACTGTCTCTCGAGAGCAATCCTGCACGATGCATCCGGGCCAGTACCCGATCAGAGTGAACGCTCTGGTGCCAATCATCGACAACAATTTTGTCAGCCGCAGAAACCAGCTCAAAGGTAGGGTCCATCAAAGAAACATTCATGAACAACGAGCCCAGCTTGAATTCAGACGCCGTTACGTAAGGCTCGGACTCCGTGGTAGCCACAATACCAATATCTGCATCCGCCAAGGCCTCCTGAAACGAACTCACCGGTGTCACAGGCACTCCGAGCCCGGCCATGTGCTGCGCAAACGCGTCAAGCCGCTCACGACTGTGATCGTAAACGCGATAAGCGCTGACCTTGGGGAACCACTGAGCGAGCGTCCAGAGCGTCAAAGCCCCAATCCGCCCGGCACCCACCAACCCCACCACCTCTGCATCGGCGCGCGCCAGATGACGGGCCGCAATACCCTGCACTACCGCCGTCCGCACCGCGCTGATCAGGGCCCCTTCCATAATGGCGACAGGAAGCCGGTGCACGGGGTCATTGAGGATAATGACGGCATTAGCCCGGGGCAATCCAACCTCTGGGTTGCACTGCGCGCTCGCAATCCACTTTATGCCCTCTCTGTCGAAAGGCTTACCTACGTGAGCCGAAAGACCAATTATTCGATCCGCCACGTGCGGACATTCGGGACGTTTCAGGAAGCTACTGGGGGGCGCAGTGAATGCTCTCTGCTCGTGCAATTTGAATACCTGATTGAGCAGGTCGCCAACCCAATCGATATCGGTAGCGCCGGCGTCAATCACATCCTGCTGGTTGAGAAAGCGCGTTGCCTGGGGACTCACGGGCTGCAGCCACTGAAGGGCTGAGGCAGGGAGATGCCCATTTGATCCAACCACGCCGCATCAAATTGGGTCTGGGTATAGCGGCTACCATGATCGGGAATCAAGGAGAGCAGCCGCGCGCCTTTGCCAAATCGGGGGGCGACTCTCTCTCGCATCACGTGGCACGCAGCACCCCCAGACCCTCCCATCAGAACGCCCTCTTTGCGCGCGATATCGACCGACGCGGCGATAGCGGCACCAGCCTCAATGTATACCACGTGATCGACATAGCCAGCGAAGGCGTCGGCCTGATAGTTAGCTGGCTCGATACTGGTACCCATGCCATTGAGAAACCGTGGCTCTGGATCTTTACTGCCGGGCAACGCGAGCGAGCCCTTTTCGTCAACCAACCAAATCTCCGTATCTGGAGAGTACTCCCGTAGCCAACTCGCCACACCCATGGAGCTACCACCCGTACCCGCCACCATAATCATCGCGTCCAGCTGACCCTCCATTTGCTCGAGAATCTCTTTGCCGGTAGAGACACGGTGCGCCTCGATAGCTGCGGGAGAATCGTACTGATCAAGATAGATGGCGTCGGGCCTCTCTCTTTGAAGGCTCTGCAGACGCTTCAATCGAGTCAGGTGATAGCCGCTGGTATGGTCAAGCTCGTCAACCTTAACCAACTCAACACCCATCAGCTCCAGGCTTCGCTCCGTCGCGGGATTCAGCTTCGGATCGACCAAGCAAGTCAGCCGATAGCCCTTTACGGCGCAGGTCATCGCCATGCCAATGCCGAGGTTGCCGGAGGTAGAAATGATGATTTCAGCACCGGGCTGCAGGTCGTGCTCACGCTCGGCCCACTCAATCATACCCAGCGCAGCGCGATCCTTCATGCTGCCACCCGGATTGGTGAACTCCAGCTTCGCAAGCAATAGGGGCTCCACCCCAGCACCATAGCGGTTGAGCTCAACAATGGGCGTGTTGCCAATAGCCTCCAGAACCGAGGCGTGTACAGCTGGCATATCAGGATTGACACCCTCGCAACGTGTTCTAGATGCTAGGCCCGTGAGGTGTTATAGCGAAACAGCAAAAGGTGACACCCTCTCCCCCTGTCTGGCAGACAACCCTTTGCGCCTCATGCAGTGACAAATGCGATTTAGCTCAGCCTGAACCGGCGTCCTTAATCGCTTTAAACTGAATCGGTAACGGCATATTCTGCCGTCCGCAACTTTGATTGCAAACCGAGTGGCGTTGCTCCGACTTCACTCGATGGACTGCTTGCAGTTGGAGCGCGCAAACAGTTCAAACTATTCAAACCTGGGACCAACACTCGTTAATATGAATAAGGTAGTCACCTCCCCTTTCGCCCGCGGCTCGCTCGACGCACTGCCGCTATTTATACCTGCGATTCCCTTCGCGTTCGTATTTGGCGTTGTGGTGGCGAATGCGGGCATCCCCGGATGGCTTGGTTGGTCCTCCTCCCCCATCATATTTGGCGGTGCGATTCAGGTGACCCTTTTTACCCTGCTGGGTGAGGGGGCATCTGTCGCCGCCGCTGTCAGTGCCGCATTAATCGTCGGGGCACGGCATCTCTTTTACTCGTTGACGCTGGCACCCCGATTTCAGGACCAGCCGGGGTGGTTCCGGTGGGTCGGTTCTTATGTACTGATCGATCAGGTGTTCGTGTTAAGCCAAATCAAGCCCATTGAGGAGCCACAAACCTTCAGGCGCTATTTCCTCGCCGCCGGCTTTACCTTTTGGACGCTGTGGATGATGTTTACCGCGCTGGGGGTCATCTTAGGGCCTGCCATACCCGCAAGCTGGGGTGTCGAATTTGCCGCCCCCGTGCTGTTCATTAGTTTGATGATGGCGGCCAGTAATCGCAAAGATAAACTCGCCGCAGCCGCCTTGGCCATGGGTATCGCGCTAGCCTTCAGTCATCTCCCTCACCGCACGGGCATCCTGCTCGCTGTCGCAATCAGCGTCACCGTGATGCTGGTGGCGCGCCGGTGGTCCTCATGATTGCGGCTGCCATCATACTGACCGGCATTGGTACCTATGCCATGCGGGCTTTTTTTATCTTTGCGTTGGCCAGATATACCTTTCCGCCCTTGATGCTCCGCGCTCTGGAATACGTAGCGCCGACGGTTATGGCTGCCTTGGTCATTTCCATGATGACCAACACCAGGGGGGAGCTCACCGCAAGCTGGGCGGAGGCATTAGGGCTTGTCGCCGCCGCCGTGGTCGCCAAATTCACTGGCAACCATATTTTTGCCTTGCTCGCCGGAATGGGAACCTTCTGGGTCATCCGCTGGATCATTTGACCTTTTACGAGCAAACGCTCAAGCTGAACTTAGAAATGGCTATTCAACCGTCAGATCAGCGCTAAAGCCTTGCTGAGTCGCGTGATTGACGCCAACTAAACACCTTAATCTGGGGGTTACCATGTTCAAACAGTCGCTAATGGGTGCGTTACTGGTAGGCGCAAGTTTTTTTGCCAACGCTGAAATCTGGGAAGACTACTCACTGAGTGAGGAAGTCATTGAGCACACAGTAATTGCTGTGCAAGGAAATTACCTCGATGAGTATCTGGTGCGACTGGAACGCACCTGGGTACGCAGCATGGAAGTACAAAAAGAGCTGGGCTACGTCAATGACTATACGATCCTCGTCTCCACGGCCGCCGACTCACCTAACGTCTGGCTCAACGTCGAGTATCCCAACATGGCGGCCTATCAGCCCAGCGAGGAAAAGTGGAACAAGGTCAATGAAATTTTGGCTGAGCGCTACGCCGATGATGAGGATGAATTGGATGCGATAGCAAAAGGCTATGAAGAAATCCGAACGATGGTCGATCATCAAATCGTTCAAAAAGTGACCTATAAATAGCACTCACGTTTTGACCCGATAAACCGCCCCCAGCCGCTTCGATCGGCTGGGTGCTTAAGATACGCTTTTTCCTGCCAGCAGCGCGCAGCGGTTCCCTCGCAGACGCGTCTGGTTGTCACCAGGCCCCCGAGGTTTCTACCCTGTCGCACTATCCTCCCAGAGTCGCTGCTGCAGTCGTCATTGCCAACATGATAGGCACTGGTGTATTTACCAGCCTCGGCTTCCAATTGATCGACATACAATCTGCGCCAGCCCTCATGATGTTGTGGCTGGTCGGCGGCATCTCGGCACTTTGCGGCGCACTCAGCTATGCCGAGCTGGGCGCCGCTTTGCCAAAGTCCGGTGGCGAGTATCATTTCCTTAACGAGATTTATCATCCCTGCGCTGGGTTTATCTCCGGCTGGGTCTCCGCCACCGTCGGATTTGCGGCACCCACTGCCCTCGCGGCGCTGACCTTTGGCAGCTACCTCAATTCCAGTGGTGTACAGGTAGATCCTGTTTGGCTCGCTAGCGCAGCAATTTTGACGCTGACCGCAGCCCATTGCAGTAATCACCGTCGCAGTGGCGGGACTCAAACTGGTTTCACTGCGCTAAAAATTATGTTGATTGTGGGGTTCTCTGTCATGGCTCTCACGCTAGGCCCTGCGGAGCCGCAGGCTGAATTTGCGTGGAACGACGAAGCGACCATTGCAATCGGCAGTGGTGCATTCGCCGTATCTCTGATCTACGTGAACTACGCCTATTCTGGCTGGAATGCCGCCACCTATATCAGCGGCGAGCTCGCTACCCCTCAACGGAGCTTGCCGTGGGTTCTGGGGGTGAGTACAACATTGGTCGCGGCCCTGTACTGCCTGCTTAATTTTGTCTTTTTATCGGTGGCCCCGATGGAGGCCATGACCGGGAAAGTGGAGGTTGGCGTTATCGCGGCTCAATATGCGTTTGGCCCCACTTTCGGCGTATCAATGGGGGTGTTGCTCGCGCTTCTGCTCATTTCCACCATCAGCGCGATGATTTTGGCCGGGCCCAGGGTGTTGCATCGCATCGGGCAGGATTACCCGCGCTTTGCACCGCTAGCGAGGGAGAATCAAGACGGCATTCCCGTCACCGCCATCGCGATGCAATCGGGGGTGGCACTTGTATTTCTCTGGACGGCGTCCTTTGAGCAGATTCTCGTTTTTTCGGGCGCCACAATGGCACTCAATACCTTCGCCACGGTATTGGGATTGTTCGTATTACGTTGGCGACAGCCGGCGCTACCGAGGCCCTTTCGCGTCAGCTTGTATCCCATAACCCCACTCATTTTTTTGGGTATTACGGGCTGGACGCTGATTTACGTTGTCTTGCAGCGGCCGCTCGAGGCCCTGATATCTGTCGGGGTTATCGCCAGCGGTGGCGCGTTATACCTTCTTAGCCGCCCCAGTTTCCCTTAAAACACGTCATTACCCGCCAAAAAATCGTTGCTTTTTTGCAACGCTCCTCGTCACTTATGCGGCATCCCTGAAAGGCCCAACTATCTGGTAGCTTTTAAGTCGAAGTGGCCTTATTCAGGGCAATTCAACCCAGCCAAATGACAACCGGGGGATAAATAATGAAGAAACTCATTGCTTCAAGCATGTGGACGCTTTTACTCACACTCTATGCGGGTTCGTCCGCGGTCGCTAATGACCACATGATCGACAACATCAATGTGACCCAGCCATTCAATGTGCAGGCTAATCTGTGCAAGCTCAATCCGGGCATCGACCTGAGCGACTATCAGGAAATGATCGATGACTACTTTACATGGGCAGAGGAAAATGAAGTCGACCCAGTTTTTGTTCGTCAGTTCCCACTCTTTTCCCACCAAAACCTCGCTCGGCCCTGGCCCTATGACTTTGTTGAGTTTTTGGTGAGCGACTACCAGCGCTGGGGCGCTGCATGGGATTTGTGGCTCACCACTGAAGACGGGATGGCACTCAACGAGCGATGGCAATCGCTGGCTATGTGCCACGTCAAACAAGCACACGCTTTTATGCTCTACGCCGATCAGGAACAGATGGCCAACGATGACGAGAGATACGTGACATGGAACTGGTGTACGCGTAAAGAGGGCGTGACATTCGAGGAACTCTCAGCCAAGCATCGAGAATATGCTCAGGATATGCAGACTGACTCGGGCGGTATTATTGGCTGGCTGGTGATGCTACCCCATACGGGCGGTGCCGACGCTGCTGGCGAGTTTGCCCACGTAGCGATTTATCCCGACATGGAAAGCTTTATGGCGAGACGATCCATGCTGGCAAATGGCGGCTGGAAGATGACGCGAGACTATTTCAATCTATACGCGGATTGCACCGGAGAGATGCTCAATACCGAAACCGTATTACACCGCCCCTAGCTTATCCACTCCAGCAACCCCCGCTCACTTCAGCCCCATGGGGTGACCGAAGTGATCGGGGGTTCTACTTATGATTGCGGCATTTTCTGAGCGGCAACGTTCAATAACTTGATCTTGCCCTCTTGCAACAACACATCTACGGTCTCGTAGGTCCTTACTGGCTCACCGTCAGTGCCTTGCGTTGTGACGACATTACCGGTCGCCAGCCACTCTTCCATCACGCCCTCACTGTTTTCGCCATCATTGGCGATGACCCACCACACCCGCCAGCGTGGTTCTTCGGTGGCGATCCAGTTTTGTAAAAATGCGGTGTGCGCCCTGGAGCCCTCTACCACTTCGCCGTGTGCGGCGATTCCCCGAAAATCTTCCGCATTCATTGCTGCAATTTTTTCGAAATCGCGATCGTTGTGCGCCTGAATGTAGTCGATCCAAATCTGTGCGTTGGCGCTGTCGCCTGCCAACAGCGGTTTCGCTGTGCCATCTTCAAAATATTGAGCGCCAATCGCGCCGGCACCAACTGCGTGAGACATCATAAAACCCGCGTCATCATAGACCTGAAATTCGGCGTATTTGCCATCTCTGATAACCGCTTTGTGGATCGAATCGCTGGTCTGCCCACCCGCTGTCATTTTGGTTTCGATATAAACGACATCGCCCGATGCACGAAAGGCGACAGGCTCTACCTTGAAGTCCGGCCATAAATCACTGATCGGCGTGAACACCCGTTCAATGACCTCATTGGCGCCCACGTAATTGCCACCGTAGGGGAAGCCCTTGGGCATTTTCCACTTAACATCAGGCGCCTGCGTTTGCGCCCATGCTTCCATATCGCCCACAGCAAAAGCCTCGTAGCCCGCCTTTGCCGCTGCAATGTTCGCTGCATCCTGATTAGATTCGCTCTGACACGACGCCAGCCCAATCACGAGCGCGATTGTCGTCAGCATTCTGA
>VMBT01001450.1_pt1 | contig 12653 bp, 14 predicted proteins | sample 4404301 | NCBI WGS metagenome assembly VMBT01 (sample SAMN12238535, study PRJNA552566) | marine metagenome | isolation source: Coastal seawater | place: USA: coastal Georgia, Sapelo Island | collected 2008-08/2009-08
GAACGTTTGGGACTGAGACGCCGACAAATAGTGATTCTTTAAGTCCGAGTGGACTCCTCATTCTGTTCATGTCTGATCCGAAATCAGATTCCGACTCGGATGTAGCCTCGACTAACGCGATCATCGCATCCATGGCGCCATAGCTTGCGACGCTCTCAATAAGATTTTTGATTTGTATTCGTTGACCATCAACCAAAAACATGCGAGCGCCCGGAGTTTGGGCGGCGGCCCTTGAAATTTCGACGTATTCATCCAAATGAATGCGACCCTTATCAAGTGCGCTGAAGATGACGTACAGAGCCATAAGTCGCGTCAGGTCACTGGTTGATATCGATGCATTTACATTTTTTTCAGCGATGATCGTGTCATTCGTGATGTCACCGAGGATGAAAAAGTCTGCATCGGAGTCGACTTCGTATGTTTCTCCTGTAGATATTCCTGGCAACAGCCACAAGAGCAAAATTATTAAAATTCTATTAACCGACATATTGAGATGGATTGAGTGCTTCCCTTAAACATTAAGTTTATCTGCGTATTTTACGAGTGATCGGATTTTTAGTGGTTTACTGGCACGCACAGAGTTTCCAAGTCAGTTAGAATCAAGACCATATCGTGCGATCAAAAAACCAAACATCGACAATGTCCCTAAAGCAAGCAGACGCGCAAAAAAAAGCACAAATCCTCTCAGAAGCACTTCCATATATCAAACGCTTTCATCGAAAAACGATAGTCGTGAAATATGGCGGTAATGCGATGATTGATGATGAATTAAAGCGTTCGTTCGCTCGAGACGTTGTGTTACTCAAGCTTGTGGGGATGTATCCGGTTATTGTGCATGGGGGTGGCCCACAAATTAACGAGATGCTCGAACGACTTGGGAAAAAAGGCGAGTTCGTAAAAGGGATGCGAGTTACGGATCAGGAGACGATGGATATCGTGGAAATGGTTTTGGGCGCCCACGTCAATAAAGAAATCGTTAGCCTGATCAATGAGGCTGGAGGTAAGGCTGTTGGTTTGACGGGGCGTGATGGTGGTTTGATTCGTGCTCGAAAACTGGTCATTGATGCGGATGGAGAATCATTGGACCTTGGGCTCGTTGGGGAGGTTGATTCGGTCGACCCAGACGTTATTACAACCTTAGACTCCCAGGGCTTTATTCCAGTTGTGGCTCCGATTGGTCTTGGGGAGGACGGTGTTGCGTATAACATCAATGCCGATTTAGTGGCCGGTAAGATTGCCGCGGTTCTCGCCGCAGAAAAATTGATATTGATGACGAATACTCCTGGCATTCTCGATAAGGGGGAGAAGCTCCTCACCGGGGTGACTCCAGCCGATATTGATCGACTCGTGGCTGACGGTGTGATTTATGGAGGGATGTTGCCCAAAATATCGTCCGCTCTAGACGCTGCGCGCAGTGGTGTGAATAGCGTTCACATCATTGATGGTCGTGTTAAAAATGCGGTTCTTTTGGAGATACTTACGGACCAAGGCGTGGGAACGTTGATTCGAAGTCGTTAGCTAGCGTCCATGGGCTGACTGTATTGTGAAATTCCTTGCTCAGGCCTGCTTAAGCGTATATCGCGAGCACGACAAACTAAATACATGGATTTTCGATTTTGATAACACCTTATTCAATTCACGGTTAGGCGTATTTCCGATTATTAATGAGCGCATGACTCAGTACATTCAGGACCATGTAGGAGTTGACCGCGAGGAAGCTAATCATCTGAGAAACAAATATTGGAAACAGTACGGAGCCACGCTGCTCGGTCTGGTGGCTCACCATCATATTGATGCACATCATTTCCTTAAGGTGACACATGACGTCGGTGACTTTAGCCGCTTGGCGTCGTCCAAATCGCCACTGGTACATTTGTTCAGGATCTTACCCGGAGATAAATTAGTTTTCTCAAATTCCCCTAACTGTTATTTGACTCCGATGTTACGTCAGTTGGGTATCGAGCCTTTTGTAACTCAGGCTTTTTCAATCGAGTCTACTCGTTTAAATCCCAAGCCCTCCCTCAAAGGATTCCGAGCTATCTTGAAGCAGTGTCGGCTAGATCCTAGGCGCAGTGTCATGATTGAAGACTCGATAGATAACCTGTTGGCAGCCAAACAGCTGGGGATGAAAACAGTTTTTGTTTCCCCGTCACTTTGTCGTCCAAGTTGGGTTGACGCAGTTGTCAGACGGATATACTGATGTTTTGGTTTATGATGTGGTTAATAGAGAGTAATCGCTCTTCAAAATACTAATTGAGACACTCCTTCCAATATGCCAAGAGCGTCGGATAGAAAAATACAAATATTGCAGCGGCTCGCGGAGATGCTGGAGGACCCTAAATGCAAAAAGGTGACGACGGCGCTGCTTGCGTCTAAGCTCGAGGTGTCGGAGGCGGCTTTGTACCGACACTTTGCGAGCAAAGCTCAAATGTATGAGGGACTGATTGAGTTTATAGAGCAAACTATTTTTGGTCTCATCACTAAAATATCGTCGACAGAACAAAGCGGGCTCGCTCAAGTCAGCGCCACGGTTTCTATGCTGCTGAACTTTTCAAAAAAGAATCCTGGCATGACGCGAGTGCTGATTGGTGACGCTTTAGTGTACGAGGACGATAGACTTCAGGAGCGTATTAATCGGCTGCATGACCGAATCGAGGCGACGTTAAGGCAATCTTTAAGATTTGCGATTAATCAAGGTGAGCCAGTTGCCTCAACCGAGATCGAGCCCCAAAGTAATCTCATAATGGCGCTTGTGATTGGCAAATGGCACCAGTTTGCTAAAAGTCGTTTTGCGAAAGATCCAACGCACTACGGGGATATTCAATTACAGATGCTTTTATCTCGATGACTAGATCCCGTTAGGCATCTGAGTGTTCGCATACAGGACACGCAGGATCCTTGTTGAGCTTGATCGACCTCCATTCAAAGCTCAAAGCGTCAAATAAAAACAGCTTCCCCCAAGACTGCTGACCTGTGCCAGAAATCAGTTTGAGAGCTTCTGCTGCTTGAGCGGTGCCGATGATGCCGACAAGTGGTGAGAAGACCCCCATAACGGCACATCGCGTTTCCTCAAGGTTTTTTTCTTCCGGGAAAAGGCACTGATAGCAGGGGCTGTTGGGTTGTCTCGAGTCAAATACGACGAGTTGTCCATCAAATTTGATGGATGCACCTGATACCAATGGGGTTTTTGATTTGACACACGCTTTATTGACGTTATGCCTCGTTTCAAAATTATCGGAACAGTCCAAAACGACTGAGACTTGATCAACGAGTTCGTCTAGATGATCACCTGAGATTCGGCTTTCAATAGTATCGACGGTTACTTCTGGGTTAATTAAGTTGAGCGTTTTTTTTGCGGAATCAACCTTGCGCTCGCCAATCGACTCGGTATTGTGAATGATTTGTCTTTGAAGATTGGTGAGATCAACCCTATCGTCATCGCAGATTGTTATTTGTCCAACGCCACTTGAGCCTAGAAATAAGGCGGCCGCCGAACCTAAGCCGCCTGCCCCAATGATGAGCACTCTGGAGTTTATGATTTTTTCTTGGCCACTAACTCCTAACTCGTCGAGTAGGATGTGACGGCTGTATCTCAGAAGTTGATCGTCGTTCATAGCGTAAGGCCCCCAGCGTCACGAAGGCGCGTTGCAAGTCGCCTTGCGACGCGCGTCCGTGCCATTTTACGCTAGAACGAAATATCAGCGATTCGATATGATTTGTAATCCCTTCAAGAGGTTGAGGGCCTGACTTAATTGATAATCGTCTTGCTCTGGTGCGCTCTTCTCCTCTTCGGCCTGCTCGTTATCGACGTCTTTCGACTCGCCCTCAGGATTCTCCAATCGATTGTTGAGATCCGCCTCTTTCATTCTTTGGAATTGAGAGGTTTTTGCAGAAACAGTAGCGTCTTCGACGACAATGTCAGGGGTGATGCCTTTCGCTTGAATGGATCGGCCATTCGGAGTGAAGTATCGAGCTGTCGTTAGTTTGATGGCAGTGCCGGTGTTGCCGAGAGGAAGGATGGTTTGAACGGAGCCCTTGCCGAATGTTTGTGTCCCCATAATAACCGCCCGTTTGTGGTCTTGCAGTGCTCCCGCCACGATCTCGGAGGCTGATGCAGAACCCCCGTTGACGAGTACTACCATCGGGACCGTCTTTACAGCGTCTGGGATGTTCGCCAAGTAGTCTCCCTTGGTGCCGCGTGCGTAGAATTCTGGACGTGCGTACATGCGCATTCGCGCATCAGGGACTCTACCCTCGGTGTACACAACCAACTTGTCGCGTTGTAAAAATGCGGCGGAAACTCCTACTGATGAGGTGAGCAATCCGCCGGGATCGTCTCTCAGATCCAATACGATTCCTTTCATTGGGTCCTCGTTCTCCGAGAATAATTTCTCAAGAGCCGCCCCGAGTTTCTCCCCGGTGTGTTCCTGGAACTGTGTGATCCTAAAGTACGCATAGTCCTTTTCGAGCATGCGTGATTTGACACTTTGGATTTGGATGATGTCTCTTGTGATCGTTATGGTTTGAGGCTGAGGCTCCCCTTTTCTAACAATGGTCAGCACGATGTCAGTCCCCGGCTTCCCTCTCATCAGTTTTACGGCGTCGTTGAGCGTGAGCCCTTTGACGTTCGTTTCGTCCAACTTAATGACAAGGTCACCCGATTTGAGTCCCGCCCGCCAAGCAGGCGTATCCTCGATTGGCGCCACTACTTTAACGAAGCCGTCTTCCATGCTGACCTCAATGCCAAGGCCGCCGAATTCACCCTGCGTGCCGACTTGCATTTCTTTGAAGGCCTCTTCATTGAGATATGCGGAGTGCGGATCTAGCCCAGAGAGCATGCCGTTGATCGCTTGTTCGATTAACGCTTTATCGTCTACGGCTTCAACATAATCGTTTTTGACCCGTCCGTAGACTTCAGTGAAGGCCCGAAGCTCGTCTATCGGGAGCGGAGCCGCGCTTCTATCTGCTACGGCAGAGAACTGCAGGCTTGCCAGCACTCCGGCTATCACGCCCAATGAAATTAACCCTAATTTTTGTATCCCGCGTCGCATACTTACCCTCACTGCTTTGTCTCCGGAAGTAGTCCGGTTGTTATTATTTGATGTTAACCCAGTCCAACGGATTGAGAGGAGTGCTGTCTCTTCTAATCTCGAAATATACTCCGTCCGATTTGTGACCGCCGCTATTGCCAACAGTTCCCAGTTTATCTCCCGCTGTGACGATATCATCCTCCAATACCCACAGCGTTTCGTTATTGCCGTACAGGCTGTAAAAACGGTCTCCATGATCGATAATCACGAGATTCCCAAAGCCTCTGAGCCAATCGGAGTACACGACCCGACCATCTGCGATGCTCCTGACGTCATTTCCCGAATTCGATTCGATAAAGACGCCCTCCCACCTCGAATCCGTTCCCTCTCTACGTTGATTGAATCGCTCACTGACAATTCCGATAGCTGGCAATCTGAGATGGCCTTTGAGCGATTTGAATCTTTTCCCGTTTACGCTTGAATCGGGTAACGAGCGATTTTCAATTTCCTTTGATTTTTGACGCCTTAGTTTGGCGAATAATTCGTTGATGCTCGACTTTTCTGCCTTTATGTCTTTCAGGGATTTTTTAGTTTTTTTAATATCGTTTTTTGTTTTTTTTATGGTGGATGATTCTTTTTGTCTCTTCTTTTCAGCTTTGCTTTTTTCTTTACTTTTCGCGCGCCTGGTTTTTTTGAGGCTATTCCGAAGCGAGATCGTTTCTTCTTTTATTTTTCTGAGTTGCTCTAGCTCGATATTTAGTTCTTGGATTATTTCGGAATGATGCCTTGAAATCGCTGCGAGATACACAGAATCGACACTGTTATCTGGCTTGATTCCCGTGCTGGGTTCTCGGCCGGAAATATAGGATTCATGCAACCAGCGCGACAATTGCGCCTGTTTTAGAGCTAGAGAAGAATTTAATCGACTCTCTTCTTTTTTTAGTTGACGTATTTGGTCTTTAAAACGCTGGTCTTGTTTTTCAAGTTGACTTATTTTTTTGTTTATTTGGTCTAGGTCTCGTTTTGTTTTCTTGAGTTCTTGTTGGGCTTTTTTCTCTGCTGCCTGCTGTGCATCGAGTTTTTTTCGCTCTTGTACTTCTTTTTTCTCGAGAGTTTTTAATTCCCTTTGTAAGTCGTCATTGCCGTGGGATACTGAGGGGAGAAACAGCGAACAGGCCCCCAAAGTAAAAGTAAGAAAAATCTTCTCAAGGCAATTCAATGGCTACCCCCTGGTTTGTGCTTCGACTGCCGCCGCTGCCGCTGCCGCTTTGTCAGGGTCGCCCAAGTAATAACTGTTTTTAGGCTTTAGCTCATCATCGAGCTCGTACACTAAAGGGATGCCCGTTGGCACGTTTAAACTTACGATATCTTCTTCGGTAATTTGGTCGAGATGTTTAATGAGGGCCCTGAGCGTGTTCCCGTGAGCGACAATCAGGACGCTCTTGTTGTTGAGTATTTCGGGTTTGATCGTTTCGTCCCAAAAAGGCAAGAAACGCGCGACTGTGTCTTTGAGGCACTCCGTTACCGGAAGGTTCTCCTCGCGAACTTCGCGATATCTCGGATCGTTTTTGGGATGCATCTCGCTGCCTGGCTCCAGTGCCGGCGGTGGTGTGTCATAACTTCTGCGCCAGCTCAAGACCTGCTCTTCGCCAAATTTTTTTGTTGTCTCTGCTTTATTCAAGCCTTGCAGCGCTCCATAGTGTCTTTCATTCAGCCTCCAGGAGAGAATCTGAGGGATCCACATTTGGTCAAGCTCCTCTAGCGCGAGCCACATTGTGCGTATCGCGCGCTTAAGTACAGAGCAGTAAACCAAGTCAAAAGAAAATCCTGCTTCGCTCATGAGCTTGCCAGCTTGTTTCGCTTCAGCAACCCCTCTCGAGCTCAGATTGACATCCATCCAACCTGTGAATTTATTTTCTTGGTTCCATAAGCTTTCGCCGTGGCGCAAAAGAACTAGCTTTCTCATAAACTTTCCTACTCTTTAAAGATACGGTGGGGTCTATTTTAGTGTGAATGTTATTCTCGGGAGATAAGTACGGAGAAATTCAGTAGAATTTCGCGGGTATTTTACAAAAATGTGTTGACGCCATAAGCCTTGTTGTTTGATTTTTTGAAGCACAACAGCAGGCTTTCACGACAACGAGTAGCGTTCGAGAATTTCGTTTACACGAGGAGTTTCCCCCAAATGCTTGATTTTATTTCGTCCCAACTCTGGTTGGTGATCGCTGCGGTTTTGAGTGGCGGATACTTAATTGCTCCGAAGTTGATGCCAGGGGGGGTGAAAAACAGATCGATTGGCCCAAGTGAAGTCGTGACTTTGATAAACCGTGAGGGGGCATCAGTGGTCGATCTCAGGACAAGTGAGGAATTTGAGTCAGGCTCGATCGTTGGTGCGAAAAATATTCCTTTAGATTCGCTCGAAAGTCGGGCCGCTGAACTCAAAAAAATCGGTCGTAAGCCGATTGTGTTTATGTGCGCCTCGGGGGCGAGATCTCGATCAGCGCAGAAAGTGAGCTCAAAATTGGGGCTAGAGGAGACCTTTATACTCAATGGCGGCATAGCCGCTTGGAAGCAGATGGGGTTACCGACGACAAAATGAAACGTTGTTCGGTCGATTTTACGGTTTTTTGAAGGGCGGAGCATGTCAAAAGTTGTGATGTACAGCACTGATTGGTGTCCTTTTTGTTCTCGAGCTCGTAAACTGCTCGAGTCCAAAGGGGTCAGCGTTGAGAAAGTCAATCTTGATGATGAGCCTGACCGCAAATCAGAAATGATCGAAAGGACTGGTCGCAGAACCGTTCCACAAATATTCATTGATGATTATCATGTGGGCGGACATGAAGACTTAGTTTCTTTGGATCAGTCAGGACGGTTAGACAAGCTCCTGGCCAAAAAGAATTAAACATCGGAAGGGGTCACACACGATGAGCGAGAACAAAGATCAGCCGGTATTCACGGTCGAAAAACTTTACGTGAAGGATCTTTCGCTTGAGGTTCCGGGATCTCCCGGCGTCTTCAAGCAAAAGGAGGCGCCGCAGATTGAGATTGCGATGAACAACTCAGCTCAAAAGGTAGAGGAGGGGTTTTTCGAAATCGTGGTCAAAGCGACGGTGACGGCAAAAGTCAAAGACGAAATTACCTTTCTTGTTGAAGCGAGTCAGGCTGCTATATTCCAAATTCGAAATGTTGATGGCGAAAACCTCGATATGACACTAGGGATAACTGCCCCGAACATTGTGTACCCATATTTGCGAGAGACTATCTCTCAGTCGATATCCAGAGCTGGGTTTCCGCCAGTTATTTTGCAGCCCATGAACTTTGAGGCAATCTACCGCGCGAGGAAAAAAGAGCAGGAATCTGCTCAAGCTAATGAGGCCACTAAACACTAACGACGGCTCCCTGTTTGTTACCGCCGCACTAAATTTTTGGGCGCTGCGACGATGCGTCTAGCGGTACTGGGCGCAGGAGCGTGGGGGTCTGCGTTGTCTTTTGCGCTAGGGCAGTCGAGTGAAGTCAGGTTATTAGCCCGTAATTTGGATCTTCGCTCTCAGCTTGAGTTAACCGGAGAAAATAAGAGATATTTGCCCGGGATTCGGCTGCCTGATTCTGTTCGTCTTGCTGAGACGCTCCAAGATGCTCTTGCGGATGCTGATGCGATTGTGTTGGCTGTGCCAGTGAAGGGAGTTAGAGAAACAATCGAGTGCTGTACGGCGTGTTTGCCCGAGTTGCCGCCAATACTGGTTACGTGTAAGGGGTTTGAGCGTTCGACCCGGTTGCTTCCTTGGCAAGTTGTCCGAGACGTGATGCCAGGCTCTAAATGTGCGATATTGTCTGGTCCGAGTTTTGCGCGCGACTTGGGTGAAGGTAGACCAGTTCTGGCGAGTCTTGCTGTGACCGACAATTGTTCGCCTAGTATTTTCTCGGATGTGCTCGCCGCAGCTGGAATCAGAACATATCTCACCGATGACTTAGTTGGAGTTTCTATAGGGGGAGCGACTAAGAATGTTGTTGCCATTGCTGCGGGCATGAGTGATGCGCAGGGATTTGGTGCGAGTGCGTTGGCTGGGCTCGTGACTCGAGGGTTAAGTGAAATTTCCCGATTAGGGTGCGCTCTTGGTGCTCGCTCAGAGACCTTCATGGGATTGTCCGGCCTTGGCGACTTGAGCCTGACATGCTTCAGCGACTTATCTCGAAATCGGCGGCTTGGTTTTTCGATCGGATCCGGTAACTCGCTCGAGTTGGCGAGTCGCGAGTTAGGACAGGTTGCGGAGGGTGTTAATACTGCTTATGAGGTGCAATCTATCGCAAGAGAGATGAATATTGACATGCCAATTACTGAAGCAGTTTGCAACGTTTTGTCTGGAAACTTGGATGTGAAGCGAGCAGCAGACCAGCTTTTTAGCCGTAACCTTCGGGATGAAACATAACGGGCTAGCTAATTGGCTCACCCACCTTCATGGAAATCCTTTTGGCGCCAAGCTTCATATATTGCAACGGCGACCGAGTTCGATAAGTTCAAACTTCTACTATTTCGCCGCATTGGTATTCTAAGTAATCGGTCTTCAGGAAATTCACTGAGTATCTCAGGTGGTAATCCCCTGGTTTCTGGACCAAATAGAAAGGCGTCACCTTCCTCAAAAGCGATCTGATCGAACCGTTTGGCACCCTTTGTAGTGAATGCGAACAGTCTCGATCGTTGATTCTTTGCTTTCCAGTCCCGCCAGCTTTGATAACGTTTTACCTCAGCGAAGTCGTGGTAATCGAGTCCTGCTCTTGCAAGTGCTCTGTGATCCCAGTGGAAGCCCAGAGGTTCGATTAGGTTTAGGCGGCACCCAGTGTTCGCGCACAACCTGATAATGTTCCCAGTGTTTGGAGGAATCTCAGGCTGATATAAGATGACGGTAAACATGGTTTTTTTAAACGATGAAATCTTTGATGGCTCAATAGAGCTATTACATTTGATGATGCTACTCGAAAGAGTTTACAGACCAGTCAAAGCTCGTGCGTCGAAAATATTTTCGTTGGGATGTGTGACTCATAATTGTTCAGCCAAAACTAATAAGACATGAGTGATAACTCAGGCGCCGAAAATAGAGCCGTAAAAAGCCGTTTGCGCGGTACTATAAATCGACGCTGCTCTCGTTCGGGAAGCGACTATTTCTTGAATCACGAGGCCTCACAGAGGCTTGAGGCGAGGCTTGATTTGGTCCGGATTTCCCCCCACTTGGTTGTCTCCTCCGGAATGGGTAACAATGATTTGCCCTCAAGGTACAAGGGGAGCACGCAATTTGTTCACATTGATTTTTCGGAAATGAGGCTCTCAGCTCAGCCTCGACGGGGCAGACTTGCTGAGTGGATGGGAAAAGCCCAAAAGCGACTATGCGGAGATTTGAGCGCGCTGCCGCTGAAAACTGGAGTTGCTGACATGGTTTTCTCGAATTTGGATCTTCCTTTTTTTCGTGAGTGTAGTGAAGTGGCTCTAGTGCTCTCTGAGGTATTTCGTGTATTGAAGCCTGGTGGGTTATTTATATTCTCGTCGTTTGGGCCAGACACGCTCCAGGCAGTGGCTCCCCGTTCTGAGAATGTGATCTTCAGATCGGCCAGCCATTTGGATATGCACGATTTAGGGGATATGTTGGTTGAGCGGGGATTCGGCGACCCGGTGATGGAAGTTGAGAATCTCGTGGTGAGTTATTCTGATCCAGTCCGGTTGTTGGAAGACTTAAAGGTTCAGGGTTCGTGTCTTTTTGCGGCTCCGGATCGTAAAGGTTTGGGTGGCAAAAAGAAATGGCTACGGCAGATCAGCGTTGCGAGCAACGAAACTCCCTCCCCAGGCCTCGATGTCAAGGTTGAAATGGTGTTTGGCCATGCTTGGAAGCCCGCAGAGCGACTGTCCCCAAAGGGTCGTCGGGTGATTGATATCAAGAGCTGATACTCGTCAATAAAGATGGAAATTTATTTCTTTTTTTGACGTTATCTTGCGCCCAGAAAAATATCTGTGATAGCGTGCCTGACGTATATCAAAGTTCAAACTACAGGCTTAATACTGAGATACAGCCCAAAGTTAAGAGTTATTAAATGACGATAGATTCAACGAGCACTGGCTACATTACTGGTGAGGATTCGATCCTCGTCCGCCGACATGTCGCACCAATTGGGGTGCTCAAGGTTGCGTTCAGTGCGCTTGCAACATTGACTGTCTCTATAGCCCTCGTTTTCGCGGCTCAGGGTTTATGGCTTGTTTTGCCTTACGCAGCAGTAGAGTGCTTTGCAATTGGGCTCGCATACTGGTGGATCATGCGAGAGAGAGATGACTTTGAACGGATTACCCGCGAGGGCGATCTTATTCTTGTTAAGACCAGGATCTCCGGCTCTGAACGGACTCAGGAATTCAATCGATTTTGGCTTGGTGTTCAAGTGATCGAGACAGGCGTCGGTCGTTGTCAACTGGTTCTAAGCTCTCATGGGCGCCATTTTGAGGTCGGGCGATTGCTGATATCAGAAGAACGGCGCGAGCTGGCGAGGCAAATTAGATTGTTGGTGGCGAATTAGTATTCTGGATTTTTTGAGTTAGAATATGGCACTTTATAAATGTCACATATAAGTATTTTTGGGGGAAGCATGAAATTCTCATCCAGTGTGCGTCTGTTAGCTATCGCTCTAGGTTTAGTCCCTGGCATCGTTTTGGCTGATTGGCAACTCAATCTTACGCCGTCCAGCACTCTACTTGGTGCGGACATCAAAGCACTGCACGATATGACCATGTGGGTCATCGTTGGCATATCGGTCGTGGTCTTCGGGGCGATGTTTTGGTCGATATTGAAACACCGCAAATCTGTCGGCCACAAGGCGTCAAATTTTCATGAGAATACGACAGTTGAAATTGTGTGGACTGTGATCCCTGTTGTTATCCTTGTGGCGATGGCGTTTCCTGCTACAAAAGTGCTTTTAGCGGCTAGGGACTCTTCTGCTCCCGACATGACCATTAAAGCGACCGGCTACCAGTGGAAGTGGGGTTACGAATACCTTGATGAAGGGGTCAAGTTTTATAGCACCCTCTCAACACCCAGAGATCAAATCGAGGGCACCGCTGAGAAGGGTGAGAACTACCTACTAGAAGTCGATAACCCGGTCGTTGTCCCGGTGGGTAAGAAAGTCAGGATCTTGACGACCGCGAATGACGTTATTCACTCATGGTATGTTCCTGATTTGGCGGTCAAACAGGACGCGATACCGGGATTTATCAGAGACATCGCGTTCAAAGCGGAGAAAATCGGCACTTACCGAGGCCAATGTACTGAGCTCTGCGGGAAAGAACACGGTTTTATGCCGATTGTCGTTGAGGTGGTCTCTGAGGAAGATTATCAAGCGTGGGTTCAAGCCAAATTGGCTGACTCCGGTGCACCGTCTTTCGACCCCAACAAGACGTACTCGGTGGCAGAGTTGGTTTCAGCAGGAGAACAGGTTTACAACATGAATTGCGTCGCTTGTCACCAGCCAGACGGCGTTGGGATGCCACCAACATTTCCTGCGATCAAGGGCGGAAAGATTGCGACCGGCCCAATGGCAGCCCATTTAGATATCATTCTCAACGGCAGCAAGAAAAACCCGATGATGACAGCG
>VMBT01001451.1_pt1 | contig 12652 bp, 9 predicted proteins | sample 4404301 | NCBI WGS metagenome assembly VMBT01 (sample SAMN12238535, study PRJNA552566) | marine metagenome | isolation source: Coastal seawater | place: USA: coastal Georgia, Sapelo Island | collected 2008-08/2009-08
GATGTGCCAATACGCAAATCACCTGAGGTATAAAGAAAACTTCCAGTAAATTCACCATTATTAGCAAAGATATTCCCACTTGCATTAATAGCCCCTGTCACACCCAAAGTAGACCCATCAAATGTCAGATTGCTTTCACCATTTAAAGTGTCGGCTGTATTGCTACCAGTGATAACACGATTGTCGGCATTGTTGTTGATGGTTGTGGTTGAGCCACCAGTAGCAGTACCCCACTCAAGGGTTGTACCACTGGAAGGCCATTTAAGCACTTGTCCTGCTGAACCTGCTGTGTTAGGTATAGTAAATTGACTATTGGATATCGTGCCAAGATTAACTAAATTTCTGCCGACAGTTATCATATTGACACCATTAACAGTCAAAATATGACCACTGCTAATATTGACACCAATCCCCATTCTACCGATACCAGAAACAGTAGGTGAGCCTGTGAAATCAGCAGAACCATCAAATATTGTGAACTGGGTTGAGCTATTTACTTTAAATCTAACTCCATAACTACCCTCTAATTCCAAAACATTACCAGTAGATTCAGTTGGGTAAGCTAGAAGGGTTGATAAGTCTTGACCATCCAAAGTTATCTTGTCAGCACTGATAGTGTTTTCTACTGTCAAGTTACCTGAGATGTCTAAGGTAGTACCATCCCATGATAGCTTGTCTTTAAGTGAGAATTGTCCTGCATCATCAATATAAACATTGGATGTTTCAAAGACACCTGTATCGCTACCATCAACAGGATGATACATTTTGCTATCAGTGAACTTAAAACCACCTACAGCACCTTGAGCTATATCTTCAGTAATAACAGGGTCAAAATTGACATCAAATGTATTAAGCAATGTATCTTCTGATTCTATGCCTAATGAATTTATGGCTACAACAGAAGCAGAATAACCAGTATCTTTGGGTAGTTCTGGTAAATAGAATCTAGTTTCTTTAGTTCTACCATCTCTTAATATGGTTCCTGATTGGTTAGTGCCATCGTAAACTTTAACTGAAAATTCATAAGTTGGATAAGTATTACTGTCATCCCATGATAAGTAAGCTGGTGTTTGTCCACTCTTCTGATTAAAATTAAAGTTGCTAGGTGCTTCTACTCTATTGGATTCTACAGGGTCTTTTAAAATGCCTAAATCTTCATCTGGTGGTTCATTGTAACCATAGATACCACCTTGATACTCTATCGCTGTCACCTCTATATTAAGGTCTGGTTGTATCGTCATATTAGTGATGCGATATTGTTCAGCCGATAAATCTAAGTTGCTATTGGTAATAGCTATAACTTCACCAACCCTTGATTTCAAAACTCTAGGTGAACATAAAAAAGATATGGTTCTTTGACTTCTTGATCTTTTTAAAATTGCTACAGCATGGTTATAGGCTATACGCTGATTGGTAACAAATGGAAACTGTACTCTTGTTTCTAATATCTCATTGCCATCGTCTGCTAAGAAAGTGTCACCAGATTCACCAGTGTAATAGGCTGTATCGGTTTCGTATTTCTTTTGTGAATTAAAGAACTCAATTTCGACCTTGTTGTATTTCTGTTCTTTGCTTTCTAAATTAAGCTGAATACCAGCATCTAATATATGATCTTCTGTAAGGGTCTGTACTGGTGTTTCAGTGCCTTCTACATCTATTGAGTATTTACCATTACTATAGGTGAATATTCCTCTCATATTGGAAATTAGGAGCTTGGCATTGTCTATAACTGGCTCATCGGTATCAATGACACCATTGCAATGAAATCTTTTTTCTGTTTCTGAGAATGTACAGCTTGTTGTAGATGTAATAGCTGTTGTTACTGCACCATCTTCAAAACTTAGTTTAAATATTGGTGTGGGGTTTGCACCAGACAAATCCACATGACTGTAATCCATACTCAATAGTCTTTTGCTGCTTATATAGGTAGTAACACCATCATCGACTGTATAAATGTTGCCGACTTTAAGTTTGGTATATTCGCTTTCACTGCCACCAGCTATAACTAAGATATCAGTATCAGTTGATGCAGTTTCTACCGATACAGTATGAGTTATGGTTGCTACTGTGGATTCTGAATCGGTAGCAGCAGTTTGGAAGGATGACATATCAATATCAGCTTCGCCAAGACCTTTACCATATTCATCATTGGTTATGTAATCTAGTAGACATAGTGCTGCATTGTCTGACCATTCATAAGTGGATATAGTATCGAAATCATGCGAACCTGTGCCACCATGTGCTGTGTCTTTTCTTGGGTCATAAACTTTTTTCCCCTTAACCACTATAGATAAATTAGGTATGCCACTAAACATACCTTTGGTGTCGTATTCATAGTTAGCTGCGATATAAGCTATGCCTGTGAGTTTATGATCGGATGTCCAGTTATCTAGTATGCCTGACAACATAGGGTCAGCAGCTTGTGAGGTTGTGCCATGATGTAAATTGAAAGTCATTCTGGCATTGTCACCATCGTTAGCTCCACCTAATATGTTGGTTCTTTCTGCAGATGTATTACCCCAATATGTGCCACTACTTCTTGTGGCTGAACCATTCCTATAAACAATTCTTGTTGTACCATCAGACAAGTCATAACCTTGACGATAGATTTCATCATCATTAATGGTTCTACCATCTAACTGTATTGAATTAAGGTCAAAGCTATCTAGTTCATGTCCTGATATGGCATAAACCACAAACAATTCCTTATTGTTCTTGGTTTCCATATAAACGACAGTTGAGCCAACCCTTCTACTACCATAGATGATTGGCATACCCTGACCTGTGCCATATTTCTGCAACAAGATATCAGCACCCATTCTTTTAGCCTTCATCGCAGCTTTATGGGCATATACACCTTGTGCGATAAAAGCACCAGTAGATATAACTGCACCATAACTACCAACGAAGGCAGAAACAGCTTGACCTATAGCCATAAATGCACCAGCTATAGCTGTTCCTATTGGTACTTGTATCATCTATTCCACCTCACATCTTTGTTGGTTTCGTGAGCAAACTCTAAACCCACATCAGTGAAACCAGACACTAAATCACCATCGTCTATTTTTTTCTCAATGTAACTTTGTTGCGATGCTTGAGTAAACTTTCTGCCCTTCTTTATTTCCCAATTCTTCCATTGCGAAGCTAATTCAACATCAATCTTAAATGTTCCCTTGCTCTCCATGATATTTGCACCTGTAATTGTGCCTTTGAAATATTCATAAGTATCTATGATCGTTTCATCGGTATCTAAAAATACAAGAAAGATAGTAGCCGTGTTATTAATATAACCTTCTTCTTTGAATAAATCTCTTAGAGTAGTTGTTACATTATTTAAGGATATATTGACCGATTGAGTCGCAAGTTCACCAGTTTCTTCTACTGGCTGTATATCAAGGAAGTTGCCACCAGCTTCATAAGTTTCTGAATTGTAACTGAGATTTTTAACATGATTGGTTACTAATAAATCGGTATTGCTTGCACCTAAATCTTCTAACTTAAGCAAATGGGCTATTCTGATGCCTTCAGATTGTATTTGTGTTTGTATGTTAGAACTTAATGTCCTTGCCATTACAACACCTCACGAACATCAAAACTTAACGTAAAGAAACCTGCTGCATCGGTGCTGTATAAAACATCGTCTTGCACCAAAGCAACAGTGAATGATGGTTTATTAACTGTGATTGCTTCATTGTCTGCTAATGCTGCCTGTAAAGGTGGTTCAATAGATACAGTGGCTTCACCACTAACATTGGAATTGGCATCACCTGTTACCATATAAACTTTGTTATGACCACTAAACTTAATTAAGTCACCACCCTTTAAAACATCATCGGTAGAAACACTAAAGCCATCCATAGCGATTGTTGAATCGCCTATGGCATGAACACCATTAGCCAATATATCTGTTTCACCTTTATCAGCACCTAAGTTATCTAGTGGGTATTCAAAAGTAAAATCTTCAAAGCTACCCTTTTGTTTAACTAAGAAGGCATAGTATTGTTGAAAGTCTGTTTGTTTCATAGGTGGCATTTGTACACTGAAGCTAAAATATTGGGCTGCAAACTGTTTAACTGATCTTTTGCCACTCAAAGTATAGGCTGTGTTATTTGGTCTGTTAGAAGTGAAATTGAAGACTCTAGGTTTCTTAGTTGTTGGGTATGCACCTGACATTAAATTAACCCTGCCTTACCTTTTTGATTCATGGCTTGTGAAATCATAGCTACAATTTGATTCTTTCTTGATGTTAGTAATTGATCAAAACCACTAGCATCGGTAGCTTGTATATTGAAATTAACATTGATTGGTTCTGCTGTAGGTGATGATTTAGCAGCGTTCTTAAGATCACTGGCTGAAATTATATTGCCAGAAGTAGATGGTATAAATAGTTCTGCACCTTTCTCACCAACCATGTATGGTGTACCACCAACAACTTGTCCACCACCTTGTTTCTGTTTTAATCCTAAAGCTGTGAATAGTGGTGTTGTTATTTTTTCTTGCACATAAAGTCTGACCAATTCTTGTCTTATAAATCTAAATAAATCAGCAAAAGACGCTTTACCTTTCATAACAAAATCAGTAATGGTATCTGTAAACTTTTTGTAAGAGTCAACCACTAATTTACCAACTGCTTGTCCTGCACTTAGTTGCTTGGCAAAGAAATCTGTTACGGCTTTATCCAAGTCAGCAGTAAATTCATTAACAACTTGTGAGCTACCTTTTAGAGTTTCTGCTAATCTTGCTGGGTCTAGTTCATCTAAGAACAATTCCATATCTTCTAAGAACTTTGGCTTTTCACCCTCTCCTAAAAGAGTAAATGTTTTTATTTGTTTTTTAAGTTCTTCAATTTTTGCTTGATTGCCTTCTATATCAATTTCTAATTTGGGTGGTGTTAAGTTTTCAAAACCCATAAACTCACGCACACCATTAATAACCATATAGATGCCATCTGAAAAACTTTGGAAATATTCTAATGTTTCATTAATGCTATCAGCAAAAGTATTTGTCAAAGTCAGCATACCTATCTGTGCATTGGTAAAGAAGTTTGGTATATCTTGTAAAAATAATTTACCAAAGAAATTGTAAGTCTTTCTTACCAGTTCATCGGATATGGTTAAAAAGTAACCAAATGCTGCACCTACAGCAGCTACAAATAATGTAATTGGGTTAGCAACAGCCACAGCAACTAAACTGCCCATAAACCTAAACATAGCCATTGTTGCCATACCGATAGCTGGCACTAAAGCACCAGTCAATACAACTGCTATTTGATTCATATTGTTGGCGACAAAAGCTATGGCATTTGCCACTGTATCTTGTACGCCTGTAAACTCATTGAATCTTCTAACAGCTTCAAACAATCTGGTCTGCATTAAAGTAAATGCAGCGTCTATAGTAAATTGCATATTAGAAACCTTTTCAGTGGTCTCTTCAAAACTACCAATTAAGATAGGCATAATTTTTTCTGTGGTAACTTTACCAGCAGCACCCATTTCTCTTAATTGACCAACTGTGACACCAAAACCATCGGCTAATAAATTAGCCAAGACAACGTTATTCTCAAGCACCGATCTCATCTCATCACCAGACAGTCGACCAGAAGATAAACCCTGTGCAAGCTGCCTAGCTGAGTTGGCTGCTTCGTATGCAGTTGTACCAGATAGTTTGAATGTAGCATTTACAGTGGCGGAAGCTGCTGCCAATTCTTCGGATGTTATGCCTAAGTGTTGTGTTGCCTGTATCATCCTAGTGAAAACAACACCAGTAGCTTCAAAACTTGATCTTGTTTTTAGAGCAACCTGTCCGATCAAATCCATTTGTTCTGCTGTTTTAGCACTATCATTATTAAATGAATTAAGTCTGTTTCTTAAATCGGTAATAGAATCAGCCATATCAACAAGCTGTTTAACTCCGAAAGCACCAGCAAAAGTTAGTGCTGTGCTTTTTAATTCTGAATTAAAGCCAGTGATATTCTTACGTATAGAACTAAACGCTTTTCTAGTATTATCGTGACCATGTACATTAATATGTGCTGCTGCTTCTGATCCTCTTAGCATTATAATTTACCTCTTGAATGTTTCATTTGTTGTTCTTGCACTTTACGTTCCTCTTCTATTATATCGAAATATGCACACCACGCTATAAACTCTTCACGTGGTATTGCATCTATTTCTTGGATTGTTTTGTGCAGGCGTTCTGCTAGGGCGTATTTGCTGCGTAATTCGCTGTTATCTTTTATTTTTTTTTAAGTTCATCCAGATCAGGATTTTGCATTAAGGAAGTAGCTATTTTAAGAACAATATCTCTATCAACTTGGTTCTTAAGTTTGTTGATAGTATCTTGTGTCATATCAAAAACTTTCTCACCAGCTTCATCTTCAGCTTTAATAATAATGGCATAGATGACCATTAAGGTTTCATCTAATACACCATTCTTTGTTGCTCTTTTTTGGATTGATGCTGTTTCACCAACAGTCATCTTAGAAGCGTAAAGAGTGGTATCCCACTCTTCAACATGAACTTCGATTCTATCAAGGGATTGATAGTGTTTAATTGCTTTATCTAATACTGACATTAATTAAATTAAGAAGCAGTACCTACTGTCAATGCTCCGCTACCTTGCACTGAAAAACTAATTTCAACTAAACCATCGTAAGATTGACTTCTTGATATACTGGTGATGATGCCTGAACCAGATAACTGATAGTCACCTGTTGTAGCACCTTCTGGTAGGAACAAGAAAGACAATTCTGAACCAATAGTCATAGCTGTTTGTGCTGTATCGGTATCGTCAAATAAAGCATCTATTGAAGCGGTAAAAGTTTTTAAACTGTCTTTATACGTTCTTGAAGAATCACCCATAGATGTATCTTCAATAGTATCTGCTGTTTCTTCTACTGAGAAATTTCTGATTTCACCAATAGCATTTTCAGAGCCTGAAGCTCCTGCTTTTACTACGCCATCTGAACCTTTAAATGTTGCCATAATTATAAACTTCCTTCGTTATGATGATAAACCACTTGAAAGTCCATTACAACTCTTGCTAGTGGGTTATCACCCGTACTCTCATATTCTACTAGAGTTTCATTAAGAAATGTATCTTTTGCTAGATTATTTAACAATCTATTGCCATATAAGGCTTCTTCAACCTCTTGGCAGATATCATCAATCTTATCATCGAAGTTGGCATTTTGTTTAACATAGCCTTCGACATGAAGGGTGATATTCTTTTCTAAGGTTCTGGCTGGATTCATAACGATAGGTTCTGATTCTAGGTCTCTGGTATATAACAATAAAGCTGGTAGTTTGATCTGCTCTAAATTATGCACCCTAGATACAAAGATATTAGAGCCAGTAGTGGTTAAGCCAGTTAATGTAGTAGTGGCTGCTTCTTTGATTAGCTGTTCGGTTGATTTAGCAATACCTGAAATAGCCACATCTTCTGTAGCAAAGGGTAGTTCAGCGAATGAAGCCAAGCCAAATTGCATTTAGTTTCCTTTTAATAGCTCTATTTTATCCACAATATAGTACGCAAGATACCAATTTAACTCCAGCATCTGAATTACCTATTGTGACTTTTCCTATTGTTTTACTTTTAATAATATCATCTGATTGTACTTTAGCAGTACCATCACCATTTGATTCTAATAAGTCACCACCATTACAAGCACCAGTTACTTTAACTGAGCCGATACCAACGGAAGCAACGACTGGTTTGTCATTCTCGTCAAACTTAGACAACACTCCATACACACGAGCATCACCCTCTACATCAGAAACTTTAATCTTTGCGTGGTCTGCTCTGGTTTGTCCTGCTTTAGAACCAGTAGTGTAAGTGTCTAATTCATCTATAGTTGAAACAACAGTTCCAACTTCAGTATCTGTTGGTATGCCTGATGATTCATGTGTACCTGAAAAACCATTATAAGATACTGTCGCACCTGAAACAGAAATATTGCCTTCTACTGTACCACCTTGTGCAAACTGTAATATAGTGCCATCTGAGTTTTCTCTTTCAAAGTAAGCAACTAACCCTGCACCATCAGTTCTATTACTTGTTAATTTCATGGAATTACCTGCAGTATTTCTAATGTATAAAAGACCTGCGTTACTAAATTCTGCACCAACTGCTGAACCTGATGCTACACTTGAAGATGTTTCTGAACCTATCCTTACCTCCCCACCTGAAGTAATCCTCATGCGTTCTGTTGAATCAGTTGAAAATGCCATTGGTTTAGAACCTGTGCCATACAAGCCATGTGTGCTGTTAGCATCTAGTAAAGATATAGTTCCTGAAGTTGAACTATCACTCCTGTCAACCCTTATTGATGCTGTACCACCTGAATTAACAAGATGTAAAACCTTACCACCAACGGCTCCAGCAGAAGGACTACTTGTACCAATACCTACGTTGCCATCACCTGTAATTCTGGCAACTTCTGTACTCAAACCATAAAAAACGTGGTCTCTAGCAGCAGCAGAAGTTTTATATAAAATGTTGCCTGACTGTCCTGTAATACTTGATTGTGTACCTGAATCATCTAATAGAATTTGTGGGTCATTAGCATATAGATGTAATATGCTTGAAGGACTACTTGTACCAATACCTACGTTGCCTGATGAGTCTAATGTAAATCTATAAGCTGAATTAGTATCATCATAGATAATAAAAGCACTACCATTTAATCCTGTTGAATATTCTTGCGATGTATCAGCATTGTCAAATTTAATTAAAGCATTATTTGATGGACCATATAACTTTAATTGTCTGCCATCATTTGTTCCGCTAGAAACAGTCAAACTATTTGAAGGACTATTCGTACCAATACCTACGTTGCCTGAGCTATCAATGGTTGCAGCAGTGGTATCAAGCGATGAAGCATTTGAAACCCTAAAATTGATGTCTTGTCCGACAGTATTATGGTCAATATAAGCTGCACCTGATGACTTGAATCTTAAATTATTATCAGCAAGAATGCTGTTAGCAGTTCCAAAGGTAATTGTGCCATCTACTTCTAGCTTTGTTGAAGGACTACTTGTCCCAATACCTACGTTGCCATCTTCATCAATCCTCATGCGTTCTTGGTTGTTTGTGGCTGTATCAGAAGTTGTAAAATATAGATAAGAAGCACCTTGATTTGATACAGATTCTGCTTGTACTTTAGCTTTTACTCCAGCACCTGCTCCACTTGTATCGCTACCATAAAACTCTAATGCACCAATACTTTGTGTACCTGCTACATTAGTATCTGTATCTGTCAGCCTTAAAGTGTTATTTGAGCCACCTTCATTATTGGCAGATAATTCTAATAAGGTAGAAGGACTAGTTGTACCAATACCAACGTTGCCATTTGACCCATCGATGACAAATCTTGCATTGGAAGAATTGGTATCAGTGTGGATGTAAAACTTATCACCAGCAACTTCATCGCTGTCTGTAACACCTAAAGCCCAATCTAATGTTGCTCCACCAGTGGGTGCTGCTGTAACATCGGTTGCTGCTGTAGAAAATGCTAATGCACCTCTTCTATTAGATGCAGACCTATCAATAACCATGTAGGCATTACCACTACTATTGACTGCAAAACCAACATCCCCTGTACTTATAGCATTACCATCAACAGTCAAACCATCCATTGTGGCTGTCCCTGTAACATCTATACCTGTTGAGGTGGTGGCTAGTTTTGGTGAGTTGTCATAATAAAGGTCTACTGCACCATCATTTAAAAATCTAGCTAAAGTTTCTGTCCCTGCTGTATTCTTTATTTCAACACCTGCACCATTACTTTGTATGTACAATCGACCAGTACCTACATCTCTAACATAGCTATTACTACCATCATGATAAATCTCTAAATCATCTGAAGCACCAAAAGTAGCTTTATCGTTATCGCCTAAAGCAATACCACCATTGGCTGTGATTTCACCTGAGACTGTAGCTGAGGCAAAGGTTGGGGTTGATGTGCCACCATCTAGGTAGGTTTCAACTCTAGCATCTGTGTAGTATAAATTTGTACCTTCCGACAGATCGCTAGTGCTTTTACTTGCAAGTCTGGTATCAAATCGTGCATCTGTATAGTAAAGGTTAGTACCTTCCGATAAATCTGAAGTAGAAAATGAAGCCAAAGATACTGTAGCATCTATCGCCCCATCACCTGCATCATCGTAAGCAAATGAAATGCCAGTATGTGTACCATTGGTAACAAATTGACCACCGACTAAATCTTGTACTCTCTCATTAGTATGGTAAAGATTACTACCTTCTGCTAAGTCGCCTGTATCGTGGTTGCTTAATGATGAGACTGTACCAGTCACATTACCTGTGACATTACCTTCTAAATTAGCTACCAATGAGCCAGTTGTTATAGTTATGTTGCCTGTAGAAGCTGCTGTGGCTGTGGTTGTTCCTAGTGTGAATTTATCGACAGATTCATCCCACATGAATACTGCATTATCAGAAGTACCTCTTTGAATTAACATACCAGAATCATTGACTGGTGCAGTTGTTAAACCTGAATTAAGCTCAAATAAATTATCTGATACTTCAAGATTGGTTGTGCCTAATGTTGTTGTTGCTCCATTAACAGTTAGATCACCTGCTACTGTTAAATCGTTGGCTATCTGGACATCATCAGGCAGTGTTAATGTCACTGCTGCTGATTCTGAACCTGAACCTGTAACTGATATTTTATTGGCTGTACCAGCTATAGTTGCTATGTAGTTGCCTGTAGTATCTGTGCCTAGAGCTACAGAATTAGCTTGTACACCTGCTGCTGTGACATTTAGGGCATTGACAAAAGATTGTGTAACCCTTGCGTCTATGGCTGAATTAGCCCTTGTATCGGTATAGTAAAGATTGGTACTACCTTCTGATAAATTATCTGTATCAAATGCCGATAATGATACTGTTGGTGTTAATGTGCCTAAACTGTCGTTGTAAGCAAAAGATATGCCTGTGCCATTTTGAATTAAGTTGCTAACTCTATCGTCTACCCTTTCATCGGTATGATAAAGATTGGTTGTACCTTCTGTTAGGTCATCAGTATCTTTGCCACTAAATGCAGAATCGAATCTTGCAGTTGTATAGTACAGATTAGTACCTTCGCTAAGATCAGATGTACTTTTACCACTAAATGCAGAATCGAATCTTGCAGTTGTATAGTATAAATTTGTGCCTTCACTTAGATCAGATGTTGATTTGCCACTAAAGGCAGAATCAAATCTTGCAGTGGTGTAATAAAGATTAGTGCCTTCTGATAAATCCGATGTGCTAAAAGGTGATAAAGAAACAGTGGCATCGATAGCTCCATCGGTAAAATCATCGTAAGAGAAAGATATACCAGTGTGTGTGCCATTGGTTATAAACTGTCCACCAACAACATCTTGTACCCTTTCGGTTGTGTGATATAGGTTGGTTGTGCCTTCAGACACATCATCGGTATCTTTAGTAGCCAATCTAGTATCAAATCTAGTATCTGTGTAATAAAGATTGGTTGAGCCTTCAGCTAAATCGTCTGTGTCGTTGTTAGATAAATTATCTTCTGTTGCTGATATGGTTAATGTACCAGCAGCATCATCGTAAGCCAATGTAACATTATCACCAGCTACTAAAAGTGAGCCTACTCTATCGTCTACTCTTTCATTGGTAAAATATAAGTTGGTTGAGCCTTCTGTAACGTTATCGGTATTAATGTCTATGGTGTCATTTTCGTCTTTATAGACAGCTTTACTTGCTGGTTGGGTAATAAATATGTTTTTAGTACCAGCAGCAAAATCTACTTTGGCATTGCTATTTGATGAAGAAAAAACTGTATCTCTTGTTAGTGTGCTGCCAGAAAATGTACCAATACCTACTTCAAATTCATTACTACCGACAATAGCATAATAAGTTGTATCGTTGTTTGACAATACACTAGCAAAAGTTCTAAATCCTGATACAGCACCACCTAATGTTATTGTGCCTGTGCCTGTCGTTACTGTTGTTTCTTTAACTCTATCTGATATTACTAATGCCATATTATCCTAATGTTCCTTCTGTATGATGATAAAAAACTTGATAGGTTAGCACACCGACAGCAATATTCTTATCACCTTCTCCATTATAAGTTAATTCTTGTGTGGTTAAGTAGCTATCTTTAGCTAAATTATTAATTAATCTGTCTGTGTACATGGTTTCTTTAACTTCTTTAACAACAGCATCTAAGTCTGTCGCTGAGTTTTGTCCTTTAATATATACCTCAATTACTAAATCTAAGACCTTTTCTATGCTTCTTGGTGGTGACATAGATATTGGTTCAGATGTTTCTGAGACTGTATAAATGCAAATACAGGGCAGTTTTGATTCTTCTATGTTGTAAATTCTTGATTGAAAGACATTATTACCTGTCGTGTCTAGCCCTGTTAGTGTGGTTGCTACTTGTTCTCTGATCTGCTGTCTGTAGTGTGCCATAACACAATTCTACATTATTTGCCTTGTCCTCTGTATTTTTTGTAGCTTCTTTTTTGATTCTTGTTCATGGTAGATGACCCAAAATTCCTTCTACCTAAAGATGTTTTCTTGCCATTAACACCACAAGCAGGTTTATGTTCTGATGTAAATTGCGATTTGGATTTCTTAGGCATTACTTATCTCTTGAGACTTTCTGTACTTTTTC
>VMBT01001452.1_pt1 | contig 12649 bp, 11 predicted proteins | sample 4404301 | NCBI WGS metagenome assembly VMBT01 (sample SAMN12238535, study PRJNA552566) | marine metagenome | isolation source: Coastal seawater | place: USA: coastal Georgia, Sapelo Island | collected 2008-08/2009-08
GTTCTGCCAGGCACCTCCGTTCTCGCCTTCTCCTCCGGCAGCTTGTAGGATACCTTTGGCTTGCGCACTTCGCATTCCACTTCGGCAGCATGTGACCACAGGTTTGCCTTTTGCTTTGATCTCATCCACACGAGATTCAATAGTACCCAGAGGTATATTCACCGAGCCAGGGCAATTGCCACGAGCGTATTCAGATGGTTCTCTTACATCAATGATCATGGCGCCACCTTTGACCGCTTCGGTCATGGCTGCCTTCTTTGATCCAAATCCAAATAGGTCTAGTAATCCCATGTTCGTGTTTGCTATTTTCTACTGCAAACTTAATGCGGTAATTTGTCACGGAGCATTCCGTAAGCAAGTGTTCCAAGTATTCCGCTGATCAGCACCACGATCATCACTGTCACGCCCTTTCCCAATAAGATGAACATTGGTCCGGGACATGCACCGGTGAGCGCCCAACCCATTCCGAAGATGATACCACCTATCAGATAGCGGTAGTATGATAATCGCTTTGGTGTGAAATCCATCTCTCCGCCATCAATGGTCTTCAATTTTTGTCTCTTGATGATCTGGACACTGATAATACCTAACACCACAGCTGATCCGATCACGCCGTACATATGAAAAGATTTGAAGTGGAACATCTCATAGATGCGATACCAGGATATCACTTCCGATTTGCTCAATACGATCCCAAAGAATGTCCCAACGATTAAAAATTTTAAATACTTCATGATTTCTCCGTTTTGCCAATGTTGTAATAGGTGATCAGGTTGATCTGCTGAAAATTATTTCTGTTTATCTCCCTTGCGGGGTCTGAATAGGTTGCGTCAATCGTCCGATGGATGAGGTACAGCAACTCCACTTCCAATCGATCTGCCGTTCTTGGTATAGTATACCTACCCTGAGCATTGAGTTGCACGTGGTCTCTAATACCATATTTGTTCAAAGCGTATGTCGTTGTCGGAGCGGCATTGATGTACAAACCTTTCAATCGGAACCGTAGTCCGGTACTCGACCGCCATCGATAACACCACTCCAGGCTTCCTGCCCAGAGATCGCCGTTCCCTTCGAGCCAATTGCGTGGCATAGAGGTGAACACATGTTCTCTTCCCAACTCACGTGGAAACAAGAATTTACCTGTTTTAGTGATCCTTGAAATGGCACCCGTGATCTTTCCATTTTTCCTCAATGCATACACCAACTTTGCACTGAGCAACTCACTCCTTCCATTTCCCTGTAAGTAGCCATAGTGAGAATTGGGAGAAGCAACCTGAACCAAGCCTTGGATTCCGGCCGACCACTGGTTGAGTGAACCGTTCCATTCCGTCCAAAAACTGGTATTCAATCTATCGATGAAGAAGGTCCAGAACTGCAACTGCTGGTCCTTACCCTTCCACCCGTATTTTGCATAACCAATGCCTTTGGTTGCTGTCGAATCCAGATATCTGGCAGCATCTCCATCAACTGTTCTACCTTGGCCAACCGTGCCAATGGTGGAATTCAGATCGTTCCAGTCCGTGAATCCTCTCACAGTTGCACTATAGACCCACCCTAACTCATACTTGCTTGAAGCTGATTGCGACACTTTTGCTTTCACCGCTCCAAAACCAAATGGCATCATTCTTCCATCCCGCATGTTCAGAAATGGGGTATTCAATGGCTGACGACCGGCGGTCAATTCCACGATGTTGTTCTTATACTGAATGTATGCCTCACTGAGTCGATTGATATCCCGCCGTTCTGACGGATCAGCAACATCGTACAATTCCAATTCCCACTTGCTGGTCTTTCCCGTCGCGGGATCCGGATCCATCAAACCATTTGACCAAAGCTCCATGCTGTAATGTACACGTGCTGAAGCTCTGAAGTGCTTATAGAATGGAGTCGTATATCCGAGTCTTCCGCCTAAAGCTATGGTGGAAAAATCACGGTAACCAGAGCGATTGTCTGTGGTCAGCGAAAAGGAACGCAACTGCGCATCTATGCTTCCCATATTTCTGCCGTCCTTCCCATTTGAAAGATTTACAGTTTGCCCAACCGAATACATGGATTGAAGCACAACGAGAGTCGATATGTATGCCTTGAATGTAATGAGCTTATTCAATTATCAAGGTATGGGAAGTAAATGTGGCAGAACCAAGTAGGTGATAAGGAGACCACCGATGAAAAATCCGATCACGGCGATCAACGAAGGCAACTGCAAATTGCTAAGACCACTTATGGCGTGCCCGGAGGTGCAACCTCCCGCCCATTTGGATCCAAATCCAACCAGGAATCCACCCAGTACGAGCATGATCAAACCCGGTAAGGTCTGAAGCGATTTCCAACTGAAATATTCCATTGGTACATATGTAGATCCGGGATCCTCGATCCCATAAGCAACCAACTCCTCTACTACGTCCGGTGAGATCTGGACTGCCTGATCGGGTGTTAAATATTTGTGCGAAATGAACCCACCAATGACCAAGCCGAGAGCGATCACGAGATTCCATTTCCGTTGTCTCCAGTCAAAATCGAAGAACTCTGCGCACTGATCTCCGCCGCACATCGAGCAGAGCGTTCTTAGATTGTCTGACAATCCTAAGGTTCCTCCAAAATAGAGGATGAGCACCATGCAGAGTGCTATCAAAGGGCCTCCGACATACCATGGCCAAGGTTGAGTGATCCATTCCATACCTAACGTTCTTTGGGTGACTAACAAATAAAGCCTGTACCTCAATTTTTTTAAGTGATACCTGTCACCAAAGGGCTTGACATCTATTACCGGTTGATTTTTAGCTGATTAGAGCCATTTTTTCTGCATTTACAGACTTTTAACCCTTTCTTTACAGTTATTTCAATATGAAACTCCGGACATTTCTCATCGCTTTCCGCTATCTGATCCTGGTGGCTGTGATGGTCGTGCTCATCGGATTTCTGATACCACAGCGATTCGTCATGCCGGTTCAAGGAGCATCAAAGGCAGATTATAATCCGGAATCGTTCTGGTTCTATCCGTGGGGACTTTCAGGCACCCACAAAGGCGTGGACATATTCGCTCCGGCCAATACGGATCTGAAGAGTTCAACTTCAGGTCTGGTTGTCTATACGGGAACCATCGGTCGCGGTGGGAACATAGTGCTGGTCCTGGGACCAAAATGGCGCTTTCACTACTACGCACATTTGAATGAGATCAACACGAAGCGCTTCAGCTGGGTACGACGCGGGGACCTGATCGGGAAAGTCGGAGACTCGGGGAATGCCGCGGGCAAACCACCACATCTGCATTATTCCATTTATACCATATTGCCATATCCATGGCGTATGGATGATTCGCCTCAAGGTTGGCGCAAGATGTTCTATTTGGATCCTACTCCACTGCTCGACGCAGCAGCTTCCTGAGTGGTGCCGCATTCGCGGAAAATTCGGACCTCACATGTACGACAGACCTCCGGGTCGAGCTGACGGTAGATCGCCGCTATCGCTTCCTTTTTGGAATGGTAGAATTTCTCCTTGCCGAAATCCTCTGCAAATCCTGAATCAACCAGAAAATCACGTGCTGTCTTCTTCAGTCCGCAGAAATACACTCCTCCGCCAAGAGCTTCACGTTCCTCCGATTCTGCAAGCAGCATTCGTGCCCCGGCCAGATCAATGAAGTTGATACCGTCACCCAGGATCAGCAAATGCTTCTTGCCATTCGACTTGAGATCATGCAGATAGTTGAGTATGCTTTCGGTCGCGCCAAAGAATACCGATCCATCAATGCGGATGATGTCCAGCTGCGGACAAGGTGTCGTTCGATAAATCTCTGTATTCCTGAATTTTCGGTTATCCGTGGCCAGATCGGGAGCGACCGCTATGATCCGAGGCTTGCTCGTCCGCTGAAGATAGAAGATCAGGGAAAGTATGACCCCGAAATAGATCGCGTATTCCAAGTCGAGGAATAAGGTACAAGCGAAGGTCACCACCAATACCAGCCACTCGTTGTTCTTCACGGAAATGACCTGTTTGATCTCTCCGAAGTCGATCAGATTGTAGGCAACCAACATGATGATCCCTGCCATGACCGGTATGGGCAAATAAGCTGTTAATGGAGCTACGAATAACAGGATGACCACTACACCGAGTGCCGATATCATGGCAGATGCAGGAGTTCTTGCCCCGGCCTGGTAATTCAACGCTGATCTGGTGAAAGATGCACCCGACATGTAATTGTTGAAGAAGCTCCCTACAATATTCGAAAGTCCTTGCGAAACGAATTCCTGATTGGAATCGAGGCGCTGCCCGCTCTTGTTGGCGATCGATCGGGCAATAGCCGCCGACTGGATCAACCCTAATAATGCCAGAGCAAGTGAATCTGTAAAGACCGATCGGATCGTGGACCCCTCAAATTCCGGTATGGCGAATGGGGGGAAACCGGACGGCATTTCTCCAACATAAACGATAGAATCTGTCATATCCTCCAGATAGAAAGCCAGAAAACTTCCAGCTATCATTGCCAGGAGCATATTGGGCCACTTAGGGAGGAATTTCTTGATGAGTATGGCAAGAAGAAGTGTAACACCCGCCACCATAAAGACGGGCCATTGGGTATTCGGTAGTTCAAACAACAGCGCCTCTATGGATTTGAAAAAACTAAGTCCCTGCTCTATATCCACACCGAGAAAATGTTTGAGCTGGCTCACCCCGATGAGAACAGCTGCTCCGGCTGTAAAACCAACCACCACAGTATTCGAAACGAAACTGAGTGCAGAACCAAGTTTCAGCATTCCCATGATCAACTGCAACACTCCGGCTATGAAGGTCATCAGTATGGCCAGTTGAATGAATGCCATGCTCCCTGGCGCTGCCATCGGTTGAATGGTAGAGAACACCACGATGGACAACGCGGTCGTTGGTCCGTTCACTGTGTGCTTGGATGAACCGAAAAGGGCTGCTACGATAGGTGAGATCACGGCCGTATACAGACCGTAGATAGGCGGCAACCCGGCGATTATGGCGAAGGCCACTCCTTGTGGAAGCACCAAAACGGCACCGGTTATTCCCGCGATTATGTCCGAACGCAGATCAGATGACCTGTAATTCGGTAGCCACCGCAGAAACGGAAAGATCAAATGAAGCTTGTTGGTCTTGTGATCCAAACTGATTCAAAATTAAGACCTTCTGTCGAAGTCACCCGTCATCGAATGTTGAATCCCTGCACTTCCCCTCAAGCCGTTGTACACGCAAATGATCAGTCTTCCCCGTTCAGGTAGAAAGTTGATTCATCAGGTCGTAAGGCCCGCTTGAACCACAATGGTCGTCTCAAGCCATCAGGACCCGGAGCCGGACGGGTCATATCCATCCATTCCTTGTACACCGCGTAGCTCTTGTCGGTATCGACGAATATGTCGCCGTACTTGTCATTCGGACCTGCTTTCTCCACTCGGACCCTCTGATGCCAGCAGTGCATACCGCTGATCGGATCCGGGTGTACCGCGTGAGTGATGTTCTGATGCACACCGCCATCGGCCCAGAAAATGCGTGCAGAGTCCTTGTCGTTACTCTTGAACGGCTCTACTCCTCGAGTGGTTTCCATTTTCCAACCGCTTCCTTCCTTTCGGATCTCTACGGTATTGGTATGCCAGCGGTTTCCGATCTTATCCTGTGGACGGCGCCAGCGGCCAATATGGTGACTACAAGCCACTACTCCCGGCTTCATTGCTTCGGTGACCCATACTTTGTCGACGAAGTAACCAATGTCGGTATTCATTTTCACCAGGTCGTCGGTTTGCAGGTCGAATTTCTCCGCATCGCTCGGGTGCATCCAGATCGGATTCCGGTTGCTGATCTCGGTAAGCCACTTCGCATTCGCCGATCTTGAGTGAATCAGAGTCGGTAAACGGAATGTAGGGACCAACACATATTCGCCGATACTTTTATCGAGCTTCTCGGGGTGAATATGGCTCTTGATATACGTAGGTGTAGTGTACTCGGGCCATCTCCAGTCTTCCATGGTCTGCGAGTAAAACTCATTCAGACGACTTGGAGTCGGGAAACCGGTATATGCCACTCCGTCCCTCTCGATACCGATCGATTCACCGTTCTTGGTGATCAAGCCGGTCTCTTTGTCGATATCCGCACCCTGAAGTTGATCCTCCGATAGTTTGTTCTTATGCTTTTCGTAGGAGGCTTTTTCTATCTCAAATGCTCCGTAGCGCTTCATGTAATCCAACGGAGTTAAATTCTCCTCCGCAGCTTTTTCCGGCAAACCCGGAACGTTCTCGAAGATGTATTGATAATACTCATCGATAGTGATCTTTTCTCCTTCGCGATAAGGCGATTTGAAGTGATCACGGATTCCCAGCGACCCGTCAGGGTCCATGCGCCAGGAAAGTTCGATCCAAAACTCGTCCTCTTCCCAAACTTCTCCGGGATTCACGTCATACGTAAACTCGAAGTCCTTTCCTTCACGACGCGCTTTCTCTCGAAGTACCGGCTGTCGGAAAGCGACCCACATACCGGAATGAGTTGCATAGCTGTTGATGTCATGACGCTCGGGTGCAAGTCCCATCGGCAGGACATAATCGGCGTAGTATGCCGTCTCATTCCACGTAGGCGTGAGGGCTATATGCATGCCTACTTTCTCTTCATCTTCGAGCGCTTCGATCCAGCTGAACCCGTCGGGATAGGTCCAGACAGGATTGAACACTCGTGTGAAATACGTGTCCATCTTGCCTCTTCCTTCTTTTAGGAAATGCGGCAACAGGAAGCTCATTTCAAAGAATGCCAAAGGGTATTCCTTCGGGAAATGAAGTTCGTTCCAGAACTTCTGAGCCGGTGGGTTGTCGAAAAATTTCGGCTTGTATTTATTCCAGGCGTTTGGAGAAGTTCCACCAACGGTTCCGACACTTCCGGTCAGCACATTCAAAAAGTGCAGGCATCGAGCTACAGCCCAACCGCCGAGGTTCCCGCTTCCTGCACTTCGCCAATTGTGTGTGGCAAATCGTTCACCTGCTTCTCCGATCTGAGTAGCGACATCAACGATCGTTTCCGGATCGATATCAGCCTCTTTCGCGGCAAACTCAGGTGTATATTCCGCATACATTTCGCGCATGCTTTCAATGAAATTCTCAAAGGTCGCTTCCTTATCCGGATGCATCTTTTGCAAATAGGCTTTCCAGTTCACCCAAGTGCGCAGGAATTTCTCGTTGTATAATCCCTTGTCGAGGATAACCTTTGCCATGGCCAGCAACACCGCCGCTTCCGATCCCGGATAGGTCGGCATCCAGTAGTTGGCCATACTTGCCGTATTCGACAAGCGCGGATCCATCACAGCCAGCTTCGCGCCCTTCATCATTCCTTCGATGATGCGCTGAGCATGTGGGTTAAAATAGTGCCCAGATTCAAGGTGTGCACTGATCAACAAAATGAACCGCGCATTCGCATGATCCGGCGATGGTCGGTCGTAACCATACCAGAGGTTATACCCAAAACGAGCTCCTGATGAACAGATATTCGTGTGGCTATTGTGCCCGTCGACGCCCCAGGCTTTCAGGACACGGTCCATGTAGCCTTCGTGACCCGGACGACCCACGTGATAAGCGATCTCATTGTGACGCTCTTCCTTGAGTGCTGTATGCATTCTCGCGGCGATGTCATTCAAAGCCTCGTCCCAGCTCACTCGCTCCCACTCCCCACTTCCACGCGGTCCTTTGCGCTTGAGTGGATACAGGATACGGTCGGGATCATGTACCTGATTTACGGTGGCGGGACCCTTGGCGCAGTTTCGTCCGCGGCTTCCCGGGTGATAAGGATTTCCTTCCACCTTTCGGATCTCATTGGTCTCCTTATCGATATAGGTCAGCAACCCACACGCTGATTCACAGTTGAAACAGGTGGTAGGTATGACCGAATAATGCTTGTGCTTCTTGCGTGGCCAACTCTTGGGATCATACTCCGTCCAGTCGTCCCAGTCTTCCGGCTTAGGGAACTTGGTAAGTTCTCCTTCTGCGGCTATTCTATCGAGCCCTGCGTCTTCGTTCTTCCCTAATTCAGGGATGATGCGGAGCTTTTCGGCGATCTTTTCTATGACTGACATATTCTCAATTTCTTTATGCTAATGCGATCCTTTGTGGTGCTTCTACCCAAACTTTCTCAGTGAACCAAAGTCCGACCAGGCACAAGACTCCGGCTGCCGGATAGAATTGTCCCTGACCTCCCAGGATGGCGGTGATCGGAAGCAAGTTTCCGATCACGACAACGCCCCACCAGAATGCATTCTTATACGTTCCTTTCACTATACTCTTCGCAACTGCTGCGGCATCGCGAGTTGGATGCGGCATGAACAGTTCGAAGCCCATCGCAACCAGATTCAGACTGATCGTTACGAGCAACATGAATTCAGCGAGAACTTCCCAATAGTGCATTCCATTGAGGAATACAGTAAGGATCATGATGACAGCTCCACCTGCCATCACACTGTGTAACAACATGTGGATGGCAAGTACCGGACTCTGCCAAAAGTCGCGTCCTTTTGCCTGAGCGAACAGGAAGGCGGTATAAACTGCAGTGCAGAGTGCGAGCACAGCACCGAGCCACATGCTCACGTCCATGAGCATCGTTGAATCAAAGTAGCGTCCTACCAGATAGGTCGTGATGAACAGACCGAAGAACGTAATGAAGTATCCCCCGCGGACGAGCCAACTCTTCCATTGTGGACGAAGCAATACGTATAAGAATCGCTTCGGTTGGTCAAGATCCATGATCAGCAGAACACCGGTTGCAGTGAGGAAGAAGATCGAGATCAAACCGATGGCGTAACTCATTTCTTCAGAAGCTCCGATTCCCACCACCCATCCGATAAGCAGGAACAAGAATGCTCCGGCTGCGATGGCCTTTGTGAGAACATAGGCCGATACTTCCCATCCCCAAAGGATGCCTTTATCCGGGCTGTCGTACACACGCTTATTCTTCTGCATGAGTACGTCGATGGATTTTGGAGTACGCTCCTTGATCTCCTCTTTGTTGCTCATTTTCATGGCCATTGATTTGAGATCAATTCCATCCACACGCTTTTCGGCATACTTGGCAAAATGACCTACACCTCTTGACTGTGAGTTCCAGAAATAACGATCCGACTTTTCCGTATTTCCCGGATTCAATGAATCAGCATCACCATTTATGTAATAAACATTCGGTTTGGTATCTTTCTCGGCCTTTCGGACCGTCACTTGCTCACGGGAGAGGAGTTGAGATATTTCCGAATCGGGATTCTCCATATCTCCTGAAATGATGGCGTGTTCAGGGCATACATTCACACAGGCAGGTTCCAGACCTACATCTATGCGGTGCGCACAGTAGTTACATTTTGCCGCAGTATTGGTGTCGGGGTCGATGTAAAGCGCATCGTAGGGACAAGCTTGCATGCACGACTTACAGCCTATGCAACGTTCATTGTCGAAATCCACGATCCCGTCTTCCCGAATAAACAATGCTTGCGTCGGACAGATATCCACACAAGGGGCATCTGTACAATGGTTGCATCGCATTACCGAGAATACCCGTCGTGTATTTGGGTAGGTTCCCTTTTCGACCTGCTTGACCCAGGTGCGGTTCACACCGATCGCGACATCGTGTTCCGACTTACAGGCAACGGTGCAGGCATGGCATCCGATGCATTTGCGGTTATCGATGACGAATCCGTATTTCATTGAGTAATTTCTAGTTCCCCCGAAATTCCATAATTAATTCCTTGAATCAATGTGATAATTCTCACAAAGTGCCATTTCGTTGATTATTTAGACGCACTCTCAATAACGCGATCTCCACGCAGAGTCCTCCCGTGAAAGTGTTAATTTAGTCGCGCAACCAACATCACTCCCTATGAAAAGATCAATCATTCTCCTCAGCATCCTCGCTTTCGTTCTTGGAGGCTGTTTTTCTGCTAAAGTTGCGGGACTTGGCAACAGCGATGTCGACCGCATGCAAACAAAATATCCGGGTCTGACCCTTGACCAACTCAAACAAGGACAATCACTGTTCGAATCCAATTGTGCTACCTGCCATCCGCTGAAGGAGCCGAAGGCGTATACCGAAGAAGCATGGGCTCAACTGGTTCCGGGTATGAGTAAGAAGGTCAATGACAATGCCTCGAACACCCTCAGTGAAAGCGATCAGGACCTCATCCTGAAATACGTGATCACGATGAAAACCAAACCTTAGAACTGTTTCGACGTTTCGTAGAACATGATCACGCTCAAGAATTTTGGGATAGCCCGAGAGATCCTGCAACAAAGAGAACTGTCTCTGGATCCAGAACCTTTGGAGATCCAAAATGTAGGAGATCTGCGCACATACCTATTCAGCAAATATGATCGATTGGCAATGGTCTCAAGCGTGGCTTTTGCAGTGAACGAAGAGTACGCCGAAGATCATGTCGAATTGCGCAATGGCGACACAATAGCCGTGATCCCACCGGTTAGCGGTGGTTGATATATTATGATCGACATCCAACTCAGATCGGAGGCACTCGATGCTCAAACTTGCCTCGATGCAGTCGCTTCAGATAAGGCGGGGGGACATGTCTTGTTCGTCGGCACTGTTCGCGACCATACACAAGGTAAGAAGGTCAACAAACTCGATTTCGAATCCTACGAGCCAATGGCCGTGAAGGAAATGCACAAGATCGCAGAGCGAGCCATGGACAAATGGCCTTTGCTTGGTATCAGCGTGCATCACCGCGTTGGTGAATTGGAAATCGGCGAGATCCCGGTCATCATAGCGGTATCCTCTGCGCATCGGAAAGAAGCCTTTGCTGCTTGCGAGTTCGTGATCGACGAATTGAAGAAGACCGTCCCCATATGGAAAAAGGAGTATTTCGACGACGGGGAAGTCTGGGTTGCAGCCCATCCTTAATAGAACGTACATGCAAACAACAGCCATAGAACTCTTCAAGCACGGTCCGGCAGCAAAAGCCTTTCGGACAGTCGAAAGAGATATTCCCGAACCTCATGCAGATGAGGTTATCATTGAGGCCGAAGGTTTTGGCCTGAACTACGCCGATGTCATGGCTCGTCTTGGATTCTATAACGATGCACCGGACATTCCTGCGGTGATCGGTTATGAAGTGGTGGGAACGGTGATCAAAGCCGGTGGACCGGATGGTGAATCATTGGTCGGAAAACGAGTGACGGCATTCACCCGATTTGGAGGATATGCCAGACATGCCATCACCACCGTGGATGCGTGTTTGGAGATCGGTGCAAATGCGGATATGGGAGAAGCAATGGCCCTTACCACCCAATATGGAACCGCCTATTACGCAGTAGAACACTGCGCACATTTGCAGGAAGGATCGACGATCATGCTGCATGCCGCAGCCGGTGGGGTCGGACTGGGTATCATCCAGCTGGCTTCATTGAGGAATGCGAACATCCTTGCCATGGCGGGTTCCGCTGAAAAATTGCAATTCCTTCGTTCGCAGGGAGTCGAAAAAGTGTTCAACTACCGCACAGCCGATTATGTCGATTGGGTCAGATCCGAGACCAACGATCGAGGTGTGGATGTGGCCTTCAATTCCGTGGGTGGACGCACGTTCAAGAAAGACCTCAAGTTACTCGATGCGGGTGGCAAACTCGTTCTCTATGGCGTTGCCGATCGAAGCTCAGGCGGCAAGGGGAATTGGGCGAACTTGGGTCTGGTCTGGAAAATGGGCCTGCTGATCCCGGTACAACTCATGATGCGCTCAGTTGGTATCATCGGCGTCAATATGCTTACGGTTGGCGATAGTCGTCCCGACATTTTACGAGGCTGTCTTGAAAAGACCGTTGAACTGTTCAACGCAGGTAGCATCAAACCGGTTGTCGACAGCATTTTCACCCCTTCTGACATTGGAGCTGCACATGCGCGATTGGAAAGCCGGGAATCGATCGGGAAGATCGTGGTGAAGTGGTAGGTGAACGGTCGTTGGCATCAACAATACTGTCCGTAGTCTTTAGGCGCAGCCGATGACTACGGACCATGCTATATCCAGGACGTAGTCACCGCTCATTGCATTCACTGAAGACTACGCCCAGTGACGGATTATTTTAGTGAAACACAAAGTAACCATTAACTGTCGCGGGTATGTACCCGTGACAATGTTTCAGTATTGCCTCATAATGTAGCTACGCGATTAATCGCGTAGCTACCCAAATACTGTCCGTAGTCTTCAGCAGACTATTCTTCAAAGGAATTCATACCACCGCGAACGTGAAAAGTATCGAACCCCATAGCTTGTGCTTCCTCCAACGCTTGAGCGCTGCGCATACCTGATTGGCAATAGAATACAATACGCACGGAGTCTGTTCGATCTTGCAAGTATTTATCCAGTTCACCCATCGGTATGTTGATCCCACCGGCATTCATACGCTCGTGTTCATCCACTTCGCGGACGTCGATAAGATCGAATGACCCCTGAGGCCATTGGCTGAGTTCCTGCCAGGTGATCTCCCGATCTATACATTGCGCCGCGTACCCTTCAATAGGAGTAAGCTCACTGATCTGTACATCGGGACGCCGGGAGTATTTGATAGATCGCATCTCTGCATCGCGCATATCGTAGACCAGCAATCGTCCGTTAAGCAGTTCACCGGTTCCCGTCAGGTATTTGATGACCTCTATTGCCTGCAACTGTCCGATCAATCCC
>VMBT01001453.1_pt1 | contig 12648 bp, 9 predicted proteins | sample 4404301 | NCBI WGS metagenome assembly VMBT01 (sample SAMN12238535, study PRJNA552566) | marine metagenome | isolation source: Coastal seawater | place: USA: coastal Georgia, Sapelo Island | collected 2008-08/2009-08
GTCACTTTGCCTGCAGGGATCGGCCGTTTGCTTGTCCGTTTCATGATCGCGTCGATATCTGCATCCCACCACATGTTCAGAGCACCCGCTGCGCCACCGCCAATAGCAATGCACAAGATCGCGACAAAGCCCACAAATGGATGGATTGGGGCGGGGGCCGCAATCAGGCCCACTAACCCCGTAAACACGACAAGACGCATGACACGGGGCTTGAGCAGTTCATAGAAATCCCTGAACTGTGCCTCTGAGATGACAGAAGACCCCCCTGCCGCACCCAAATCTGACGATGTTATGCTTGCATCTGTCATGCGTTGTCCAATCTTATCCCACAAAGGCGGGAGTGATCATATCAGTTCGAAGCGACTTCGTATTCTAGGTTATTGTGAATGCCTGCGTATTCGTCAGAAGCCTCTTTCAACCAGGCTTCGTAAGCGTCTTGGCTGACCACTTTCACCGTGATGGGCATATATGCGTGGTCCTTGCCGCAAAGCTCAGAACATTGACCGAAGTAAACACCCTCTTTCGTTGGCTTGAACCAAAGTTGGGCAATCCGGCCGGGTACCCCGTCCTGCTTCACGCCGAAAGCCGGTATCGTCCAGCTGTGGATAACGTCCCCGCCAGTGACTGTCATCACGATGATTTTGTTGATAGGAACAACCACGGCTGTGTCTGTTGCCAGCAAAAATTCATTCTTGCTGTAGCCAGCATCTGCCAACTTGGCTTCCATCGCTGCATCCAGCACGTAAGGACGAACATCCGCATCCGCAGGCCGCGCATCCGTGTCTATTGTCGCAGGTCCACCAAGCAGGTTGCTGTCAAAACCAAAACCGTGGTCTGTGTACTCATACCCCCAATACCACTGGTATCCGGTCACTTTGATGTTCACGTCACCTTCGGGGATCTCTTGCTGGCGAAACAGTTCCGGAAGCGAGAAGACGGCAATCCCAAGAAGGATGAATACCGGAACGACCGTCCAAGCTACTTCAAGCTTTGTATTATGAGTGAAATTCGCAGGTGTCGGGTTTGCTTTGCGGTTAAAGCGGACTACCGCGTAGAGCAAAAGTCCCACAACAAACAGCACGATCAGCGTAATCACGATCAAAAGCCCAAAATCTAGGGACTGAAGCCCCTCTGATTGCCCAGTTGCTGCCGGTTGAAAACCCATTTTTCCGTCTATTGGCTTACCGATAATTTCAAGATTGTCCTGCGCCATAGCAGGCAAAGCTGCAATTGCAGCCAGTAGGCCAAAAAGTGTCGAAGTTGTTCGCATCAATAAACCCAGTCTATTCGTTGGCGTTATTCCGGCGGACCGCTACAGTATGTCCTGAGGAATCTGGTTGTCATCTGCAACCCTAAAATCATATTCTGCGCAAGAGATAAAGATAACAGCTTGCGGCAAACGGACGCTTTTTGAGCTTTTTTGACGTCCTGCAAGGAAACAACTGACCTAAGGTACAGCAATGTCACAGAATTTATTTTCCCCATTCGAGCAAAATCTAGATAAAGCAAATGCCCTTTCAACGTTGAAGCGTGTGACGGATGGCGCTGATGATGGGGAATTGTACCTTGAGCGCAGCCGGTCTGAGGCGCTCGTCTACGATGATCAAAGCCTCAAACAGGCAAGTTATGATGCCTCGGAAGGGTTTGGACTACGCTCTGTGCTTGGTGAGGCCACGGGATATGCGCATTCGACGGAGGTGTCTGAGGCAGCGCTGCGGCGGGCGGAGGACATTGTGGCTCTTGCGTCCAAATCGGGCGGAGGCGTTCTGGCGGATGCTCCCACACGCAGCAACCAGCATTTATACGATCCGATAAACCCGATGATGGATGTTCCCTTTGCCGCCAAGGTGGATCTTTTGAAAGAAATAAATGATTTTGCCCGTGCTCTTGATCCGCGCGTTGTGCAAGTCAGTGTGTCGCTTTCTGCGGGGTGCAAAGAAGTCACCATTCTGCGACCGAACGGTGAAATCTATGAAGACACGCGGCCAATGTGCAATCTTAATGTGTCGGTTATCGTTGAGCAGGATGGAAGACGGGAATCAGGTTACAGCGGCGGTGGAGGTCGTTTCGATTTGACCCGACTTATTGCATTTGATGCCTGGCAGGCCAAAGTGCGTGAGGCCCTGAGAATAGCACTTGTAAATCTTGAGGCTGTACCTGCGCCCGCTGGGACCATGGATGTCGTTCTTGGTCCCGGCTGGCCTGGGATCCTTTTGCACGAGGCCATTGGACACGGGCTGGAGGGTGATTTTAACCGAAAGGGATCCAGCGCATTTGCCGGACTGATGGGCCAAAAAATTGCAGCACCCGAGGTCACTGTGTTGGACGATGGCACACTCCCCGAGAGGCGCGGATCGATCAATATTGATGATGAAGGCACCCCATCAGGCAAAAACACACTTGTCGAAGAGGGCGTTCTGGTCGGCTATATGCAGGATCGCCAGAATGCGCGATTGATGGGTGTTAAACCCACAGGAAACGGACGTCGCCAGAGTTTTGCCCATGTGCCTATGCCCCGCATGACTAATACCTATATGCTTGGTGGCAAGAGCGACCCCAAAGATATTCTGGCAGATTTGGCGGATGGTATTTATGCTGTTGGTTTTGGAGGTGGTCAGGTTGACATAACCAACGGAAAATTCGTCTTTTCCTGTACCGAGGCATATCGGGTCAAAAATGGTAAGGTTGGCGCGCCGATCAAAGGTGCGACCCTGATTGGGGACGGGGCTACCGCGTTGAAAAAAATTCGGGCGGTTGGCAATGACATGGCATTGGACCCAGGAATGGGAAACTGTGGCAAACAGGGCCAATGGGTACCCGTGGGCGTTGGTCAACCGACTTTGATGATTGGGGGTTTGACTGTTGGAGGTGCGTCAGACTGATCAATTTTATAATAATTTACCTAGATTTAACCTGTCGGACCTAAAACGATTCTTGTAAGTGACGGAGTTGTGATGGCCGACGATTTTAGTTCTTCCTCTCACCCCCTACTCCCACCCACCTCGGAAGATGAGCGGGTTTCATGGCTTCGTCTCTTACGGTCTCGCAGAGTTGGCATAGCCACATTTTACCGGCTTCTGTCAGAATATGGATCTGCAGAGGCAGCGCTTTGTGCTCTTCCCGATATTGCCAAAAATGCAGGGGTAGAAAAGTATCGCCCACATGCGGCGCGAGACGCCTTGTTTGAATTAAAACGGGGAAAAGACCTAGGTGCCACCCTTTTATGTCGCGGAGACAAGAATTTCCCAAAACCGCTAGAGGCTTTGGATGATTGCCCTCCGATGCTGTGGTGCAAAGGCAATTTAGATCTTTTGCATGGCACCAAAATCGCGCTTGTGGGCGCGCGCAATGCATCATCCCTTGGGACGCGTATGGCGCGTGCAATGTCTTCAGCACTTGGCGAAAAAGGCGTTGTTGTTGTCTCGGGGCTTGCCCGCGGCATCGATGCTGCAGCACATCATGCCGCCTTGGAAACGGGGACGATCGCGATTTTGGCTGGGGGAATTGATATTGCCTATCCGGCTGAAAATGCCGCGCTGTTCACCCAGATGGAAACAAAAGGTGTTTTGATCACCGAACAGCCCATCACACAGCAACCCCTTGCCCGTCACTTTCCAGCACGAAATCGGCTTATTTCAGGGATCAGCAAAGCGCTTGTTGTGATTGAGGCAGCAGGAAAGTCAGGTAGCTTGATAACGGCGCGATTTGCACTCGATCAGGGACGAGACGTTTTTGCCGTTCCCGGTCACCCGTTTGATGCACGCGCATCAGGCTGCAACAGCCTGATCCGCGATGGGGCAATACTGGTTCGGTCTGCAGAAGATGTGTTAAATGCCTTGGGAGTCGAACAGAATAGTGATCAAAGAGATCTCTTTATGCATAGCGAACCGCAAAAACGAACACTTCCTGAGACCGCGAAACTTCACAGCGAAATATTGCGCCGGCTTGGCCCATCACCCATGTCCGAAGATCAATTGATCAGGGATATTTCAGGAAATGCTGCGCAGACCTCTGCAGTAGTGGTGGAATTAGAGCTGGAAGGCAAAGTACTGCGTCAACCCGGAGGGTTGTTATCAAAAACCATGGCGTCTTAGGTGTATGTTTCGCAAATACCATCGCCCTATAATCGCCCTATACATGCCCTGCCTGAATAATGTTATCGTCTTGCAAGTCGAAAATTCAAGACCAAGGGAGGCCTCTTAATGAAAGGAATTTCGAGAAGTAGAAATTGGTGGGAGCCAAAGCGGCCTTGCCGCCGAAATCCGGTAAAGGCCACCAAAAAGAGAGCTGTCTTTTACGATTTTTAGACGGTCATATGCGACAATAGAACAACCGTTGTGCGTCTTGTGATCTAAGAAAAAATTTGGTTTCAGGCGGGTTCTCCAAGCTGTAAAATTTTGAAAACCAACTGATTTTTTTCTGATTTTTGGCAGTGAATTGGCCCGTCTCATTGCTTCGTTCTGAGGGGAATTTCTTATGAAATGGCTGCATTGACAAATGTGGATATTTCCCCGCATGTTCCGCCGCTAGAGGATATTCGCTGACTCGGAAGGAACCATAATGCCCGTTGTTGTTGTTGAGTCACCTGCAAAAGCAAAGACAATCAACTCATATCTGGGGCCAGATTACACTGTTCTGGCCTCCTTTGGACATATTCGTGATCTTCCGGCAAAAGACGGATCCGTGGACACGGAAAACGGGTTCGAAATGACTTGGGAAGTCGGCAACGACAGCCGCAAACATCTCAAGGCGATTGCAGACGCTCTTAAAGAAGACAACGCGCTTATTCTCGCAACCGACCCGGATCGGGAAGGGGAGGCGATCAGCTGGCATCTTGAAGACGCCTTGCGCAAACGCCGCGCGATCAAAAGCGATACGCCTGTCAGCCGTGTTGTCTTTAATGCGATCACCAAATCAGCCGTCACCCAAGCTATGGCAAATCCGCGCGAAGTCGATACGCCCCTCGTGGATGCCTATCTGGCGCGCCGCGCGTTGGATTATCTGGTGGGCTTTAACCTGTCACCTGTTCTTTGGCGCAAACTCCCCGGTGCACGCTCTGCAGGTCGTGTGCAATCAGTTTGCCTCCGTCTCATTGTTGAGCGGGAAATGGAAATAGAGGCGTTTAATCCGCAGGAATATTGGAGCGTCAAGGCGCTTTTGAAATCACCGCGGGGTAAAGAATTTGAAGCGCGCCTTGTTAATCTCGCGGGCAAAAAGCTCGACAAATATGATATTGAAAATGAAACGAAGGCGGAATTGGCTGTCCAAGCCGTGCGCAGCCGTGATCTCTACATTGACAGTGTCGAAGCAAAACCTGCAGCGCGCAATCCTTCAGCGCCCTTCATGACGTCTACCCTCCAGCAAGAAGCGTCACGCAAATTTGGCATGGGGGCGCGTCAAACAATGTCAGCTGCCCAGCGTCTCTATGAGGCAGGTCATATTACGTATATGCGCACAGATGGCATCGACATGGCCCCCGAAGCAGTGATGGCGACGCGTGAAGCGATCGAAAACCGGTATGGGAAAGAGTATCTGCCCTCCAGCCCACGGATGTACAAAAACAAAGCCAAAAACGCGCAAGAAGCCCATGAATGTATTCGCCCCACAAATGCGAGCAAAGATGCCGCCAGTCTGAAATTGACGGATGCAGATCAAAGGAAACTTTATGATCTGATCTGGAAACGGACCATTGCGTGCCAAATGGCAGCCGCAAAGCTGGAACGCACAACTGTTGAGATTATGAGCAAAGATGGTCAGGTCGGACTGCGCGCGAATGGTCAGGTCGTTCTTTTTGACGGATTCCTCAAAGTGTATGAAGAGGGGCGCGATGATACGTCGAACGATGGTGAAGACCGACTTTTGCCACAGCTGATGCAAGGGGAGGGTGTTGAAAAACGCGCCATCACGCCCGAGCAGCATTTCACCCAGCCGCCCGCGCGCTATACCGAAGCCACGCTGGTCAAAAAAATGGAAGAATTGGGCATAGGTCGCCCGTCCACCTACGCCAGCATCGTGACCACCATTCAGGAGCGCGAATATGTGCGAAAAGACCAAAATCGGCTCATTCCGGAGGACAAAGGGCGTATCGTTACAATATTCCTTTTGAATTTCTTCAAACAATATGTGGAATATGATTTCACTGCAGCACTTGAAGATCAGCTTGATCACATCAGCGCGGGCGATGCTGACTACAAAGATGTTCTGTCCAAATTCTGGAGAGATTTCTCTGCAGCTATTTCAGAAACCTCTGATCTGCGCATCTCAGAAGTTTTGGATGTTCTGGATGATGCGCTTGCGCCGCAACTTTATCCCCCCCGTGAGGATGGAAGCGATCCACGGACATGTCCGCTTTGTGGGGCTGGGCAATTGCATCTTAAAACGTCGAGAACAGGTGGCTTTGTGGGATGCGGCAATTATCCTGAATGTCGTTATACCCGCCAAATCGGTGGTGACCAGCAAGACAGTGGCGATAAAATTTTGGGACAAGATGGCGAGGATGACATAAGTTTACGCTCCGGTCGTTTTGGTCCCTATGTGCAGCGCGGAGATGTGAGTGAAGATAATCCCAAACCCCCGCGCGCCAGCTTGCCCAAAGGTTGGCAAGCCTCTGAAGTTGATTTGGAAAAAGCGTTAATGCTGCTTAGCCTGCCGCGTGAAATTGGTCCCCATCCAGAAGATGGTGAAATGGTCGAGGCGGGCATCGGTCGCTATGGACCCTTTATCAAGCACGGAAAAATCTATGCCAACATAAAAGATGTGAATGACGTCTTTACCATAGGGATGAACCGCGCTGTTGAAGAGCTCGCGCGTAAAGCCGCCTCAGGAGGCGGGCGCGGTGCTGCGCGTGCTGCGGCAAAGCCCTTAAAGGAATTGGGCGAGCATCCAAGCGAAGGCGGCACAATCAATGTTTTTGATGGGCGTTATGGTCCCTATATCAAACATGAAAAAATTAATGTCACCTTGCCAAAGGATGTCACGCCTGAAGATGTGACGCTAGATATGGCTGTCGCGCTCATTGCGGAAAAAGCTGCAAAATCGGGCAAACGCAAAGCTCCGGCAAAAAAGAAGACGACACGGAAAAAGACGGCTTCAAAATAGGCTCTGGCGCCTTTTTTGATCACAGAGAATTGACTCTTGCATCATCTCGGGCGACATGATTGGCCAACCAGAAAGGAAAGATGCGAGATGAAAAAGATTTATCCTTCTGCCGCAGAGGCATTGGACGGTTTGCTTTTTGACGGCATGTTTATTTCCGCAGGTGGCTTTGGACTCTGTGGGATACCGGAACTTTTGCTGCAAGCGATCAAAGAGGCAGGAACCAAAGACCTGACATTTGCCTCAAACAATGCAGGCGTGGATGATTTTGGCATCGGCATCCTGTTGCAAACACGTCAAGTCAAAAAAATGATCAGCTCCTACGTTGGCGAAAATGCTGAATTCATGCGTCAATATCTTTCCGGAGAACTTGAGCTTGAGTTTAATCCCCAAGGCACGCTGGCCGAACGGTTGCGCGCTGGGGGCTGTGGAATTCCGGGATTTTTCACGAAAACCGGTGTTGGAACCGTGATTGCAGAGGGCAAGGATCACAAAGATTTCAACGGGGAAACCTATATTATGGAAACAGGCCTTTTTGCTGATCTGGCGATCGTAAAGGCATGGAAGGCGGATGAAACGGGCAATTTGATTTTCCGCAAGACAGCACGTAATTTTAATCCTCCCGCCGCAATGAGTGGCAAGATATGTGTGGCAGAAGTCGAAGAGATCGTTCCAACCGGATCACTGGATCCTGATCATATTCATCTTCCGGGCATTTATGTGCATCGCCTCATTCAGGGGGAACACGAAAAGCGTATTGAACAGCGCACAACCAGACCAGCGGCATAAGGAAAGAAACGATGTGGGATCGCAACCAGATGGCGGCCAGAGCCGCACAAGAGCTGCAAGATGGATGGTATGTCAATTTGGGGATCGGCATTCCGACCTTGGTCAGCAATTATATTCCTGAGGGCATCGAAGTCACGCTGCAATCAGAAAACGGCATGCTTGGCATGGGCCCTTTCCCGATTGAAGGCGAAGAAGACCCAGACCTGATCAATGCCGGCAAGCAGACAATCACCGAATTACCCCAAACTGCGTATTTTGATAGCGCAACAAGCTTTGGGATGATCCGCGGGGGTAAAATCGCCATGGCCATCCTCGGGGCGATGGAAGTCTCGGAAGAAGGAGACCTTGCAAATTGGATGATCCCGGGAAAGCTTGTCAAAGGGATGGGGGGCGCGATGGATCTGGTGGCAGGCGTCGGGCGCGTTGTTGTGGTTATGGATCACACCAATAAACATGGTGAAAGCAAAGTGTTGCCAGCCTGCACTCTACCCCTGACGGGCAAGGCTGTTGTGGACCGTATCATCACAAATTTGGGCGTTCTTGATGTTGTTGAGGGCGGTCTGCGCATCGTGGAATGTGCCGATGGTGTGAGCGAGGCAGATATTCGCGCGGCGACACTTGCCAAACTGGTGGATTAAGCTTTCTCACCTTTATAACGGTATGAATACAACAAAGCGTGCGCCCAAGGTGCGCGCTTTTTGAATTTTGGAGGGTTGGCGACACTATTCCTTAGGGATTTTGTGCCATGACATAATAGTTTCTGCGATTTGTCCAATTTTTGCCTGATTTCTCATTAAACTTTTATTTGTCGGACAAGGGACGGCGGAAATAAATTTAAAAAATGAGGTCTTTAAAATGAAAGCAGTCAAATCAAATTTCAATGTCAAAAACAATGCCTCAGCCATGGAGTGGTTGCTGGTTGCTGTGGCAATAATTGTCATTTCTGTTGGCGCACTGGGACAATTCAAGTCCGAAACACGGTCCTTTTCGTCACAATTCGCGGGCACGATCAGCGACTAATCCTGTGTTGGGAACCCTTTTCAAAAGCTCCCGTCCATAAAATCATTCCCTAATTGGCACAAAGCATCTGTCGCAATGTGATGCGGGGTTTGCCCTTTTTACTAATCAGGCTAGAACCCTGATATGACGGCGCTTTCCAATCGATTTGAAACTTGGCTTTCCAGCAAAAACTGGCGTTTGCATCCGCATCAGGTTGCTATGGTGGACGCCTCCTCAGAGGCGGCACAACTGCTCATTGCCCCAACTGGCGCCGGCAAGACGCTGGCGGGATTTCTGCCGAGCCTTATCGAACTTGAAAATATGCATGGAAACGGGCTTCATACGCTTTACATTTCCCCGCTCAAAGCCTTGGCTGCCGATATTAAGCGCAATTTGACTGCCCCAGTTCAGGAACTGGGGCTTAATGTCACGATTGAAGATCGCACGGGCGATACGTCCTCTCATATCAAACGGCGCCAACGTGCTGCCCCCCCTGATATTTTGCTCACAACTCCCGAAAGCCTGGCGCTTTTGATTTCTTATGAAGATGCACCGCGGATATTTGCAAATCTCCAACGGGTTATTGTCGATGAAATCCATGCGCTCAGCGAAAGCAAAAGAGGCGATCAACTGATGCTGGCGCTCAGCCGAGTACAGGCGCTGGCCCCAAAGCTGCGCCGGATCGGATTGTCTGCCACGGTCGATGATCCAGACGCGATTGCACGCTTTATGGCTTTGGATCATCAAACCTGTCCAATCCATTTTGCCGATGCGGGGGCAGCGCCTGATATTCGCATGCTCGATCCTTTGGAACATCTGCCTTGGGCTGGGGCAGGGGGACGTTATGCGATTGCGCAGGTTCTCCAAGAGGTGCGCAAGCATAAAATAACTCTCATTTTTCATAACACCCGCGCGCAGGCTGAGATTTTTTTCCATGCTCTTTGGCTTCAGAACGACGACGCGCTTCCAATTGCAATTCACCACGGAAGTCTTGATCGACAACAACGTCACAAAGTCGAACAGGCCATGGTGAACGGACAGCTTAGGGCGGTTGTCTGTACCGGTAGTCTTGATCTTGGCATAGACTGGGGCGATGTCGATCTGGTCATTCAGATCGGGGCACCAAAAAACGTCAAACGGCTGGTCCAAAGGATTGGGCGGGCAAACCACCAATATAACGCGCCCTCCAAAGCCATCATCGTGCCAGCCAATCGTTTTGAAACGGTGGAATGTGTGGCGGCTCTTGAGGCGGTGCACGAAAACGACCTTGACGGTGATCCAAAAGGACCGGGGCCTTTGGACGTCTTATGCCAACATATCTTGCTGGTGGCCTGTTCTGGTCCTTTTGATCCTGATCATCTTTATAACGAAGTGCGTGCAACTGGACCTTATCTTGGCCTGTCTCGAAAAGATTTTGACGATTGCCTCGGATTTTGTACAAACGGTGGTTATGCATTGCGCAAATATGACCGTTGGCAAAGATTGCTCTACCGCGCTGATGGAACGTATGTTTTGCGCGATCCGCGAAGTGCGCAGCGGATCCGGCTCAATGTGGGGACAATACAGGACACAGATACATTGAAAGTGCGGCTTCAACGGCAACGGGGGGGTAAACCGCTTGGCGAAATTGAAGAAGGTTTTGCAGCAACCCTCACTCCGGGCGATACGTTTCTCATCGGGGGGGAAGTTGTCCGCTTTGAATCTCTGCGCGAAATGACGGTGGAAGTCAGCCGGCAGGCCGACAAACAGCCTAAAATCGCAACCTTTATGGGAACGAAATTTGCCACGTCAACGCTCCTGTGTGATCGTATTCTGAACCGTTTTGAAAAGAAAGACTGGCAAGGATTGCCTCCGGATACCATCGACTGGCTGGAACTTCAGGACCGAATATCGACCCTGCCCAAACCAGGCTCTCTTTTGGTGGAAACCTTTCCTCGACAGGGGCGTCATCATCTATGCGTTTACGGGTTTATCGGGCGGAATGCGCAGCAGACGTTGGGACTTTTGATCAGCAAACAACTTGAATTGCGTGGCCTTGCGCCGCTTGGATTTGTGGCGACAGATTACGCAACGCTCATCTGGGGGCTTGAAGAGGTGATGGACCCCAAGTCTCTGTTTTCTCTGACAGATTTGGAAAGTGGACTTGAGGAGTGGTTTGCCGAAAATGCACTCATGAAGCGCAGCTTTCGCACGGTTGCGACCATTTCTGGACTCATCGAACGCAATATGCCGGGGCAGCGTAAATCGGGCCGGCAGGCAACGTTTTCCTCTGATATCATCTACGATACCTTGCGCAAATTTGAACCCGACCACCTCATGATGCGGATCACGCGCGACGAAGCTATGAGCGGGCTTGTAGATTTTTCACGCATCCGCCAGATGCTGTTGCAGATCGGAGATCGCATTGAACATCGACGTCTGGGCCGGCTTTCACCGCTCTCGGCCCCCCTGTTTCTTGAGGCAGGGCGTGTGCCGGTTGAGGGCCAAGCGCTTGAGCGGATGGTTGCCGAAGAGGCCGCGCTTTTGATGCGTGAAGCCGGGCTTGAAATATAGGCTTGTAAAAGCCCTGCCTTTCTGCGTTTTTCTATTCCATGACGGGATATAACTTTACTTTGGCTGGGGCCGACCTTGTTGCGCTTGGCTCTGGCGCTTTATTTTGGCCTGACAAAAAGCTCCTCTGTGTGTCGGACTTGCATCTTGGAAAAGCTGACCGGCTCATGCGACAAGGTGGGCCGTTATTACCCCCTTATGAAGTGAAAGATACGCTCTATCGGCTTGAGGCGGATATTGTTCTTTCAGATGCTCAGACGGTTGTCTGTCTGGGTGACAGTTTTGATGATCTGGACGCAGAAGCGAGCCTGCGTGAGGATGAACTGTCGTGGCTGACCCGTTTGCAGGCGGGGCGGCGCTGGATTTGGATCGAAGGGAACCATGACCCGGGACCGCTCAGCATCGGTGGAACGCATTTGCAAAGCCTTCCGATCCCTCCGCTGACCTTTCGCCATATCCCGAGCCCAAGTTCAAGCGGTGAGGTGGCCGGTCATTATCATCCCAAAGTTCAGATGACCCTGCGGGGGCGTCATTTTGCCAAATCCTGTTTTCTAGTGGATGGGGATCGGCTGATTTTACCCGCCTTTGGCACCTATACCGGCGGGCTCAAAACCCAATCTCCTGAACTCACAGGCCTTATGCGGCCGGAGGCGGTTGCCATTCTCACAGGAAAGCAAGCGCGCGCCATTCCAATGCCGCGATAGGGGATTGCCTCAGGCGGTCAGCCCTTCGGGTTCATCTAGTCCATTGGCGCGACAGCAGGCTGTTACTGTATTTGCCAAGAGGCAGGCAATCGTCATCGGGCCGACCCCGCCCGGGACAGGCGTTATAGCTCCTGCCACAGAGGCGCAGCTGTCAAAATCAGCATCCCCGACAAGACGCGTACCACCTTCGGGTTTATCAATCCGGTTGATGCCCACGTCAATCACTGTGGCCCCCGGTTTGATCCAATCACCTTTGACCATCTCGGGACGACCGACAGCAGCCACTACAATATCTGCACGGCGGACGACATCAGGAAGGTCCTTTGTGCGGCTATGTGCGATCGTGACCGTGCAACTGTCGCCCAGCAACAGCTGGGACATGGGTTTGCCAACGATGTTTGAACGCCCGATAACCACAGCATCCATCCCCGAAAGCGAGCCATGATAATCGCGCAACAACATAAGACAGCCAAGCGGTGTACAGGGCACCATCGATTTTTGTCCGGTCCCC
>VMBT01001454.1_pt1 | contig 12643 bp, 11 predicted proteins | sample 4404301 | NCBI WGS metagenome assembly VMBT01 (sample SAMN12238535, study PRJNA552566) | marine metagenome | isolation source: Coastal seawater | place: USA: coastal Georgia, Sapelo Island | collected 2008-08/2009-08
GGTGCCTATCAAACTATTTGAAAAAAATCACTGTTCGCAATCACGGTTGTTGATTCTTAAATGTAGGTCCCAACAAGGTCAACTTCACGCATTTGAGCCCTTCTACGATCGGAATGGCTCACTGCTAGCGCTGATCAACGGAAGTAGATCTGATTATCTAGATTCTTTTGCTTCTAATTCTGAAGTTGAGACGAGATTTTAGTCTGATTCTTGCCAAACTCCCCCCACTCTCCTCCAAAATTTTTTTGAAGTGTTTTATAAATGTGACATCACGTTTTTGTTGAAACTTCATCAGAAACAATTGCTTTCATCAAATTCATCGAGGCAAACAATGTCACAGCAAGACTACCTAAACAGCATCCGCAATCAGGATTCATTCACTTTCGAAGACTACTCTGAACAGCTTCGAGATAATCCCCACTTGGGTAAGGAATTGAGCATCCTTTATTTCGAACATCAGGAATCAGAACAGACCTCATCCAAGGAGGCTTGAAGTTTGTTTTAAAAAAACACTCACCATACCTTGAGATTTCAAGATCTGCTTCGAGGACCTTGAAATCTCAAGCCAACCCTCCTGCCTGCACACAAACTTTCATCGGTCATCTCTGTAATCATTGGAAGTCTTTGCTTGCTTCTTGACCTCATCTTAATGAAATCTGGCGTAGTTCATTTACTTTAGAGAAGGAAGCATCGCTCTTCTTGACGGACACGCTTCTCTAAGATCATTTCTCATAATCTGATTACCTGAGTTCTTCAATGTCCAAGTTGACAATCGTTGCCCACATTACCCTACATTCTGAAAAAATTGATTTTGTCAAAACTGAAATGGCAAAGATGTTTCCAATCACCCGTGCTGAAGAAGGTTGCTTGCAGTACGATCTACATCAAGACAACAAAAATCCAGCCTACTTCATGATCTACGAGAACTGGACTTCGTATGAAACCTGGCAGGCACACATGAATGCCGAGCACATGGCTGTTTATCGGAAATCCATCGAAGGTTGTGTGGTAGAGGCCAAAATTCATGAGATGACTCACTTGATCTAACAACGGCAAATGATTCGCTCCAGATTCCATTCATGGATTTGAAATTTTGCTCAGGGTTGAATAATGCCCCAAAAATCTTCCATAATTTTTTCGAGGAACCCAGACTTGAAGCGAAACAAACAGCTAGTTTCAATGCTGACAAGGATACTATTGATTTGTCTCATTCCCTCAACAGTTGTTCTAGCTTCAACTGATGCCTTCCAAAGATCTCAGGTTGGGCCCGTTGGGTTATTGAAAGACCCTTGGGAAATACTCTATGCGCCCAACGGTAAACTCTGGATCACAGAACGGAGCAAGGGAGAAGTTTCTGAGGTGGATCCTCAGAGTGGTGCCAAACGGAGTTTATTGAAAATTGAGGACGTCTATCCCTTCGTTGGACAGGCCGGTCTCTTGGGGATGGACCATCACCCTAATCTTGGTAAGGGAGTTAATGAGGATTGGGTCTATTTGACATATACCTATCAATCAGGGGATAGACCCTTCCAAAGACTAGTGCGCTACAGATATGAAACCCTGAATGATCTTGGGCAATTTGTAGATCCCAAAGTTTTGCTGGAGAACTTACCTTCCGGCAACGATCACATTTCTGGTCGGCTCAAGGTAGGTCCTGACAAGAAGATTTACCTGACCATCGGGGATATGGGTGCCAACCAGTTTGGCAACAAGTGCAAACCGATTGAATCACAAAGAATTCCGACTTCTGAAGAAATCCAGCAGCAAGATTGGTCTGCTTACAAGGGAAAGATCCTCCGAATCAATCTGGATGGCAGTGTGCCCAGCGACAACCCGCTCATTTCAGGGATACAAAGTCACATCTATTCATATGGCCATCGCAATGCCCAGGGATTGGCTTTCAGTAAGAATGGCTATCTTTTCTCCAGTGAGCATGGACCCAAGTCGGATGACGAGGTAAACCGAATTGAAGCAGGAATGAATTATGGCTGGCCGCATATCGCAGGTAAACAGGATAACCAGGCTTATACCTACTGTAACTGGTCAACTCATCCTTCCTGTGAAGTTCTGAAATTTAGTGATTACTTCTGTCCGAAGTCAATTCCAACCAACTTGGAGTCCGATTGGTATCATTCCAACTTTAAAGAGCCCTTACAGACCTTCTTCACAGTGCCTAATGATCATAATTTTAGACAGCGATCCTGTGGACACGAGTTCATTTGTTGGCCCACTATAGCCACTTCAAGTTTGGAAGCCTATGAGTCAGACAGCATTCCCAATTGGTCTTCCTCACTATTGGTCGTGAGTCTCAAGCATGGGCAACTTTATAGACTCAAGTTGGATAGCTCTCGTTCTCGAATTGAAGAGAAACCAGAGTCGTTATTTCGGACACAAAATCGCTACAGAGATATAGCAATCCATCCTGATGGGAAAACTTTCTATCTCATCACAGACAGCGAGGGGCTGACCAAAGCGATTAAAGGAGGGAGTACGAAAGACCTGCATCATCCTGGAACGATTCTGCAGTTTAGCTTCCGAGATACCCACTGAAAGATTCGTGAATAGCTCTGCAAGAAACTTCTGATTTCCTACAAATTTAGATCTTGGACACATCAAAAGAGCATTTCAGAAAACAATTCTATTACTGAAAAGAGAGCTTTTTGATTTCTAGTTTGGCTCACCGCAGCTAACAGCAAGTTTTAAAGGCAGGAATATTCAGTGCATGCCCCCCAGATCAATTTACTTCCATACAATCGCAAAATCTGGGGGGATATGCGAACCACCATCACTGCGTTTACGCTCTCTATAATTTTTGTGCTGATCAGTTCCAGCAGTCTATTTGCCTGTCATCTGGGAATTTGGGCTGGAGCATGGACTGTTGGGCACAAAGAGAATCGGGTTGGGGTCAATTCGATTCCACCAAGAAATATATTTGAAATATCGACAGAGATGACACGAGTTTCCTCAAAGCACACAACAGCAAGCTCGTATGGGACCACGGATTCTACAATCATCACCACGAATTGTGATTTCAAAAGCGCTAATATTGAGAAATTCTTTAATGAAAGCTATGAGGAAATTGCGGAGGAAAGTGCCCAGGGTTCAGGGATTCATCTGGAAGCCCTCGCTTCATTAACAGGGTGTCCAGCTGAAAAATATTCAACTTTCGAGCAAGTGATGCATCAGAACCATCAGTACGTCTTTGCAGCAAATGAATATGATGGCTCTATTGAAAACCTCTTTGACGTACTAAATTCTGAAGATCAACTACAAACCTGCCTCGAGAATTCTTAACAACACCGCAGCCAATCGTATCTACTAGCTCATCAAGTGCTGTCTATAATGCCCCAACTCTTGGTTCTGCAAGTGTCTTAGTAGTAGTCAAACTACACGGTTAGACTCTGGTCCGGATGACTCCCCAATGAATCTCCTCAGCAACTCTCTGTTTACAGCCACAATCAGTGCGCGTATATTTCGTCAAAAATGACACTACTGAATCTGATCGATCCATTTTGATGAAATGAGATGAGCAGCAAGTTCAAATTTAGAAGCTTTGGCAGATGCAGGCTTGGTCAAATCAGCTTTGTTCTAGGGTCAACGCTGTTCGCTTTGATTGTCAGCAATCTCGAGACTTTCGCTCAAGAGAAGCAAAAGATTAGCGCTGTCTCAAAGGAACAGCTAATCTCAGCAGGTTCAAAAATTTATCGAGCAAAGTGTGCCAGATGCCACGGTCGGAAAGGACAGGGTCAGTTTAATGGACATGATGCTGCACCGAAACTCCGAGGCAATTATGCCAATCTCGACATAGAAGAGATAACCATTCAAGTCATTCGAGGAGGTGCCTACATGCCAAAGTTTGATTACTTGAGTGATCAAGACATCGCAGCTGTCGCAACCTACATTCGAAACTCTTTTGGCAACCAGCTTGGTATTGCAAATGTGCAGGAAATCTACGAACTCCGCCGGTAAAACTTCCAATTGATTCAGCTCACTTCCTGATCATTCCTTCCAGATTCTAAAACAGAATTCATATTCTTTGTATTGCCAAGTCAGGCATTAGCCACCATACTTGGGCCCTTGATTTAAGGTGAAGGCTTTCGGGTAGATCATCAGCATCAACCTTTCAAAGTCTGTAATGATAATCCGTCACTTTTTCCAGAACATGAGGTGAAAAATGAGCAGTCATCAGTCGCTGAAAATCTCTAGACGTACATTGATCAAAGGCACAGCCAGCGCTCTCGTGCTTGCACCGAGTCTCGGAATCTTGCCCTTGGCCTCGGCAAAAGACCCAATCAAGGCTGCTGGCATCTACACAGTCCCCGTTGAGCAGCAGTGGGTAAGTCGAATTCACAAAGCGGCGTTAGCAGCACAGTCACGAGGTGACATCGCCTACACGTTTACAGAAAATACTGCCAACACCGACTATCCAAGAGTGATGAGGGAATATGCAGAGCAAGGGAACACCCTAATCATCGGAGAAATTTTTGGTGCCGAAGCAGAAGCAAGAGAGGTTGTGGCAGAATACCCCGAAGTTGCTTTTCTGATGGGATCATCTTTCAAGGAAGACCCAAGTCTGCCCAATCTTGCCGTCTTCGATAACTACATTCAGGATGCCTCCTACTTGTCGGGTATTATTGCTGGGGCAATGACAAAGTCTGGCAACATCGGAATGGTTGGTGGATTCCCAATTCCCGAGGTAAATCGATTGATGCATGCCTTCATGGCAGGAGCACGAGAGATGAATCCTAACATTCGCTTTCAAGTCTCTTTTATCGGCTCATGGTTTGACCCACCGAAGGCCAAAGAAACTGCGTTTGCTATGATCGAAGGAGGTGCTGACCTTCTATATGCAGAGCGCTTTGGTGTCTCGGATGCTGCTAAAGAGAGGGGCATTTTGGCTATTGGCAACGTGATCGACACCCAAGATCAGTACCCAAGCACCGTGGTCGCATCAGCCATTTGGCATTTTGAACCGACAATGGATGCTGCTGTTGCTGCCGTTCAAGCAGGGAATTTCAAAGCTGCGGATTACGGCATCTATTCGTTCATGAAGCATGGAGGATGTACACTTGCACCATACGGTACTTTCGCTGGTAAGATACCACAGAAGGCGGTTGATATGGTTGCAAAGCGGACTGCAGAGATCAAAAACGGTAGCTATACTGTAACGATCAATGACAACGAACCAAAATCTAGCTGATCCACTTTAAAGCCCTCTAAAGTGGGAGAAGTCGTTCTTCGTCTTGAGGGGATCACCAAGAATTTTGGACCCCTCAAGGCGAATGAAAATGTCAGCCTGAATTTGGAGAAGGGTGAGGTACTTGCGTTGCTAGGCGAGAATGGCGCAGGCAAAACCACCTTGATGAACATCCTTTTTGGTCAATACACGGCCGACTCTGGAAGAGTGGAGGTTTTCGGCAAAACTCTTCCACCAGGGATGGCCCGTGCGGCTTTGGATGCCGGAGTTGGAATGGTTCACCAACATTTCACTCTCGCGCACAATCTCTCCGTCCTTGAGAACGTCATTCTTGGGACCAGTTCTCTCTGGTCCTGGAAGCTACAATACAAGCAAGCCCGCCAGCAACTCCTCGAACTTGCCAATCGGTATCACCTGAAGATCAATCCTGATGCGAAAGTCTCTGCTCTAAGTGTGGGAGAGCGTCAACGAGTAGAGATTCTCAAAGCTTTGTTCCGACAAGCCAAGATCCTGATCCTTGATGAACCAACCGCTGTCCTGACTCCTCAAGAAACCGAATCACTTTTCAAGACCCTAACGGAAGCTACAGAACAAGGACTATCTATCATCTTCATCAGCCACAAACTCCATGAGGTAATGAAAATTGCCCAGAAAGTGGCGATCCTTCGTCATGGGAAACTCGTAGCGACCAAAGAAACCAAAGAAACCAGCCCAAATGAATTAGCTGCTTTGATGGTCGGGAACCCGATCAGTCCCACAGCCGTTACTGAAAGAGAGTCCGGACCCGTACTAATGGAGTTATTGAATGTATCCACTGATACTCAGCATCACTCAAAGGGCCTGAAAAATGTTTCTTTGAGGCTTTGCTCCGGAGAAATTGTGGGGTTGGCTGGTGTCTCTGGTAACGGTCAAACATCAATTGCAGATTTGGTTGCAGGACTGATCACTCCCTCTCAAGGGAAACTGCATTTGGATGGGAAACCAATAGACCAGTGGTCTCCACGCCAATCGGTTCTCAGTGGTATCGCCAGGATTCCTGAAGACCGACATCATGCTGGGACGATCGCTGATTTTTCCTTGACGGAAAATTCCATCATTGAAAGATATCGTGATCAGCCATTTGCTCGTCATGGGTGGGTCAATTGGCAAGCCGCAGTAGGTTTTACACAGGAACTCATCAAGCAATACGATGTTCGTTGCCCTGGTCCGGATACGAGAATACGTTTGCTTTCAGGGGGGAACATGCAAAAACTCATTTTGGGGCGTGTGCTCCAGAACGACCCCCGAGTGATCCTTGCCCATCAACCCTCACGCGGCTTGGATATTGGAGCTGTCCACTACGTCCACAAGAAATTATTGGAAGCTCGTCAAAAAGGTGCGGCCATTCTACTAATTTCCGAAGATTTGGATGAGATCCTCCAATTATCAGACATCATTCATGTTTCCTCAGAAGGCAGAGTTAGCCCTCCTTTCCAACGAGGGAAAGTAACACCTGCTGAGTTGGGTGGTTGGATGTCTGGGGCTGCATTTGCCAAGCAAGAGACTATGCATGCGTCTTGAAGCGATCCCACATCCAAGCCTGTCCAGAAGATTCCTACCACCGATTTTAGCACTAACCGCTACCGTTTTCATCGCATCCTTTCTCGCGATGGTTGCTGGGGGGAATCCTTTCGCTGTCTTGGGGTTGATCATTAAAGGTGCAGTGGGTTCCAAGTTTGCCCTGCTGGAAACTCTAAATCGTGCAACACCGTTAATTTTCACGGGACTAGCCGTTGCTGTAGCTTTTCGAGCGAAATTATGGAACATCGGTGCCGAAGCACAGCTATACTCTGGTGCCATTGTAGCCGTACTAATGGGTACAGGCGCCCTCGCCTGGTCTTCCCCAGCACTCATTCCCGCAATGATCATCTGTTCCATGTCAGCGGGTGCGTTGCTACTTCTAATCCCTACTCTCCTGAAAACCAGGTTGGGTGTGGATGAAGTGGTTACTACTCTCTTGCTCAATTTTATTTTTCTCCTACTCGTTTCTCTGTTGCTGGAAGGCCCTCTCAAAGATCCAATGGGAATGGGTTGGCCCAAGTCCGCCCGTTTGCTGGCAGAGGCCCGTCTACCAAGAATTGTTGATGGGCTACGATTGCATTGGGGGTTTGGGATTGCTTTAATTGCAGCTTTCGTTATCTGGATCGTGAACACTAAAACTACTTTTGGCTACGCTATGAGGGCTGTGGGCTACAACGCTGAGGCAGCAAGATATGCAGGAATGCCTGTAAATTTAATCATGATGCAAACAGCACTGCTCTCAGGAGGGCTCGCTGCCCTAGCTGGGTTCTCCGAAGTAGCAGGCCTCAAGGGCACCCTGACTCTTGATCTGTCACCAGGCTTTGGTTATTCCGGAATCATTGTAGCCATGCTGGCCTTGCTACATCCTCTGGGGGTTGTCGTGGCGGCTCTGTTTGTTGCGGGTGTTTTTGTGGGTGCTGACAGTATGAGTCGAGCAGCCGGAGTCCCCACCTATCTCGCAGATATCATGCTCGCTACTGCACTGCTTCTAATGGTAGTTGCTGTATTACTGACAAAGTTCCGGATCATGCGGGATTAATTCATGGAGATATTAGAAATTTTTCTGACAGCGAGTTTCTGGACTGCAGCGATCCGAATCGCAAGCCCATTAATTCTAGCAACTATGGGAGAGTTGATTTGTGAACGGGCCGGTGTTCTCAACCTCGGTATCGAGGGAATCATGGTCGCTGGAGCCTTCGTTGGTTGGTTTGGGGCTTACATTGGTATGGGCCTTTGGGGTGGCGTGCTACTGGCTTTCGTGGTTGGAATGTTCTTAGGGTTACTTCATGCGAGCATGACCGTCAGCTTGGGATTATCCCAGCATGTGGTGGGTCTGGGAATCACACTTTTGGCAACATCGCTGACGTATTATGCATACCGAGTGGCTTTACCGGAGGTAACTTCTCCACCAAAGATCGAGGCCTTCCAGCCTATCTCTGTCGCCATTTTAGCTTACATCCCAATCCTAGGGCCTGCCCTGGCTGAACAGACTCCCCTAACTTATTTAGCTATTGCAACAGTACTGATCACTTCATTTGTATTGTATAGGACTCCACTGGGTCTGGCACTCAGGGCTGTTGGAGAAAATCCATCTTCTGTTGCAGCTCAGGGGCTATCTGTGCTTGGGTTACGGATAGGTGCCGTAGTGGTTGGATCGGGTCTAATGGCATTGGGGGGTGCCTTTTTGACTCTTTCGGCCTTTGATAGTTTCTTTTTTGGGATGGTCAATGGCCGAGGTTGGGTTTGCATTGCCCTCGTTGTCTTCGGCGCCTGGAAACCTCACAAAGCCTTCTTGGGAGCAATTCTGTTTGCGGCTTTCGATGCCTTTCAGATTCGGCTTCAGCAGAGCAGCATTGGTGCAGACATTCCCTATCAGATTTTCTTAATGATGCCCTATTTCTTGTCCATCGCTGCTTTGGTGGTTATGTCTCGGAAAGCAGAGGTCCCAGCAGCATTGATGGTACCCTTTTACAAAGGAGAGCGCTAATGTTTGACATCATTGTGAAGGGAGGAACCTTGCCAGATGGTCGAGTTCTGGATATTGGCATCGAAGGGACAAAAATTTCGGCGATGGAGAAAGATCTAAACAGTCCAACTGAAATACTTATCGAAGCTCAGGGGGACCTAGTGTCTCCTCCCTTCGTAGATCCGCATTTTCACATGGATGCCACTTTGTCCTATGGAACTCCACGCCTGAACAAATCTGGAACATTGTTGGAAGGCATTTCTCTCTGGGGAGAATTGCTTGAGGATGCAACCGTTGAAGAGATGGTAGATCGTGGCTTGGACTACTGTGATTGGGCGGTTTCCATGGGCCTGCTCGCTATCCGAAGTCATGTAGATACCACGGCCGATCACCTGCGAACCGTTGAGGCAATGCTCGAAGTACGTGAGCAAGTGAAAGGATATTTGGATCTACAACTCGTAGCCTTTCCACAAGATGGTTTTTTTCGAGCACCAAATGGACGAGAAAATTTACTCCGAGCTTTGGAGATGGGCCTCGATGTGGTTGGAGGGATTCCTCATTTTGAACGGACGATGGAGGATGGTCGAAGATCAGTCCAGGAGTTGTGCCGTATCGCTGCAGACCGGGGTTTGCTTGTGGACATGCACTGTGATGAGAGCGACGATCCAATGTCTCGCCATGTGGAGTCACTCGCAGCGGAAACCTCGGCTCTAGGCCTGCAGGGGAGAGTAGTGGGCAGCCACCTGACTTCGATGCATTCAATGGATAATTATTATGTGTCCAAGCTGCTGCCTTTGATGGCTGAAGCTGAACTTCAGGCAATTTCGAATCCACTGATCAACATCACGCTTCAGGGCCGACACGACAGTTTTCCAAAAAGGCGTGGCTTAACCCGTGTGCGTGAAATGCAGGCTCAGGGAATTGATGTAGGGTGGGGGCAAGATTGCGTACGCGATCCTTGGTACGCGCTAGGCACCGCAGATATGCTAGATGTGGCCTTCATGGGCATGCACGTTGCCCAGATGACTAGTCCTGAAGAAATGGCGCGATGTTTCACGATGGTCACCGAAACGAACGCCAAGATCATGCATCTTGAGGACTATGGTCTTGAAGTAGGCAAGCAAGCTTCTCTGGTGGTTTTGGATGCCGCTGATCCGATTGATGCTCTCCGCTTGCGACCAGCTCGGTTGGCTGTTATTTCGAAGGGGAAACTGGTGAGTACTCAGCCAAGGGCTGATGCAACGATGAATTTACCCGGAAGGCCTACAATAAAGAACCGACGTCACCCTATTCCCCAGTCCAGATAGAAGATCAGACTCAAGGGGTTTAGGGCTGAGAAATCTACTTAACGTTTATGCAGTCACCGATTGAATTGAGCAAGAACTACAATCATCAGGCAGCAAAACCTTAAACAACCATCACCTTTCACAATCCTTATTTGTGACCTCTCCATCAGGCATTACTGTATTGCAGAGTCTTGTAGTTGATTGGCCCTGAACAGGTGAAGCTTCTTCATCAAGCGTAGTACCCGTCAAATCCGCACCGTTCAAGTTAGACTGGTAGAAGGTGGCTCCGATAAGCTTTGCATTTTTTAAATTGGAGCCCATCAGATTGGACTCATAAATTTCTGCACCCATCAGATTGGTTCTACCAAGGTCAGCATTTTCAAAATTTGCATACCAGACTTTTGCCCCTTCCAACTCAGCATTATTCAGAGTGGCGCTAACCAATTCAACTTCAATCAGGTTCGAACCTGTCAGATCAGAATCTTTTAGATTGGAATAATTGAAGGTAGCATTTCGCACTGAAGAATTTCTGAGGACACTCATCCACAAAGTTGCGCCTGTCAGATCTGCTCCTGAAAGTGTAACACCCGTTAAATCAGCTCCAGTTAGATCTGCGCCTGTCAGATCCACCCCGGTCAAGTCTGCGCCTGTCAGGTCTGCTCCAATGAGTTCAGCTCCGCGCAGATTTGCACCCACTAAATTAGCTTCTCTCAAGTTAGCTCCCAACAAACTCACATCATTCAAATTTTTGGAATCAAGATTTGCTTGGATCAAGTTACAGTCATTACAGATGCGGGTTGTCAGCAACTTTTGAAGATCAAGTTCATCGTAGGCATAAATCGGCTTGGTAACCAAAATGATCGGAATCAAGCAAACAAATCTCGCAAAAAAAGACGCTGTACTCAGTTTCACTAGAGGATCCTCGCCAGTAGATAAATTAATTTTTGAAGTCTTTTTTGAAAAATTGCTAAACGAAGAATGATCTCTGAAAGCGAGATTCTGAAGAATGAGGGCTAGATCTGGAGTAATTTAAGATCAGAAGAGGCTAGAGCAATTTTGTACTTCTGATACGGTCCGTAAATTTTTGCAGGATTGAGTTTTACACAGAGAACGGGAAATCTGGTAAAAATTTCAGCTAAAAGCTTTCAAAAAGCGAATATAATGCACTTCTCAAGATTGGTGCGAGTGAAGGGACTCGAATCTTCACTAAAACTCTGCACCATGCAAAATCTTCTAAATCATTGTTATTCTGTATTTTATTTCGGTGTTTCCTAACCCTAAACGGAACCTTGAAAAAGGAAAGTAGTTACTAAAACAGTTACTACTTTAAGGTCAAAAACCGATATCAATATCGACTCAATCCTAGATTCTATCTCAGATCCAGAAAACTTACACCATCAAATGCCGAAATTCTTGAATACCTCTCTACCAAGAAATCCGTAGTCAGGTAGTCATCAGAAACTAAGTTTCCCCATCAACTCTGCATTACTTTCTTGAGCACTAGAGGATTTCTATAATCTCAGTCCTCCACACTCCCAGATTCTTGTTTCCACTTTTTCTAAAAGTATCTTTGTGTTATCTATGCAACTAATTCAGATACACAACTCCTGACATGGTGGTCTCATGTATCGTCATTCGATTCTTCTCTTCCTTGTTCTACTATTCCTAGTCCCAACTTTGCTCTTTTCCCAAACTCGGGCAATCCGACCTGTGAATCTGCAGATTCCTAATGGAGAGCAGATCGAACTCTATAAAGGAAGTTATGCGCTGGTGATTGGTGCAAGTGATTATCGGGACAACGCATGGGCAGACCTGTCAAGTGTTCCCCAAGATGTGAATGCTGTCTCTGAAGCATTGCAAAGACACGGGTTTGAAGTCACTCAAGTTCTCAATCCTACTGAGTCAGATCTGATCGCTGCAATGGATGATTTCATTGATAACCATGGGTACGACAAGGACAATCGCCTACTCATTTACTATTCAGGACACGGACACACGATTGAACGTGATGGTCGAAAATTCGGGTATCTCGTTCCAATTGATGCACCAAGTCCAATTGACAATGAGAAAGATTTCTTTCGCAGGGCAATCAAGATGGAGAGAATTCTCTCCTGGGCAAAACAAATTGAATCCAAGCACGCACTCTTTCTCTTCGACTCATGTTTCTCTGGTTCGGTATTGGAGTCACGAGCAATCACGATTCCTGAAGACATTTCCTATTCGACCAGTAAACCAGTTCGTCAGTTCATCTCCGCAGGCAGTGCAAATCAAACAGTTCCAGCAGTCAGTGTGTTTCGTCCTACTTTTATCAGAGGCATCAATGGAGATGCAGACTTAGACAAGGACGGTTATGTAACGGGAGTGGAGTTGGGAATGTATCTGCAGAAGAGAGTTCCTTACTATCAATCAGGGCAAACCCCTCAGTATGGAAAGATACGAGATCCATATCTGGATGAAGGGAACTTTGTTTTTGACTTGGGACAGTCAAAAGAAGTGAGTTCATTTAAACCAAGAGATTGTCAAATTGTCTGCAATGGGTTGGTGGGTCACTACACTTTTGGTGGCGATACTCTTGATCAAAGTGGTTTTAGAAATCATGGAATCAAATCAAAGAACATTGAATCCGTCAGCGAT
>VMBT01001458.1_pt1 | contig 12634 bp, 13 predicted proteins | sample 4404301 | NCBI WGS metagenome assembly VMBT01 (sample SAMN12238535, study PRJNA552566) | marine metagenome | isolation source: Coastal seawater | place: USA: coastal Georgia, Sapelo Island | collected 2008-08/2009-08
AGGCTCGGGTCGCTGAGGACGCAGGAGCCTGCGCGGTGATGGCGCTCGAGCGCGTGCCGGCCGACATTAGGCGTGACGGGGGAGTGGCTCGCATGAGCGACCCGGAGATGATCGAGGGCATTCAGGCCGCGGTGACCATCCCGGTCATGGCCAAGGCCCGTATCGGTCACTTCGTCGAGGCACAGATCCTCCAGTCGCTCGGCGTCGATTTCATCGACGAGTCCGAGGTCCTCACTCCAGCGGACGAGTCCCATCACATCGACAAGCACTCCTTCACGACTCCGTTCGTGTGCGGAGCGACCAATCTCGGCGAGGCGTTGCGGCGCATCTCCGAAGGCGCGGCGATGATCAGGTCGAAAGGCGAGGCAGGAACGGGAAACATCGTTGAGGCGGTTCGCCACCTCCGTTCGATCCTTGGAGACATCCGTCGGATCGGTCAGGCTGACTCGGCGGAGATCTACGACTGGGCCAAGCGTCTCCAGGCCCCGCTTCCGCTCGTTCGCGAGATCGCGGAATCCGGTCGACTTCCGGTGCCGCTCTTCTGCGCCGGCGGGATCGCGACCCCCGCGGATGCCGCTATGGCGATGCAACTCGGCGCCGAGGCGGTCTTCGTCGGCTCGGGGATCTTCAAGAGCGATGATCCGGCACCCCGGGCACGCGCAATTGTCGAAGCGACGACGCACTTCGGCGACCCTTCCATCCTCGCGAAGGTGAGTCGCGCGCTCGGTGCGCCGATGACCGGGATCGGCATGGATGCCGTGACCGAGCGCTACTCCGACCGCGGCTGGTGAGGCCATGGGCGTCGCCCCTCCGCGCCCAACTGTCGGAGTCCTCGCCCTGCAGGGGGCCTTCTCAAACCATCTGTCCGTGCTGGCCGAACTCGGCGTCGTCGGCCGAGCGGTGCGGCGCCCCGACGACCTCGAGGGAATCGACGCGCTGATCCTTCCGGGCGGCGAATCGACCACGATGTCGATGCTGCTCGACTCATCTGAGCTCCGCGCGCCTCTGACCGATCTTCTCGATCGCGATCTCCCAGTGCTCGGGACGTGCGCGGGCCTCATCCTGTTGTCCTCTCGCGTCGATGATGGCCGTGACGACCAGCGCGGATTCGGGCGTCTTGATCTCCGCACGGCGAGAAACGCCTATGGCCGTCAGAACGAGAGCTTTGAATCGCGGGTGGAGCTCGCCGATGGCCGGTCCATCCCGGGAATCTTCATCCGTGCGCCCCGTATCGTCGAGGTCGGACCTGAGGTCGAGGTCCTCGGCGCGCTCGACGGGGTGCCCGTGCTCATTCGGCAGGGCAACGCCATCGGTTGTGCCTTTCATCCGGAGCTGACCGGAGACGCCACCGTGCACCGGCTTCTTATCGACCGGATCGGCCGTAGCCTCACCACCGTCTCGGACGCTTCACAGGAGGACTGAGCATGTCGGGCCACTCAAAATGGGCGACGATCAAACACAAGAAGGGTGCCGCGGACAAGGCGCGCGGCAAGCTCTTCGCCAAGCTCGCCCGACAGATCGAGGTGGCGGCCCGGGCGGGGGGAGGGGACGTCGACTCGAACCCCACCCTTCGCACCGCTGTCGCTAAGGCCAAGGGCGCGCAGATGACCAATGACGCGATCGACCGCGCGGTGAAGCGCGGGACGGGTGAGGCGGGCGCCGACAACTATGAGGCCATCACCTACGAGGGCTACGCCCCCGGTGGAGTCGCCCTGCTCATCGAGGTGCTCACCGACAACCGGAATCGAACGGGAGCCGAGATCCGCAACGTGTTCACCAAGATGGGCGGGTCGATGGCTGAACCCGGTTCGGTGAGTTGGCAGTTCCACCGGCAAGGGGTCGTGCTCGTTGACGGGGCCGCGACCGAAGACGATCTGCTTGAGGTCGTTCTCGAGTGCGGGGCCGATGACCTCTCCGATGATGGTGGCGCATGGCGTATCTCGTGCGAGCCCTCCACGGTGGCCTCCGTCCGCGACATGTTGGAGGGTCGCGGTTTCGGGGTGATCGCCGCGGACTCGCCGATGGTCAGCGACAATTTGGTCCCGGTGGACTCCGTCGATGCGGCTCGCTCGGTCGTACGGATCATCGAGGCCATGGAGGACAATGACGACGTGCAGGACGTCTACTCGAACTTCGAGATGTCCGACGACATCCTCGAGGCGGCCACCTCGTGACGCGAGGAACGCTCTCCGTCGGCGACCCCGCTCCCGACTTCGAACTCCCTTCCACCGGTGGTGGGAGCGTGCGCTTGAGCGACCTTCGTCCGCGGCCGGTCGTGGTGGTGTTCTATCCGGGTGATGACAGCCCGGTCTGCACTCGCCAGCTCAACTCCTATAGCGAGGGACTCGCTCAGTTCGAGGCACTCGACGCCCAGGTGCTCGGGATTTCGGCCCAGGACATGGAGAGCCATGAGTCCTTCTCCGGGAGATACGGATTCGGGTTCCCGCTACTCGCCGATACCGACAAATCGGTCGCTGCCGAGTGGGGAACCCTCGGACCCCTCGGATTCCCCCGACGGAGCGTGTTCATCGTCGACGGTTCGGGAACCATCCGCTATGTGCACCGAGCGAAAGCGGGGCTGACCTACCGTCCCGTCGATGAGCTCGTCGCCGCACTGGCCGCCCTCGATTGAGGGTCGCTCAGGGCGGGGGCGCCCACGACTAGAATCGAACCTGTGTTCGCCCTGGCCGCGGTGTCCGATCGTCGTCGCTCCGCTCGACACCTGTGTCCGACCTCGGAATCAGGGGTGAAGTGGTGACGGGTGGCGGGGTGAGCCCACGAGGCGGACTGCGGGTCCTCGGTATCGACCCTGGCCTTACTCGGTGCGGGTACGCCGTCGTTGATTCGGCCCGTCCCCGTCCCATCCCCGCGGCCATCGGCGTCATGGCGACCCCCGTCGACGCCGAGTTGCCGGAGCGACTGGCGCGATTGCGGGTCGATATCACCTCGCTCCTCGAGGAGTACGCCCCGGATGTGGTCGCGGTGGAGCGGGTCTTCTTTCAAGTGAACGTGCGAACCGCCATGAGCGTTGGACAGGCGAGCGGAATCGCCCTCGCTGAGGCATGGGCGGCGGGATGCGAGGTCGTCCAGTACACGCCGAACGAGGTGAAGCAGGCGGTCACCGGTCACGGAGGGGCCGACAAAGCCCAAGTGGGCAAGATGGTTCAGATGCGGCTCGGGCTTCCCGCCGTGCCAAAACCTGCTGACGCCGCTGATGCCGCTGCGCTCGCCCTGTGCCATCTGGCGGTCGCTCCGACCCGTCGGGCGCTCGCCCGAGCCGTGGCTGGCCGGGGTGCATCGTGATCGGCCACCTTCGAGGTGAGCTGGCGCAGCGCGAGGCTGGCGGCACGCTCGTTGTCGATGTCGCTGGCGTGGGCTACGAAGTCATCTGCTCGGTCGGCGCGTTGCCCGGCGCGGTCACGGGGGATCACGTGCATCTCCACACACATCTCGTCGTTCGAGATGACGCCCATTTGCTGTACGGCTTCGGCTCGCGGGCCGAGCGCGACACATTCCGGATCCTCATCGCGACCCACGGAGTTGGTCCGGCCCTCGCCCTCGCCCTTCTCGCCACGCTCGATCAGGCGTCGCTCGCTGCCGCGGTGGCGAACGACGATGTCGCGCTGCTCACCACAGTGCCCGGTATCGGTCCGAAGACGGCGCAGCGGCTCATCGTCGAGCTCCGCTCCCGGCTCGACATCGTCGTCGACTCGGCACCATCCGCGGCCGGAGGAGGAATTCGGGGCGCACTCGAGCAACTCGGCTACTCGGCGGAGGAGATCAGGACGGTGCTTCCGATGGTGCCAGCCGGGGCCGACCCTTCGGAGGCGCTGAGAGTCGCGCTCGCCGAGTTGGGAGGTCGTCGTGCGTGACGAGTTCCTCGATCCGGCCGAAGGGCCCGACGATCTGGTGGACAGTGGCCTTCGACCCCGAACCCTTGATGAATTCGTTGGTCAGAGTGAGCTGAAGGAGCATCTCAACATTGTTCTAGAGGCCGCTCGCCGTCGATCTCAGGTCGTCGACCATCTGCTGTTCGCGGGGCCGCCGGGACTCGGCAAGACCACACTCGCCGGCATTATCGCGACGGAGTGCGAGGTCGAGCTTCACGTCACCTCCGGTCCGGCGCTCGAGCGCGCCGGTGACCTGGCGGCCATTCTCACCAAGCTGGGGGAGGGGGATGTTCTCTTCATCGATGAGATTCACCGCCTCTCTCGCTCCGTTGAGGAGATCCTGTACCCCGCGATGGAGGACTTCCAGATCGACATCGTGGTCGGCAAGGGCCCGGCGGCTTCCAGTATCCGATTGACGATGCCTCCGTTCACCTTGGTCGGCGCGACCACCCGTACGGGCATGATCACCGGTCCGCTGCGCGATCGGTTCGGCTACGTCGCCCGACTCGACTACTACGACGCGTCGGAGTTGGAGACCATCGTGACCCGAGCGGCCGGAATCCTCGGCGTCGGTATCGAGGCTGACGGCGCTCGGGAGATCGCGCGACGTTCGAGAGGAACGCCGCGTATCGCGAACCGACTCCTGCGCAGAGTCCGGGATTTCGCCGAGGTTCGCGCGGCGGGTGTCGTCACGTCAGATGTCGCGCGAGAGGGACTCTCGGTATTCGGTGTCGACGCGCTCGGACTCGACAAGATCGACCGAGCGCTCCTGAAGGCGCTGTGCTCGCAGTTCGGAGGTCGTCCGGTCGGCCTCTCCACCCTGGCGATCACCCTCGGTGAGCAGCCTGAGACGGTTGAGGACGTTCATGAGCCGTTCCTCATCCAGCAGGGCCTGATCGCTCGCACCCCGAGGGGCCGGGTGGCTATGCCCGCCGCGTACTCCCATCTCGGACTCTCCGCGCCGGCCGACGGCGATCCGGCACTCTTCGACTGAGTTCATGCTGAGCGCGGACGAGTTCGACTACGAACTCCCTTCTGATCTGATCGCACAGGAACCGATCGAACCTCGGTCGGCGGCCCGGCTGCTGGTCGACCGCGGATCCGCAGCCCCGGAACACGCGCGAGTTGACCGGTTCCCTGAGTTGGTAGGCGAGGGTGACCTCGTCGTGGTGAACGAGACCCGGGTGCTCCCAGCGCGCCTCGGTCTGCGCCGCACGAGCGGCGGCCACGCCGAGATTCTCCTCCTGGAGATTCTGGAGGGTTCCCGCTGGCGGGCTCTCGCTCGTCCCGGACGTCGGCTTCGCATTGGCGAGGTGCTCGTGAGTCCCGACGGTGACGAGGTGGTCTCGGTGATCGGACGTGACGCCGATGACGACGGGGTATTCGTGGTGGAGCTCCTCGTCGAGATCGACCGTCTCGCCGCCATCGGGGAAATGCCCCTACCCCCGTACATCACGGCGCCGCTCACCGATCCCGAGCGGTACCAAACCGTGTACTCAAAACGGGCGGCGAGCGCCGCGGCGCCGACCGCGGGTCTGCACTTCACACCCGAGGTGATGGCTGCCGTCGAGGCCGCGGGGGCGCGAATCGCCCGAGTCGAGTTGGTCGTGGGTCTCGACACGTTTCGGCCTCTCGCGGTGGAGGATGTTCGAGATCACCGAATGCACTCCGAGCAGTTCGCGGTCTCACAGGACGTGATGGATCAGGCCGCGGCTGCTCGGAGAGTGGTCGCGGTTGGTACGACCGCGACCAGAGCCCTCGAGACCGCCGGTTCAACGGGACGTCTGTCCGGCCGGACCGACATCTTCATCAGCCGTGGGCACCGCTGGTCGGTAGTCGATCTGATGCTCACGAACTTCCACCTCCCGCGAACGACCCTTCTCGTGATGATCGACGCGTTCATCGGCCGTCGCTGGAAAGACCTCTACACGGAGGCGATCAGTGAGCGCTACCGGATGCTCTCCTTCGGAGACGCGATGCTCCTCGATCGGCACGCTCAGTAGCCTGCCTCCGTGTTTCCGGTCGAGTTCACCGTCGAGTCGCGGGACGGCACCGCGCGCGCCGGAACAGCACGCACCGCCCGGGGGGAGTACTCCACACCACTGTTTATGCCGGTCGGCACCCGAGGCGCCGTCAAATATCTGAGCGCGGACGACTACTCGCGACTCGGTGCGAGGATCGTCCTCGGCAACACCTACCACCTGATGTTGCGACCAGGAGCCGCGACCATCAAAGATCTTGGAGGGCTCGGCCGCTTCAGTGGCTGGGACGGCCTGACGCTTACTGACTCCGGCGGTTTCCAGGTCTTCTCCCTCGAACCGCAGGTCGATGACGAAGGGGTTACCTTCCGGAGCGTCTACGACGGTGACCGCCACCGATTCACTCCCGAGATCGCCGTCTCGGTACAGGAGTCGATCGGCGCGGACATTCAGATGGTGCTCGACGTCTGCCCACCCCTACCGAGCCCTCCCGAGGAGATCCGGCTCGCGCTCGAACGCACCGCCGCCTGGGCGGCGCGCGCGAGGAAGGCGCATCAACGGAGCGACCAGTCGCTCTTCGGGATCGTCCAGGGCGGCGTCAGTAGTTCCATGCGCGCCGAAAGCGCCCGTCGGACGGTCGAACTCGACTTCGATGGCTACGGCATCGGTGGCCTCTCAGTCGGGGAGACCAGGGAGGAGATGTTGCCGGCTCTCGAAGCCGCCCTAACCCACCTCCCTGATGACCGTCCTCGCTACCTCATGGGGGTTGGCGACCCCGCATCGATGATCGAGGCCATCGCCCTCGGGGTTGACCAGTTCGATTGCGTTCTGCAGACGCGTCTCGGGCGACACGGCACGGCGCTTACCTCAGAGGGGCGGCTTCAACTGTCCAACGCTCGGCACGCCGACTCGGATCTTCCCATCGACGAACGATGCGGCTGCGAGGTGTGCGTTCGGCACTCCCGGGGATTCATCCGCCATCTCCTGAAGACCGGCGAGCCGACGGCCGCCCGGCTCGTCAGCCTGCATAACGTCGCGTGGACCCTGGCCCTCATGGACTCGGCTCGACTGGCGATCACGGAGGGTCGGCTCTCGAAGCTCCGCGACGAGGTTCTCGAGGTCTGGGGCTGAGGGCTGAACGTCAGCGCGGGTCGGTAGGCTCGGCGACCGCATGAACTCAATGATTCACATCCTCGCCCAGGAGAGCAGCTCAGGCGCCGCCGCCGTGCAGTTCGTGATTCTCCTGATGGTCCCCGTCGCGCTGTACTTCCTGATGATTCGTCCGCAGCGCAAGCGCATGCGTGAGACCGCGGCTCTCCAAGCCTCGCTCGCGGTGGGCGACGAGGTGATCACCAACTCTGGTATCTACGGATTCATCACCGCGGTTGAGGACGACCTCTTCTGGATCGAAGTCGACGAGGACGTGCAGATGAGGGTCGCGCGAGCCGCCATTCAGGGCCGCGTGCCCTCCGCGCGCTCGACTGAGGATTCGGACGAGTCGTGAACCGCCGGGCCCTTTGGGGCTCGCTGATCGGCTTCGTCCTCGTTGTCGGGGTTCTGCTCGGCGTCAACCTCGCCACCCAGAACCATCCTGTTCTCGGACTTGACCTGCAGGGCGGTGTGTCCGTCATCCTGCAGCCGACCGAGGAGGTCGGGGAGGAGGATCTCGACACGGTCCGCTCGTTGATCCGTGATGAACTCGAGTCCCTCGGAATCGCCGAACCCGATGTCAGGGTTGAGGGCACGAACATCGTCGTCGATCTGCCCGGCGTGAAGGACCAGGCACAAGCGCTCGACGCGGTCGATGTTGCCGGGATCGTGACCCTGCGTCCGGTGCTCGTGTGCCAGCCCGGCGCTCCGTCGGCAGATCTTCTCGGATCCCTCGCCGATGGCCAGGCCGCGTTGCCGACCTCCGACGGCTCGCAGACCTGCGTTGTCGGGCCAGCGGGCGGAACCGGCGAGGTGTTCGCCCGAGGGTCGGCCAGCCCGCAGATTGACCAGAACAGCGGTCGGTGGCTGGTGACGGTCGATCTACGCGACGACGGCCAGGCCGTGTGGAACGCGCTGGCCGCCGCCTGCTTCTCGGGCGTCGGCGACTGCCCCTCACGTCAGCTGGCCATCGTCCTTGACGATGTCGTGCAGTCCGCGCCGACGGTCAATCAGCCGTCGTTCAGCACGGGGGTGGAGATCACCGGCGCCTTCTCCGAGCAGGAGGTTCGTTCGTTGGCCCGGGTGCTGAATCGCGGCGCCTTCCCGGTCGACGTCGAGGCGCAGAGGGTAGAGACCGTCTCGCCGACGGCTGGCTCCGACTCGCTTCGCGCGGCGATCATCGCTGGAATCGTCGGAGTGTCAGTGATGCTCCTCGGGCTGGTGCTGTACTACCGGCGCATCGCCGTCGTCGTGGTGGCGGGACTCATCGTGTGGGGCGCCACGGTTTTCTCGCTCGCCGCCTTCGTCTCGCAGGCCACGAACTACGCGCTGAGTCTCGCCGGAGTCACAGGAATCATCGTGGCGATCGGTGTCACCATCGACTCCTACATCGTGCTGTTCGAGCGGCTCAAGGATGAGGTGCGCTCGGGTAGAACTCCGCGGAATGCCGCGCCGAGAAGTTTCCAGTCGACGTGGCGGACGATCCTCGCGGCCGACCTCGTCTCGGTGATGGCCTCCGCCATCCTCTTCTGGTTGAGCGTCGGGTCGGTGAAGGGCTTCGCCCTGTACCTCGGCTTGACCACGCTGGCCGATCTCGCGGTCTGCTACCTCTTTACCCGTCCTGCGGTGATCCTGCTCGCCTCGCGGTACCGAGACGGTCGACTGGTCGGATTGGGGGTGGGGGCATGAGCATCGATGAGTCCCGGGGCACCGCGATGGCCGTCGGTTCCAGTGGACGGGCCCGTCTATTCCGCGGACAGACCGCTATCGATTTCTACGGCCGCCGGCGGTTTGGTCTCGTGACCTCCGTGGTCTTGTTGGCCGTGACCCTGGCCTCGCTCGGATTCCGGGGGCTCGATCTCGGTATCGACTTCGAGGGAGGGGTGTCGTGGGATGTCCCCGCCGCCTCCTTCAGGGTCGCCGATGCTGAGGCGCTTCTCGACGCGCAGGGCGTCTCCACCGACGGTGCGCGTATCCAACTCCGGTCCTCGGAGTCGGGCGAGTTCGTCAAAGTGCAGGTTGAGGCAGCCGAAGGTGCTCGTGCGGAAGAACTCCGCGCGGCGTTCGCTGAGGCGGCGGGCGTCTCAGTGGACGATGTCGGGGTGAATCTCGTGTCGTCGTCATGGGGGAGCGATGTGACGAGCAAGGCCGTCCGCGCGCTTCTCGTCTTCCTGGTGCTCGTCGCCGTGTTTATCTCGGTCCGCTTCGAATGGCGGATGGCCGTCGGCGCGATCGTGGCGATGCTCCACGATGTGGTGATCAGCGTCGGGATCTACTCGGTGTTCGGCTTCGTCGTGACGCCGGCCACCGTGATCGCCTTCCTCACGATTCTCGGCTACTCCCTGTACGACACGATCGTCGTGTTCGATCGGGTGCGGGAGAACGAGGCGCGGCTCGCCGCCCATCGCGCGCCGTTCGCGGACGTCATGAACATCTCGATGAACCAGGTGATCATGCGCTCGGTGAACACGAGCGTCTCGTCCGTCGTCCCGGTGGTGTCGCTTTTGCTGATCGGTGCTGGTGTTCTCGGGGCGTCAACGCTGAGCGAGTTCGCTGTTGCTCTCCTCATCGGCATGGTGACCGGCGCCTACTCGTCGATCTTCATCGCCGCACCGCTCCTCGCGGTCCTGAAGGCCCGATCCGCCGAGTGGCGTGACCGCCGGTGGGCCCGGGCGGTCGGTGAGCCACTGCGCTCCATGGTGATGGGCGGTTTGCCGGCGGGTCGCCGGGTTCGTGGTGACGAGGTTGAGCCGGGGGAGTCGCGCGCCGTCGCCGACGCCGCCAGCGTTCTCAACCACGCGCCGCGCCCTCGTCGCAAGAAGCGTCGCTGACGCCGGGCCTACCGCCTCGGTATCGTTGGACCATGGCGGAGGGAAGCGAGTGGATTCGCGAGCACATCCGGGACATCGCTGATTACCCCGCTGAGGGCGTCGTCTTCCGCGACATCACCCCGCTCCTCGGGGGTGGCGCTGCGTTTGGGCGGGCGATCGACGACCTGGTGAGCCGGTTCGATGATCTGTCTGTCGATCGCGTGGTGGGGGTCGAAGCGCGCGGATTCATCTTGGCCGCGCCGGTCGCCTACCGGCTTCGAGCGGGATTCGTGCCGGTCCGGAAGGCAGGGAAGCTGCCTTGGGCCGTCGCCCGCGAGGAGTACGACCTCGAGTACGGCAGCGACAAGCTCGAGATCCACCGAGATGCCGTTCATCCCGATGAGAGGATCTTGATTATCGACGACGTGCTCGCCACCGGCGGCACCGCCGCGGCCACCTGTCGCCTGGTTGAGGCGCTTGGTGCGGAGGTGGTCGGGTTGGGCTTCCTCGTGGAATTGCCCGCGCTCGGAGGCCGGGGGTCGCTTGGTCCTCGGCGAGTCGAGAGTCTGGTGGAGTACTGACGTGTCCACTGTCGACCGTGTTCTTCCCTGGCGTCGGGGCCATGAGCATCTGGCGCCGAGCGAGCTCACCCCGGTGCTGGCCGTGTATCGGGGCCACCACCCGAAGGCACCCGTGCAGATGGTGTCGCGCGCTTACGGAGTCGCCGCGAACGCCCATCGCGCTCAGACCCGATCCAGTGGTGAGAGCTACATCAACCATCCGCTCGCTGTGGCCCGCATCGTCGCTGAGATCGGGCTGGATGAGGTCTCGCTTGCCGCCGCCCTGCTGCACGACGCGGTGGAGGACACCGAACTGAGCCTGGCCGAGGTCGAGGCGGAGTTCGGTTCCGATGTGGCGGCCATCGTCGATGGTGTCACGAAGCTCGAACGGATCAGGTTCGACTCGCGGGAGGCACAGCAGGCCGCGACGATGCGCAAGATGCTGGTGGCGATGGCCCGCGACCTCCGGGTGCTGATCATCAAGCTCGCCGACCGGCTCCACAACATGCGGACCCTCGCCGCGATGCCGGCCGAGAAGCAGCGACGGATCGCTCAGGAGACGCTCGACATCTACGCCCCCTTGGCGCATCGACTCGGTATCCAGGAACTGCGCCAGCAACTCGAGGACCTCTCCTTCGCGGCGCTGCACCCCAAGCGCTTCGCGGAACTCGACCACCTCGTGGCGACGCGAACCCCGGAGCGCGATATCTACGTCGCTCAAGCGGTGGCCGAGGTGCGGAGTCGTCTCGCCGAACTCGGGATCGAGGCGGAGGTGACCGGTCGGGGCAAGCACCTATGGAGCATCTACGAGAAGATGGTGGTCAAGGGTCGCGAGTTCGATGAGATCTTCGACATCGTCGCCGTCCGAGTGGTGGTGGATTCGATCAAGGATTGCTACGCGGCGCTCGGAACGATCCATGGGCGTTGGCGCCCGGTTGTCGGTCGCTTCAAGGACTACATCGCGATGCCGAAGTTCAACCTCTACCAAAGCCTCCACACCACGGTCATCGGGCCGTCCGGGCGTCCGATCGAGGTCCAGATCCGCACGTCGGACATGCATCGGCGTGCGGAATGGGGAGTGGCGGCCCACTGGGCCTACAAGTCGGATTCCCCTTCCGGTGACATCGACTGGCTCAACCGTCTTCTCGACTGGCAAGCGGAGGTCTCGGATCCCGCCCAGTTCATGGAGAACCTCAAGACCGACCTCGAGCAGGATGAGGTTTTCGTGTTCACGCCGAAGGGGCGGGTGATCACCCTTCCGGTCGGCTCGACCCCGGTCGACTTCGCGTACGCGGTGCATACCGAGGTGGGGCACGCCTGCATCGGGGCGAAAGTGAACGGTCGACTGGTCGCGCTCGACTCGGTGCTCGCCAGTGGCGACAGCTGCGAGATCTTCACCTCGAAAGTCGAGTCGGCCGCGCCGAGTCAGGACTGGCTCGGGTTCGCGGTCTCCCCGCGCGCTCGCAACAAGATTCGCCAGTGGTTCTCCCGCGAGCGTCGCCTCGACATGATCGAGGCCGGCCGCGAGGAACTCGACGATGAGTTGCGTCGAGAGGGCCTCGCCCTGCGCACCGCGAGCGAGGCGACGGTCCTCGAGCAGTCGCTCGCCGAGGCGGGGCTCGCGGATCTCGACGCACTGCTCGCGGCCATCGGCGAGGGGCATCAGTCGGCTCGGTCGATAGCGCAGCGGATTGCCCGGTTGGAGCGAGGGGACGCCCCCGAGGTTGACGTCGACCCGATCAGGCACCACCTACGGCGAGATCCGGAGATCGGCGTGCACGTCGAGGGTCTCGACGATCTCTTGGTGCGTCTGTCGAACTGCTGCACGCCGGTGCCTGGTGACGAGATCATCGGCTTCGTCACACGAGGGCGGGGTGTGAGCGTGCACCGGGCCGACTGCGCGAACGCCGTGGGTCTCGCCGAGGAGCACTCCGGTCGCATGATCGATGTCGACTGGGACTCCGAGACTGGGCCGTCCTACTACCGCGCTGGCGTCGAGGTGGTGGCGCTCGACCGATCGAACCTTCTGCGCGACGTGGCGAACGCCCTGTCGGACCACCACGTGAACATCGTTGCCTGCGAGACCCTGACGGGTGGCGACCGGGTGGCGAAGATGCGCTTCGAGTTCGAACTTTCGAATCCGGCGCAACTCCAGGCCGTGGTCAACCGGATCAAGTCGATCAACTCGGTCTACGACGCCTACCGGACGGTTCCCGGGGCCGATCGGGGATGACCGGTATCCTCGC
>VMBT01001459.1_pt1 | contig 12630 bp, 11 predicted proteins | sample 4404301 | NCBI WGS metagenome assembly VMBT01 (sample SAMN12238535, study PRJNA552566) | marine metagenome | isolation source: Coastal seawater | place: USA: coastal Georgia, Sapelo Island | collected 2008-08/2009-08
CACGTGTCAGCGATATTAAATGCCGGCCAACGATAATCACGCCAAAACAATAAAACAAAGTCAACGACTGCCCCGTACACAACGCGGTCGATAAGGTTCCCGATCGCACCCCCCAAAACAAGCGTCAAACTAAAAGATAAAAAACGATCAGACGAATGCTTACTCAACATCACGAGGATCACAATCGTGGCAACAACCGCTACTGCGGAGAAAAACCAGCGTTGCCACCCAGACGCGTCAGACAAAAAACTGAATGCAGCACCTGGATTCATCGTGAAGACAAGGGATAGAAACGGCATTACGGATACCGTATCAAAGGGACCGATCATCTCCACTACTACCCTCTTAGTCAACTGGTCTAGAAGGACAAGGACGAACCCAAGTGCAATCCATCTCTGGAAGCTTTTAACCCGAAAAGCTCGAAACACTTCAAGCATATGACCTGGTTTCGCCGACGCCACCCAGATTATCGACACAACGCTTACAAATAGTCGGGTGTTGCTCATCGCCCCCGACATCTGACCTGTAGTGCCAGCAACGCTCACATTTCTCGTGAGTGCTCTTTCGAACAGTCACAGAGATATCATTCGACTCACCCTTGACGACTTCCGCCTCCGAGGTGAGCAGGACGAATCTAAGATCATCCTGTAATTGGCTCAAAAGTTCGAAATCAGCACCAGAGGCCTTTATCGTCACTTCAGCTTGAAGAGAGGACCCAATATCTCCTCGTCCTCTCTTTTCTTCAAGATGGCCCTGAACAAGCCCACGTAAGCGACGCAAATGGTCCCATCTAACTAATAAATCCCCTCCGGCATCAGGAAATTCATGCCATTTGTGAAGCAACACAGAATCTTCTTCACCAGCAAAAATAGCCCATGCCTCGTCTGCGGTGAATGACAAAACAGGGGCCAAGAGGCGAATTAGCGAGTTTGCGATATGCCATATTGCATTTTGGGCGGCGCGACGTTCTTTGGATGTTGCGGGTGACGTATAAAGACGATCTTTCAATATATCGAGATAAAATCCACCTAGATCCTCGGAGCAAAATTTCTGCAATTTTTGCATGGCATGATGGAACTCGAATCGATCATAGTCCCTCAACACCTCGCTTTGAAGCCGGCTGGTCATCTGGACCGCATATCGATCAATTTCAAACCATTCTTCGATGGGGACTGATTGCGTTTTAACATCAAAATCACTCGCGTTAGCGAGTAAAAATCTAAGCGTATTCCTAATTCTTCTGTAAGTTTCAACGACTCTCTTAAGGATTTCATCCGAAATTGACAGCTCGCCAGAATAATCTGTAGATGCAACCCACAGTCGTAAAATATCCGCGCCTAGAGTGTCTGATATCTTTTGAGGCGCGATGACGTTACCCATGGATTTGGACATTTTTCGCCCATCCCCGTCCACAACAAACCCATGAGTCAGAAGTGCCTTGTACGGTGCTACGCCATCAATCGCACAACCGGTTAGCATGCTTGACTGAAACCAACCTCGATGCTGATCTGACCCCTCCAAATAAAGGTCTGCCGGCTTATTCAAGTCATCCCGACGGTCCAGCACACCGACGTGAGTCGAACCAGAATCGAACCATACATCTAGCGTATCTCGAACTTTCACCCAGTTTTTCGCATCTTCCCCAAGAAGCTCAGATAAATCCAAATCGAACCAAGCTTCAATACCCCTCTTCTCGACGCGCTGAGCCACTTGCTCCATCAACTCTGCGATATTGGGGTGTAATACCCCCGTATCAGCGTGTACGACCAACGACATAGGAGTCCCCCAACTTCGTTGTCGCGAAACACACCAATCTGGTCGATTCTCAATCATGCTCTGTAAACGCGCTCTACCCCATGCGGGATAAAAATCAGTTTTTGCAACCGCTGCCGATGCGCGCGCACGGACTGATTGCTCGCCCCCATCAAGGGATATGAACCACTGTTTTGTCGCTCGAAAAATAATCGGGGACTTGTGTCGCCAACAGACGGGATAACTGTGAACAAACTCTGTGGCCTTTAGTAGCTTGTGGTTATCCCTAAGAGCATCGATGATCTTCTCATTCGCCTCCCAAACAAGCATACCGCCAACGATGGGCGTTTCTTTTTGGAATGTCCCGTCATCTCTAACTGGGTTATCAACCTTCAGACCGTAACTCTGGCCCGCGATATAGTCTTCGATACCATGCGCAGGTGCCGTGTGAACCAAACCCGTTCCAGCATCCAAAGTCACGTGCTCGCCCGTTATCAATAAAGAGTGCCGCTCCATGAAAGGGTGATCTAAGGTGAGTCCCTCTAGGGCCTCCCCTTTGAAACGACAGAGGATTTCATGCTCGGCGATTCCGTAACGTTCCATGCACGTTTCGACCAATTCGGAAGCAAGGACAAGAATACCGTCCGATATACGCACAAGCGAATAGTCAATATCAGCGCCAACAGCGACGGCTTGATTTGCGGGTAGCGTCCATGGAGTTGTCGTCCAGATAACCGCGAACACGGGATCATAAATATGAGTGAACCCCAGAGCCTCTGCGAGTGCTTGATTGTCACTGAATGTAAATCCCACGTCTATTGCTGGTGATTTCTTATCCTCATATTCAACTTCAGCATCGGCTAACGCGGACCGACAATCCAAACACCAATGAACAGGTTTCGCACCCTCTTGCAAAAACCCATTCTTTTGAATCTCAGAAAGTGACCGAATGATATCCGCTTCGGTCTGAAAATCCATGGTCTTATATGGAGATTCCCAATCACCCAAGACACCAAGCCGGACAAAATCTTCCTTCTGATTCTCGACTTGTTTCGCGGCAAATTCGCGGCATAGCTCACGAAATTTAGATGGCTCTACTCCCTTACCGTGTTTCTTCTCTATTTGATGCTCAATCGGTAACCCGTGACAATCCCAACCAGGAACATACGGAGCATCAAATCCAGATAAGGTCTTTGATTTGATAATGATGTCTTTTAAAATTTTGTTAACAGCATGTCCAATATGAATGTCTCCATTCGCGTACGGAGGCCCGTCATGCAATATGAATTTCGGTCTTCCCTGGGAGACTCTCCTGATGCGTTGGTAAAGGTTCGTCTGCTGCCACTGCTCCACCCATAGCGGTTCACGCTTCGCCAAGTTAGCTCTCATTGGAAAGCTAGTTTCTGGAAAATTGAGCGTTTTCTTGTATTCCATAGTTTTTCACTGTCTTCAAAAAATCTAACTATTGCGCACCGTATTTAAGATCTTAGATCGTCAACTTGAAGTTGATTTTGAAAAAACAACCGCGCCGCAGCCTCATCTTTCTTCATCGCCGAAATTAATTCTGACTCGTTATCAAACTTTAATTCGTCACGAAGTTTCGACAAAAATCTCACGCCTAGTCTTTTACCGTAGAGATTCCCGTCAAAATCTAGAACATAGACCTCAACTTTTAAATCCCCGTGGTTCGTAACGGTAGGCCTCACCCCAATACTCACAAGAGCTGGCCGCTCAAACTCAGAAATGCCACTCACCATCGCGGTGAATATCCCCCTGAGCGGGAAAGTCGGTCGACTTAAATTAATATTTGCCGTCGGAAACCCGAGTTCTCGACCCAACTGGTCACCCCGCACGACTCGACCGGAGATATTGTACCCTTTACCCAAAAGAGACTCCGCTAAACCGAGGTCCCCATTGACGAGTGCTTCTCTCACAGCGGTACTCGAGACACGATGACCTTTATGACTGACGGTACCATGCGCCTCGACGAGGAAACCCAACTCTGATCCAATACTTTTTAACAAGCCGAAATCCCCCTTTCGGCCTGCGCCAAACCTAAAATCATCACCAATGAGCAACCAACCAACATTTAACCGATCGGCCAAAGTGTGCCGAACAAAATCATCCGCAGCGGTGAGATAAAACTTCGCGTCAAACCGCATTCGTATCACGACGTCCACACCACACTCCGCGATGGCGAGTACCTTCTCACGGGTACTAAACACTCTAACTGGCGCAATCTCTTTATTAAAAAACTCCGCGGGCTGAGGATCAAAAATCATGACGGCCGAAATCATGTGTCTCGTAGCCGCCTCACATACCAAGCGTCGAAGTATCTCACGGTGACCGAGGTGCACACCATCGAAATTGCCGATCGTCAGCGCGATAGGCCGTTCAAACGTCACCGGGTTGCATCGAAAGATGCGCATTATCAACCTTTATTATTCATCTAAGAGTACCCAGATTTTATCGTTATTTGAGCGCCACACCCAAAATGAAACCTAAGTTTTCGTGAAGCGTGCTTGCATAAACGCCTATTCGACTTATCATTCGGATAGAACAAGAAACTAAGGGTCGATCACAAAATGAAATTACAACAACTCAAATACATTTGCGAAGTCGTGAAACAAGACCTGAATTTGTCCAAAGCTGCGGCAGAGTTATACACGTCACAACCCGGAGTCAGCAAACAAATAAGAGCACTTGAAGATGAATTGGGCGTTGACATATTTATCCGTCACGGGAAAAGATTCACGGGAATTACAGACCCAGGCCGGGCCATCATACAAAAAGCGCAAGCTGCTCTCACTGACTTAAATAGCCTGAGGAACATCAGCAACGAATTCACAAATGAGACTTCAGGCAGTCTAAAGATTGCCACGACACACACTCAAGCACGATATGCGCTACCCCTGGTGATCAAACAATTCAGGGAGAAATTTCCCAACGTCAAGCTGTCTCTGTATCAAGGAAGTCCAACGCAAATATCGCAGATGACATCTTCTGGAGAAGCAGATATCGCGATCGCAACCGAAGCCATTTCGTTGGAAAAAGACTTAGCGTTACTTCCTTGCTATCAGTGGAATCGATGCATTCTGACGCCACCCAAGCACCCGTTACTCAGGAGCAAACGAGTCTCCCTTGAGGAGATATCTGAGTTCCCGATTATTACTTACGATTTCGCCTTTACGGGTAGGTCAAAAATTAACCAAGCATTCGAAGAGAAAGGGCTGAAACCAGATGTCATACTGACGGCTATCGATGCCGACGTCATTAAAACGTATGTAGAGTTAGAGTTGGGTATTGGTATCGTAGCAATGATGGCTTACGACCCCGCGCGAGATACGAAAATACGCGCTTTGGATGCAAGCCATCTTTTCGAGGCAAGCACCACTAGGATAGGACTCAGAAAAAACTCTTACATTCGCGGTTACGTTTATGAATTTATATCGATGTTCGCGCCGCATCTAGACAAGAAAGTTGTTGACTCGATTTTAACGAGCTGAACGTCATTATCGGATCACGCGTTGAGTTAAAAGTCTATCTTTTCGCTCTCAGGAGATCAGCAAACGATTGGCCGACGGACTTAAGGGTAACGACGTAAATCAACGCACCTGCGACAACCAAAAATCCCAAATAAGACCCTCTCTGCCACTCGGGTAATAAGTACCAGTCCACCTGTTTAGATGCCAAACCTAGAAGAGAACCCATCACAAGCACACCGATAACGCTTCGACCAACACTTATTAACAATCGCTGGTACGGGACAAATAATTTCTTTCGCACCAACATCCATGTCAACAACCCCAGATTTAGCCAAGCGCCACCTGAAATCGCGAGCGCCAAACCACCGTGCCTATACTCGTAAGGGAATAGGAACCAAAATACGAAATTAAGGGCTTGCGTGAAAATCAAAGCGACTAAAGCAATTTTTACCGGGGTCTTCGTATCTTTGTTCGCATAAAAAATAGACGCAAATAGTTTAATCATTATTAGCGCAATTAAGCCAAAACCGTAGCCCCAAAATGCCACTTCTGTCATCGCGACATCGTATTCAGAAAATTCACCACGCATGAGGAGCGTGACGATAATTGGTTCAGCGAGAATTATTAGCCCAACAATACTCGGAATCGACACGAGTAAAAGCAAACGCGTACCCCACGTTAACACTGACGTGTATTCCTCAACATTATCCGTAGACACTGCGCGTGACAAGCTGGGTAGAACAACTGTGGTCATCGCTACCGCAAGTAAGCCGATGGGCAGCTCCATCAGTCGGTCCGCGTAATTGAGCCAACTGACACTGCCGACCCGAAAATGGGATGCGATGTTAGTGTTGATGACCAATGAAATTTGCGCTGCGGATACGCCAAATATCGCTGGCCCCATCCTTCGCAAAATTTGTAATATGCCTGGATCCCTTGGGTTCCACCGCAGTTTTACTGATAGACCCAGACGCCACAGGAAAGGAATCTGAAACATGAGCTGCGCCAGGCCACCCACAAAAATACCAACCGCAAGAGCAATAATCGGTGGATCAAAGTGATTCGTCAAAAATAACGCGAACAGTATAAAACTGAGATTCAAAAGAGCTGGCGTAACAGCCGGTACAGCGAACTTACCCCAAATATTCAATACGGATGTCGACAAACTGGTGAGCGATACAAATAAAATGTACGGAAATGTGATCCTGAGTAAATCTGTTGTCAGCTGCAGTTGATCACCGCTCGTGCTGAATCCAGATGCTACCAGGTAGATGAGATAAGGTGCACCCACGACCCCCGATATCGATACGATGAGTAATGTCACTGACAAAAGACTGGCAACATGCGAAATCAGTAATTTCGCACGCTCCTCACCTTCTTTCTCTTTGTACTCGGTAATAATCGGAACAAAAGCCTGGGCGAACGCACCTTCAGCAAACAACCTGCGAAGTAAGTTGGGGATGCGAAATGCGACAAACAACGCATCGGTCGCCTCTGTAGCAGCAAATTTCGAGGCAGTCACCATTTCACGCACCAGTCCCAGAATGCGCGAGATCATGGTGAAACCAGTGACGATCGATAAAGATTTAACTAAGCCCATGTTTTTATGAGGTTTTTTTCATTCCTGACCTATTGCTACATACCGTTTTAGAACAACGTAGACAACGGTACCAGTTTTTTTTGTTACTACGCCATAAACATACGCTCCACATTGCTTAATCATGGCAAAGTAGATATAATCCACGGCCTTTAGATGGGAACACTCTGGATTTAACACTATGCCAAACATTGCTTCAGCGAAAAAACGAACCCGACAGACTGAGAGCCGGCGCGTTCACAACGCATCACTGAGATCTGAGCTTCGCACGATGATAAAGAAAGTTCGCAAAGCAGTCGATAACGGTGACAAAGACGCCGCGAAAGCGGTTTATGTTTCAGCGCAGAGCCGCATCGACGCAATTGCAGACAAAAAAATCATTCACAAGAACACAGCGGCTCGACACAAAGGAAAACTCTCCAGCGCAATCAAAGCGATGGACTGAACGATTCAGGTACATCGGAACGTTGAGCCCGCAGCTGGTCCTGCGGGTTTTTCGTTTTAGGCCGCACCTTTTATTTCGTATTACATACCGTCTATAGACAAGCAAAGGTCATTCTAAACAAGGATATCAAGATGCTTCATGTCATGAGGACTTATGGTCGCAAACCAGTTTCATTTTCTCACGGCAAAGGTGCGTGGTTGGTTGATCATCACGGAACAAAATACCTTGACGCGTTATGTGGCATTGCAGTCACTGGGCTCGGACACTGTCATCCAGAGGTAACCAAGGCAATACAGGAACAGGCAGAAACGCTAATTCATTGCTCGAATCTCTATGAGATTCCAGAGCAAGCAACACTGTCTGAAAAACTATGCTCGTTATCGAATATGGAAGCGGTATTTTTCTGCAACTCTGGTGCTGAAGCAAACGAGGCCGCGATCAAACTAGCCCGTCTACACGGGCATAATTCTGGAATTGAGCAGCCGATCATCATCGTCGCAGAGCAATCATTTCACGGCAGAACCATGGGTACATTATCGGCTACGGGGAATCGTAAAGTGCAAGCCGGATTTGAGCCACTCCTTGGAGGTTTCGCTCGCGTCCCCTTCGGCGATGTCGCAGCGGTTGAGCTAGTGGCAAAAAATAATAAGGGGATCGTGGCAATACTGATCGAACCAATTCAAGGTGAAGGAGGAATTCAAATCCCCGATACCCATTACTTAAACAAATTAAGAACAATTTGTGACAGTGAGAACTGGTTATTGATGGTTGATGAAGTACAAACTGGGATAGGACGGACCGGCGCGTGGTTTGCCCATCAACACAACCAAATTGAACCGGACGTGATGACTCTTGCTAAAGGGCTAGGCAATGGATTTCCGATCGGCGCATGCCTTGCTAGAGGCCAAGCGGCCACAGTGCTCTCTCCTGGCACTCATGGCTCCACTTTTGGCGGCAATCCACTAGCAAGTCGAGCAGCACTTGCCACACTGAACGCAATTGAATCCAATCATTTGATCGGCCAAGCAACGTTAATTGGTGACGCAATTGTCAACGGCCTCAAAGCGAGACTTTCCGACTGCCAGGCAGTTAAAGAGTACCGAAACAAAGGCCTGATGATTGGTATAGAGCTGAATCGCCCTTGCGCCGAAATCGTTGATATTGCACTAGAGCATCGACTTCTTCTCAACGTGACTGCAAGCTCTGTGGTACGACTTTTGCCTCCTCTCGTTTTGACGGAGGATGAGACGGAATATTTGGTTAGCACACTCGCCGACGTCATTAGAAAATTTCTAAAACAATCCACATAAAAATGAGCGAATTGAGACATTTTCTAAAATTTAGCGATCTGAGCGAAACTGAGCTAAGGCATATCTTTTCTCGAGCGACGCTACTCAAAGAACGCTATAAAAATTACGACAGATACCATCCTCTGGAAGATCGCACGCTTGTCATGATTTTTGAAAAGAGCAGCACGAGAACGCGTTTGTCTTTCGAAGCGGGGATGAGTCAGTTAGGTGGAAATTCTGTCTATCTGAACACGAAGGACTCCCAACTTGGGCGTGGCGAACCGGTAGAGGATGCAGCGCGAGTCATCTCGCGAATGTGTGACATTGTGATGATCAGAACTTATGAGCAAAGTATGATCGAGACATTCGCGGAATGCTCCTCAGTGCCAGTCATTAATGGGTTAACTGACGACCACCATCCCTGCCAGGTACTGGCAGACGTATTCACATTCATTGAGAAAAAAGGGGAGATCTCGGGAAAAACAGTATCCTGGATCGGTGATGCGAACAACATGTGTAATAGCTGGATTGAGGCCGCGAAAATATTTGGCTTTCAACTCAACATCTCTTCGCCCCCAGGGTTTGCTCCAGGCAGAATAATTAACGAAAAACACGTCGAGTTTTTCGATCGACCCTCTGACGCAGTGAGTAATGCTGATCTGGTGACAACAGATGTGTGGACTAGCATGGGTTTTGAGGAAGAAAAACAAGAACGTAGGAAAGCGTTTCGCGAATGGCAGGTAAATGAAGCGCTCATGGGATACGCGAATATTGATGCCATATTTATGCATTGTTTACCCGCGCATCGAGGCGAGGAGGTCACCTCGGGAGTCATAGACGGTCAGAAAAGCGTCGTTTGGGATGAGGCGGAGAATAGACTCCACGTACAAAAAGCTTTAATGGAATTTTTATTGCTAGGGATACTCCAAAACTAGGACCATTTAATTCTATACGGAGACTAAGATGACTCGAGTCCTTGCAGCATTATTTGCGGTGTTTTTGACAGCAACTCTTACACAAGCCGAACCCTCAAAATCAGCGACTGTTGCAGATAAAAATGGTTGTAAAGTCTATAATCCGATGCCTCAAGAGAACGAATCCATCAGTTGGGATGGGGACTGTCTTGGCGGATTTGCAGACGGAAAAGGCACTCTCAATTGGTATATTAATGGAGAGCTAAGGGAACACTACTCTGGAGAAATGCGTGACGGTTGGGCTGAGGGAAATGGAATATTCACATCGAGAGATGGAACGCAATACGATGGTGAATGGCTAAAAAGCAAACAAAATGGACGCGGTGTTCAGATAAACGCTAACGGCAGCGCGTACGACGGAGAGTGGGTCGACGGAAAACCACATGGCAGAGGACGATACCGAGCACCCAATGGTCAAATTTGGGAGGGTGAATGGCGACACGGTGAGCCCTTAGATGATGCAGATGGAAGAAGAATTTAACTAAACAAGATAAAAAGCCGATGAAAAAAGTTAACAAAGTCGTACTCGCATACTCTGGAGGTCTTGACACCTCCGTGATCCTCAAATGGTTACAAGAAACTTACGAGTGCGAGGTTATTACCTTCACCGCTGACTTAGGCCAGCGTGAGGAGGTTGAGCCTGCGAGAAAAAAAGCCAAAGCGGCAGGCGTAAAACAGATATTCATCGAAGATTTGCGGGAAGAGTTCGTCAGAGATTATGTTTTCCCAATGTTTCGAGCGAACACAGTGTACGAAGGCGAGTATCTGCTTGGAACGTCGATAGCGCGGCCATTGATTGCAAAACGGCTAGTCGAAATTGCGAAAGAAACCGGAGCAGACGCGATATCGCATGGCGCAACTGGCAAGGGGAATGACCAAGTCAGATTTGAGCTTGGGGCATATGCATTAATGCCTAAAGTTAAGATTATCGCCCCATGGCGAGATTGGGATCTTTTGTCTCGCGAAAAATTAATCGCGTACGCCGAAAGACATGGCATACCGGTTGACTTCAAAAAGAAAAAAGGTGGTGCACCCTACTCAATGGATGCGAACTTATTACACATCTCTTATGAAGGTGGCGTGCTAGAAGATCCAAACTACGCCCCAGAAGAATCAATGTGGCGGATGTCGGTATCACCGGAAAAAGCCCCGAATAAGGGAGAAGTCATCGAACTTCAATATAAACGGGGAGATATTGTCGCGATAAACGGAAAGAAATTGAGTCCGGCTAACGTCCTCGAAAAACTCAATCGTCTTGGCGGTAAGCACGGAATAGGACGACTCGACCTAGTAGAGAATCGTTTTGTAGGAATGAAATCCAGGGGTTGCTACGAGACTCCAGGCGGCACCATCATGTTAAGGGCACACAGAGCGATTGAGTCGATCACACTTGACCGTGAGGTTGTCGCACTAAAGGACGATCTCATGCCGCGTTACGCGAGACTAATATATAACGGATTTTGGTTCAGCCCTGAAAGACACTTGATTCAAGGTCTAATTGACGAGTCTCAAACAAACGTTAACGGAACAGTAACGCTCAAATTATACAAAGGAAATATTCAAATCTTGGGTCGAAAGTCAGGCCGGAATTCTTTGTTTGATGGAAAAATCGCTAGCTTCGAGGATGATAAAGGCGCTTACAACCAAGCGGATGCAGAGGGTTTTATCAAACTCAATGCGCTAAGACTCAGAATTGGCTCAAAGCAACTGACCAAAAAATAATTGCATCGATGACCACCATCGCCGTTGTAAAAAAATCTGGGAGTATCGCAATTGCTGCCGATACCCTCACCAAGTGGGGCTCGGGCAAGGAGAGTGCGACGTATATTGCGAATTCCGGAAAAATACTAACTATTGATGAAAGTTTCTTAGCAATCACTGGGAATGCCACGTTCAAACTTATCGTCAAAGAGTATTTTCAATCGCGGTCAGAGCGTCCGGATTTCTCCTCTGTTGACGCCATATTCAAAGAATGGAATACGCTTCATGGCGCACTCAAAGAGAAATACTTTCTGATGCCAGAAGAAGATAAAGAGGATGCAGTAGAGTCATCTCGCATGGATGTCTTGATCGCTAATCCATATGGAATATTCGGGGTATCGGGACATCGAACGGTTCAAGAATTTTCTAAGTTTTACGCTTACGGCAGCGGCAGCGACTACGCGCTAGGATCTATGTTCACAAGCTACAACTTGCCTAACATGGATGCAAAAACAATAGCGAAAAAAAGCGTAGAGGCGGCCGCGGAGTTTGACGACGGAACAGGAGAACCTGTAGACGTTTACTCCTTTCAAGAACGAAAAAGAGATTAGAGAGCGAACTACAATGCCCAGTTTTGACGTAGTTATTGAGGTCGACAAAGTGGAGTTAGGCAACGCAGTTGACCAAGCTAACAAAGAGATAAGCAACCGCTTTGACTTCAAAGGCTCCGATTCTCGGGTCGAGCTTACTTCCGATCAAGAAATTGTTATGTTTGCTGATGACGAATTCAAGGCACAACAAGTCTACGATGTACTCACCAACAAAATGTCCAAAAGAGGCCTAGACCTGCGCGGGTTAAACAAAGCATCTATTGAAAAAATATCTGGAGACAAAGTCAAACAAAAAGTCACAATGCTCTCTGGGGTTGATAAAGAGCTAGGTAAAAAAATTATTAAGCTTGTAAAAGACCAAAAGCTGAAAGCACAAGGGTCAATACAAGGAGATACGGTGAGAATCTCCAGCCCGAAGCGAGATATTCTTCAGTCTGTAATCTCCCTGTTAAAAACTGAGATGAAAGACACGCCTCTTCAGTACAACAACTTCAGAGACTAATTTCGTCGCATGTACTGCAAACCGTCTATTCTTTGATGATCATCGCGTAAGCGGAATGATTATGTATTGACTCAAAATTCTCAGATTCAACCACGTACGATTCAACGCGATCCAGACGATTCAAAGCAGTAGCAACATCCCTAACCATGTCCTCTACAAACTTGGGATTATCGTAGGCTTTCTCAGTGACGTACTTCTCATCGGGTCGCTTCAAAAGGCCATAAACCTCGCAAGAGGCCTCCTGCTCTGCAACCGCTATTATCTCTTCAATCCA
>VMBT01001465.1_pt1 | contig 12579 bp, 8 predicted proteins | sample 4404301 | NCBI WGS metagenome assembly VMBT01 (sample SAMN12238535, study PRJNA552566) | marine metagenome | isolation source: Coastal seawater | place: USA: coastal Georgia, Sapelo Island | collected 2008-08/2009-08
TTGAAAAGAGCCTCAATACAAGAATGAAAAGTTATAAAAAGAGCTTCAAAATAATACTATGTTTATTTAAGCTTAACCAAGCAATGCAGGTATCTAAGCTCATCTCTATGAAAATATTTAAGTTTGGAATACTCGTTTTTGGGTTTCTTATTTCAAGCTCACTGATTGTTCATGCCAATGGGCTCGTAAGTGCAAAAATTACTGATGGTTGGATCGAAAAAGATCAGAAGCTCATTTTTGGTTTAAAGATTGATTTAAATAAAAACTGGAAAACCTATTGGCGCTTACCAGGAAATGCTGGTTTGGAGCCTTTATTCACCTTTGACAAATCTGAAAATGTATTTGCGGCTAAAATTATGTGGCCTTCACCCATTATTTTTGGTGAAGATAATTTATGGTCTATTGGTTATAAGGACAGCGTATTACTTCCCCTCGAAGTAACACCAATCGATACTTCGAAACCTATCAAGCTGGAAATACAGGCTGACATTGGACTTTGCGAGGATGTTTGCATTCCAGTTACATTAAACGTTTCTTATTTTGCAACACCAGGTCAAAACCAAGAAAATTACGAGATTTTAGGTGCTATATTATCAGAACCAATTAAATCAGATGATATAGGCTTTCAACCTCCCCTATGTATCATAAAGAACGGTGAACTAATCATGGAATTTAACGAAAAGAACGTTAAAACCGGAATAGAAAATATCGAGCTTTTTGTGATCGAAGTAGGGAGTTCAGTGTTTTATGTAAACTCAAAAAAGGCATACGTTTTTGATGATCGCATCACAGTCTCGACAAAAAATAGTGTTGAGACCGAACTGCCTGGAGTAATCTCACGAGAAAGAATAAAAACCACAATTATTGGATCTAACCAATCCCTAGAATTCGTAGGATGCTCCGGTTAGCCTCTTTGTCTGGAAGTTTTTACTGAAGTGATTGCATTTACCGCATAAAATATAAAAAGAATGGCTAGAACGCCTAGTAAATAGATGAGAAAAGCCGAAGCTATGCCGCCAAAATTAAAATTTGAAATGCCCAGCTGTGAAAAATCGACTAATGAGTCCCCTATTAGTATTTGTGAACCGACAGTTGCACTCAGCCAGGCAACTATAAAAAACGCTGTAGTGTAGAAGCCAAGGCGAATTTTCAAATTTCGAAATTTTAAACCATGACGCAAAGCCACAAAAAACCTCTTTAGATCCCCTTGCATTGCAACCAATGAAGGAACTACCAATAGCACTAATAACATGCCAAACCCTAAACCGTAGACTAAGGTTATTACAGTGGGCCGTAGAAATTGTGCTTGTGAAGAGTTTTCATAAAGCAAAGGAGCCAACCCCAATACAGTTGTTAAAGTGGTGAGAACCACCGGACGCAGCCTATCCTTAACTGCATCAACAATAGAAGGGACAATCCCTCGATCGCGGGCATACTCATCAATGCTTGTAATTAAAACAATGGAGTCGTTGATAATTATTCCCGTCATGCCAAGCAAACCAACGACAGAAAACATTGAGAGTGGAACATCCCAAACATAATGACCCCAAATTGCTCCCACAAGCCCAAACGGTATTACTGCCATGACTACAATAGGCCGTGTCCAACTCGCAAAAACCCAAGTCAAAACTAAATAAATTCCAATCAGACATGTAATCAAACCAATGCGTGCTTCATTTAAAAATCGATCCTCCTGCTCCGAAAGACCCGCAAGCTGCCATTCAATCTGATACTTTGAGGCCAAATCAGGCAAAATTTCACTCTCTAAGGTTTCCATGACCTGCTGAGCGGCTTTTGGATCATCTTCAGACACATCTCCCGTCACGGAAACAATCCTAATACCATTTTCACGCCGAACCGTAGAAAAACCTGCCTGCCTATCCACACTCACTAAATCAGCCAGAGGTACATATGATCCATCAGGTGCTCTCAGAAGCATTCTATCCAGGAAATCTGACGTCAGCTCACCTTCAGGTAGCTTTACGCTTATCGAAGCGCTACGAGGTCCGACCGGATAGGTTGCTGCCTCTATACCATTAAGACGGCTCCTTAAAATCGCTCCAAGACCATCAATTGTAAAGCCAATTGCTTGCCCCTGAGGAGTTAATTGAAGTATTAGATCATCTTTGTCGTAAGCCAAATTATCTTCAAGTGCAGACACTTGAGAATACTTACTAAGTTCGTTTTTTAAATCTTCAGACGCTTCCTTTAAAACCTTTGATGACGACCCAAATAGTTGAATATCTAGAGCATCTCCGCCAGGACCAGCTCTCCACCCCCTGAAAGATACTTGCTCCAAAAGAGCCGTACGCGGAACGCGATCACGCAATTCGCCGACAAAGGCAAAACTAGAATACGGTCTCAGATCTGCGTCAATCAGCTCAATACCAATGCCCCCTAAAAGATCCTTTGATTTATTCTCTGTGCCAGACAATCCTCGCCCAGAGTTACCACCAACTTCAGCTAACAGGTATTTAACAGGGTTTTTACCATGTTTTTCTTCATACTCTTTCGCAAGATCTTCTACGGTCTTCTGGAGAGTTTTCATCATAGCCAGAGTATCTTCTCGTGTGGCCGTATCAACCATTGCAAAATTACCAGTTACGGATGATTGCTCTGGGGCATTAAAAAAGCGCCAATTTACTTTGCCTGAGATAACCATTGTAACCTGAGATGCCAAGATAGCAATTGCACCTGCCAATACAACGTATCTAGATAAAATGATCAATCGGGTGAAAGGACCAAAAATCTTTTCTCTGAACCATTCAAAGCCAAAGTTTACAATACGCGATGGCCAGTCATACCAATAATTATTCCCAACGTGTTTAAGCGAGTGTGCCATATGATTTGGTAAGATCAGAAAACATTCCACTAGGGAAGCAGCCAATACTGCAACCACAGTGAACGGAATATCCGCGATCAAGTCTCCAAATCTTCCTCCGATTACAACTAATCCAAAAAACGCAATAATAGTGGTTAAAGTAGCCGCAAAAACAGGTAATGCCATTCGCTTTGCCGCACTTTCAGCCGCCTCATAAGGCTCTAATCCCATGCGGGCTCTATGATCGGCGTGTTCTCCAACAACTATGGCATCGTCTACCACAATTCCTAACGTAATTATTAGAGCAAAGAGTGATATCATATTAATGGTGATCCCCGCAAAGTACATCACGGTAATAGCGGCTAGCATTGCTGTTGGAATACCTGCAGCCACCCAAAATGCTGTTCTAGCATTCAGAAATAAGAATAGTAGTAGAACTACTAGTCCTAAACCAGTAAGACCATTTTCTAGCAGCATTTTCAGACGACCAGTAATATAATCAGCACGCGTCCTAATTAGGTCAACGGTCGTGCCTAGCGGTAAAGTCTGCTCAAACTTTTTAGAAATTGTTTCTACGGTATGCTGTATGTCTATAGCATCACCCTGTTGCGAGCGATCAACACGGATGCCTATAGCTGGGTTGTTTCCAACAAAATATGATCTTTCTCGATCTATTCCACTCATTTTAACTTCAGCAACGTCAGACAAAAGCAAAGACGAGCCATCCGAGTTTAGTCGAAGTACAATATTACCAATGGCGGTCGCGCTGCGTTTTTCAACGCCAGTTCGGACACGTGCATTTGCCCCTGTCACGTCTCCGGCCGGACTTGTGTCTACTTCTTGAGAAATCGCGAGTGCTATTTCTTTCATCGATATGTTATAAAAGATAAGGTTCGCTGATGGCACTTCTACCAGTACTTCGGGCGCAATAGAACCTTGAATTGTAGTTCGAGTTACACCCTCATCAAATAACCGAGACGTAAGCTCATCTGCAAATAACCCTAATTGATCAACAGCAACTGGACCCGTAATTATAACATTAGCAACCCTGTCCCGCCAATTACCTCTTATTATAGTGGGATCGTCAGAATCTGAGGGGAGGACAGTAACTTGATCAATTGCGGTCTCGACATCCGCTTCCGCCCTCGCCATATCCCACCCCGGCTCAAATTCTAAATTTATTCTCGCAGAACCTTCTCTGGATAAACTCGATGCATCAGTAACACCTTCGATCCCAAGAAGTACTGGCTCGAGCAATTGAACGATACCCGCGTCTACATCCTCGGCACCTGCTCCATTCCATCGAACTCCAATAGAAATATCATCTACTATCACATCAGGAAAAAACTGTGCTCTCATATTTGGCAGTGTCAGTAGTCCAGAAATCACCAAAACTACTAATAGTAAGTTAGCTACCGTCTTGTGACGTGTAAAATATGACAGGATGCCGCCTGCTCCTATGGGTAAATCACGCACCATATCTTACGTTTAGCCTCCCATTCTACTTTCTATGCGCGCAACGACATCAGCTGGCACTTTGGGTTGAGTGAGCTGCCCAATTATCCTTTCTTTCGCCGACTTAGGAATGTATCCGTTCGTTTCTATGGCAGAAATCAGCTTTGCTCGCCGTTCCTCAGTCAGCTCTAGCATTTCTACTTCCGCTACCTTATTTTCTTCTCCAGAACGTATTGGTTTAACTTTAATTCCGGCTCCTAACACTGGTGTACGCTGAGCAACAATTTCTTTCCCAGTCAAATCTCGGCTCCGAACAATAACCTCATTACCTTGCCGTCTCATTAATTTAACCTGAGCTTCTTCCAACCGTTCACCCTCGCCCAAAAGTAAAACGCTGTTATTTGCATCAAGTGCAGTTGCCGGCAACGCTACTACCCAATTTAAAGTAGGCTCTTCAACTTTAACCGCTACAAAGTCACCAGGTTTAAATCCCACGGATTTAGTCAACTTAGCATACACTTGGCGGCCCGTTTGACCTTTTGCGACTGAAGCACTGTCACGTATAATTACACCATCGGCTGTCAAGCCCTGATCTGTGTTGGTCAAAGCAATAGAAACAGGTGCCTTTAAAAGATCTCCATTATCATCTAGCAACCTTGTGTATTGCTGAGTGCTGATCTTGAAGGATACTTCTAGAACTTCCGGATCGATTAGCTGTCCTAAGCGCTCATTTGCGGATACAATACCTCCCTTTACCAAGGATACACCGCTCAGCAGCCCAGAAAATTCAGCATACAGTACGGTATCTTCCAACTTTCTTTTGGCATCGTTTAGGGCAAGTTCAGCCCTTACTAGGCGCGTTTCAGCTTGAGCGCCTCTATTCTTAGCCTGATCAACAGCCGCTTTTCGGGAAAGTACCGCTTGCGTAGCTGCTGAAGCCGCCAACTCAGCATTTTCTAAAGCAGCCGCGGTTCCAACACCACGTTTTACCAAATCTTGCTGTCTTTTAAGAGCACGAAGTCTTAGCTCCTCTTGCTCCTTCGCGGCGGCCAATTCTTCTTTTGAAAAAGACAGATTACGGCCAGATTCTGACACTTCATTTTCTGCATCAATCAGATTATTTTCTGCTAAATCCACAGCCGACTGGTAATTAGAGTCATCTAAGCGTATTAACAACTCCCCACTATTTACGCTGCCACCTTCAACAAAATTTGTTGATAACTCTTGTATCTGTCCACCCGCCGCCATCCTTAAATCTAATGTCTTTCGACTTTGGATTTCACCAAAAGCATTCAGCGTAGGATTCATACTAGTTACTTCAGCAGGAACAACTTTTACAGTGAAAGTCCTTTCGCGCGCTTTCTGCGTCCTAGGTTCTTTGTTGACACGGTCCTGCACCGCAATTTTTATAGTATTTCCGGCAAGTCCTAACAAACCCAGTGCCAACGAGAATAAAAGAAGACCTATCAGTCCTCTGCCTAAGAACCTCATAATTAAGTCCTATTCAGTTAATTCTATTTAGGATACGGTCCAAAGCAACCAATGGATCACTTACGCCGCATGTGCTCATCCAATCTCGGCATGATTTCAACAAAGTTACAAGGCCGATGCCTGTAATCGAATTGTTTTTCAATTATGCCGTCCCATGCATCTTTGCAGGCGCCAGGACTTCCCGGAAGGGCGAAAAGATACTTACCACCTGAAACACCTGCGGTGGCACGCGACTGTATCGCGGACGTACCAATTTTTTCTATGCTGATCATTGTGAATAATGTTCCAAAAGCGTCAATTTCTTTTTCATAAATCTTTTTGTGCGCTTCAACCGTAACATCTCTGCCTGTCAAACCTGTGCCGCCCGTCGAAAGAATTACATCTATATCATGGCGCTCCACTAATGTTCTCAACTGTATTATTATCTTTGACTCGTCATCTGTTGTTATCTCTCTTGCATTTACGAAATGACCGGCACCTTTGATCCTTTCTGACAAAACATCTCCCGACTTATCTTCACTTAAAGATCGCGTATCTGAAACTGTTAGAATGGCAAAATTTACAGGAACAAATTCACGTTTCATATCTAACTTTGACATCAAGTAAAAACCTTTTCTCTGAGAGATAATAAGTCAAACCAAGCTTCGCGTTTTGCTACCGGGTTACGTAATAAGTAGGCAGGATGCAACATGGGCAGAACGGGAAGTCCAAATGCCTCAGCCCAAATACCTCTGATCTTGGTGATCCCTCGACGCCCAATTAGAGACTGACAACTAATGTTGCCCATTGCTACTAACACATCGGGCTTAACTAACTCTATGTGCCTTTTTAGAAATGGTAACATCATGTCTATTTCATCTTGAGTTGGCTCACGATTTTCCGGTGGACGCCAGGGCATTACATTTGTGATATATACAGATTTTTCCGCATCACTCGCTTCTCTGCTTAATCCTATAGAGAATAGCATTTTATCCAAAAGCTGCCCAGCACGTCCGACAAAAGGCTCACCCTGAAAATCTTCTTCTCGTCCTGGAGCCTCACCAATAATCATTATTTTAGCAGATGGAGAACCGGCTGAAAAAACTGCATTTCTAGCTCCATATTTTAAATCACAGTATGGAAAATTCTCAATTGCAGCTTTCAGTTCTGATAAATTTTTTGCATTTGCAGATACCATAACTGCTTCATCAGTTGGATTATCTGGTATAATATTTACAGGATTATCTTTCGGCTCAGAAGTCTTTGGACCCAGATTCGCCTCGACCTTGCTTTCGAACCTGTTAATTGGTCTCTCAGAAATAGCCTCTGAAATGCCAAGCTCTGCGTGCCATTCTAAAAGCGCTTTCGCACTTTTTAAGTCAAAAACCGATTCCATCTTTTGAATTTAATCTTAAATAAACTTGATTAAAAGTAATCTATAAATGTCTATGGTAGTTTATGCCTTGTGCTAATCTTTTGATATTACTATTACAGTTTTAAAACTGTTCTGAGAAATAAATGAGCTTTACCCAAAAACACCTACTTGGCATCGAGGGGCTTGCACAGTCGGCTATTTTGGAAATTTTAGATAAAGCAGAGAAGTATGCTGATTTAAACCTGAAGACTTACAAACACGTAGATGTCTTGGCAGGTCTAACACAAATAAACATGTTTTTTGAGAATTCTACCCGTACCCAGGCATCTTTCGAATTAGCAGGCAAGCGCCTTGGCGCAGATGTAATGAATATGCAATTACAAGGAAGCTCGATCAAAAAAGGCGAAACTTTAGTTGATACGGCATTAACACTCAATGCGATGCGTCCCGATCTTTTGGTAGTGCGCCACCCTCATTCAGGGGCGGTTGATTTACTAGCACAAAAAGTTAATTGCTCTGTCATCAATGCAGGAGATGGACAGCACGAACACCCAACTCAAGCTTTGCTGGATGCGCTCACCATTAGAAGAGCAAAAGGACGTCTGCATAGATTGAATATCGCAATTTGCGGAGATATCGCACACAGTAGAGTCGCAAGATCAAATCTACTCCTTCTCGGGAAGATGGAAAATAGAATTCGGCTTATCGGTCCGCCTACATTAATGCCTTCGCAGATAAGTGAATTTGGCGTAGAAGTATATCACGATATGCTTGCAGGGCTTAAGGATGTCGACGTCGTTATGATGCTTAGAATCCAAAAAGAGCGAATGGATGGAGGCTTCATTCCATCAGAACGGGAATATTTTCAACGATACGGTTTAGATTTTAAAAAGTTGTCCCATGCAAAAGACGATGCGATCGTAATGCATCCAGGCCCTATGAATAGAGGCGTGGAAATAGATGGTGATATTGCAGACGATGTAACCAGAAGTGTAATTCAAGAACAAGTTGAAATGGGTGTCGCCGTCCGGATGGCAATTATGGACCTATTATCAAAAAATTACAGTAATAAGCAGAAAAAGTTATTATCATGAGCCTACTGCTAAAAAACGCTCTTTTAGTTGAGCCCGACTTAAAGAAAGTAGTGGAAGGCAATTTAGTAATTAGAAATGGACTGATCGATCGTAAAGATTTTACAGCGGATAACGAAATAGACTGTACCGGTAAATTTGTTGCTCCAGGGATCGTTGACCTCGGCGTGAAAGTTTGTGAACCTGGAGACAGTCACAAAGAAAGTTATGAGAGTGCCGGTAAAGCCGCTGCAGCTGGAGGCGTAACGACAATCATAACTCGCCCGGACACGAAGGCCGCCATAGACACCCCAGAAACTTTTGATTTTGTGAAAAAAAAGGGAAATGAAGATTGTATTGTAAACGTTTTTCACATCGCAGCTTTAACAAAAGATAGAAAAGGTCGCGAAATATGTGAAATTGGAATGTTATCAGAGGCAGGAGCTATAGCATTTTCTGATTGTGACAATGTTATTCAAGACAACAAAATATTCTCTCGGGCATTGAATTACGCATCGGCAATGAACGTGTTAGTTATAGGACACCCACAAGAAAAATCATTGTCACAGGGAGCTGTATCAACAAGTGGAAAGTTTGCAACGTTAAGGGGCCTTCCATCAGTTTCACCAGTAGCAGAACGCATCGCCTTAGAGAGAGATCTCGCGCTAGTTGAAATGACAAAAGCAAGATACCACTTCGATCAAATTACTAACATAAATTCGATAGGAGTGCTAAAGCGGGCAAAAAAAAGTGGGTTAGACATTTCGGCTGGGACATCAATACATCATCTGAGCTTCAATGAGTTAGATATCGCCGATTATAAGACTTTTTTTAAGCTCAAACCTCCTTTACGTTCCGAAAAAGATAGATTGGCGACTATAGAAGCAGTGAGGGATGGAACCATTGACATAATCTCTTCAATGCATACTCCTCAAGATGAAGAGAGCAAAAGATTACCGTTCGAAGACGCGGCATCGGGGGCGATCGGGCTTGAAACGATCTTACCGGCAATGCTACGGCTGTATCATTCCAAGCACCTAGAAATGCATCAGATATTTAATGCTATTTCTCTAAACCCAGCCAAACGACTAGGCCTGGATTCTGGGACCCTAAAACATAAAAAAGCCGCAGACTTAATCGTCTTTGATGCTGACAAACCTTTTATTTTAAATCGTGAACTACTCCACTCAAAAGTCAAAAATACCCCGTTTGACGGTCAAAAGCTTCAAGGTCGAGTGCTAAGGACTTTTGTTAAAGGAAAAGAAGTGTTTTCCATATGAACTTTCTACCTATTTATAACGACGACCTACTAACATTAATACTTTCGATAACAATCGCTTATTTATTGGGTAGCATTCCATTCGGGCTAATTTGGGCCAAAATTTTTAAGTTAGGAAGTTTAAAAGATATAGGTTCAGGAAATATTGGAGCTACAAATGTGTTACGCACGGGCAATAAAATTGCTGCGTTTTTGACTCTCTTGTGTGATGCAGGAAAAGGCTTCGTTGCAGTTTTATGTGCAGGGCTTCTGACCCAAGAATTTACCATACATGCGGTATGCTTATTTGTTTTCATTGGTCATTGTTTTCCAATTTGGTTAAAATTCAAAGGTGGGAAAGGCGTAGCAACTTACATAGGTATCGTTACTTCTATAAATTTCACTTTTGGAATTATAACATGCATGATTTGGTTATTATCCGCAGTAATTTTCCGCGTGTCTTCATTATCTGCTTTAATCTCTGCGATATTTGGGCCGTTTCTGGTATATTTTTTCTTGAAATCAAGCTTTTTTGGTATGTCAATACTACTCACCTGTTTGATCTTTTTCACACATAGACAGAACATAAGGCGCATTCTTAATGGAACTGAAACACGTATTAATGTTAAGTAAAAGCAACTAGCAGTACAAAAATTTGACGAGAAAGCACAAAACATTAAATCAGAACTTTTTGATGGCGGAACAAAATGCTATTTGGATAAGAAACAATGACTAAAATTAACTTGGAAAATTCATGCAAACTTTGACTGAACCAAAAATTATAGCTGGAAACTCTAACATGAGCCTTGCATCTGCAATAACACGCAGAATGTCTATGCATCGGGGAAAGTTGCTCGAAGTTGTTGATGCACGAATAGAACGTTTTAACGACCAAGAAATTTTCATTGAGGTTTATGAAAATGTCCGTGGGGAAGATATGTTTATAGTGCAGTCTACCTCTAATCCGGCAAATGACAATTTAATGGAGCTTTTGATTATGGCAGATGCACTAAAGCGTTCATCAGCCTCCAGGATCACAGCCGTAATTCCCTACTTTGGATATGCAAGGCAAGATAGGCGATCTAAAGCACGAACGCCTATAAGCGCGAAACTTGTTGCTAATATGCTTGTTCAAGCAGGCATTGAGCGAGTTTTAACAATGGACTTACATGCCGCGCAGATACAGGGATTCTTCGATATACCAGTTGACAATTTATACGCCTCACCAGTGTTTGCATTAGATATTAAAAGCCAATTTCAGAATATAGCGAATGAGGTAATGATTGTCTCTCCAGATGTAGGTGGCGTGGCTCGAGCAAGAGAGCTAGCAAAAAGAATAAATGCCCCATTATCGATAGTAGACAAGCGCAGGGAGCGGCCTGGCGAAGTAGCAGATATGACGGTCATTGGTGATGTTTCTAATAAAAAATGTATTATTGTAGATGATATTTGCGACACCGCAGGTACTCTTTGCAAGGCAGCAGAAGTTCTAATAGATAATGGGGCTAGCGAAGTTCATTCCTATATAACACATGGGGTTTTATCAGGTCCTGCAGTAGAGCGTATAACGAACTCGGTTATGAAGTCTCTAGTTATCTCAGATTCAATAGAAGCCACCAAAGCTGTAAAAGACGCAAAAAATATTCGGATCGTGCCATCCGCGCCGATGTTCGCTCAGGCAATCCTAAACATTTGGTCCGGGACATCAGTTTCATCTTTATTTGAAACAGATACATTGGAGCCCATTTACGATGGGCTATTTAAATTTACAGATTAAATTAACTAAAACCTCAGTCTATATTTTTAAAAAAGAAAGGGCCCAATTAAAATTTTAATTGGGCCCTGAGAATCTTATTTTATGAAGGTCAGCCTTTTGAAAATTCCGGATAAGCTTCCATTCCCAATTCTGACGTGTCGAGACCATTCATCTCAGCCTCTTCATCAACTCTGATACCAAAGATTGATTTTAACACATACCAAACAATAGCTGATGTAATGACCACAAATATGCCTACAACGATAATGCTGTATAATTGTGTTCCAAATGAAGCATCACTATTTGTAAGTGGTACGATTAAGGTTCCCCATATTCCTGCAATCAAATGCACTGGAATAGCACCAACAACATCATCGATCTTAAATTTATCGAGAATTGGTACAGATACAACTACAATCAGTCCGCCAATTGCACCAATCACTGTCGCTTGACCCAACGTTGGTGCCAAAGGTTCAGCTGTGATTGATACCAAGCCTGCAAGTGCGCCGTTAAGAACCATTGTCAAATCAGGTTTCTTGTACAGCACTTGAGTAAGTATTAGAGCCGTAATTGCTCCACCGGCAGCTGCTGCATTTGTGTTTGAAAATATACGAGACACATCTGCAACGTCTCCTATACTACCCATTGCCAACTGCGATCCACCGTTAAATCCGAACCAGCCAAGCCAAAGTATAAAAGTTCCCAGGGTTGCCAAAGCTAAGTTTGATCCTGGAATTGGATTAACCTTTCCATCCTGGGCGTACTTACCAAGTCTTGGGCCAAGAATAATAGCACCTGTCAAAGCTGCCCAGCCGCCAACGGAATGAACAACAGTTGACCCAGCAAAGTCCTGAAAACCCATACCATCAAGAAAACCACCGCCCCACTTCCAACTTGCTTGAATAGGGTAAATCACTGCAGTTAGTAGAATAGTAAAGATTAGGAAGGGCCATAGTTTGATACGCTCTGCAAGGGCTCCTGAAACTATGGAAGCTGTAGCCGCACAGAACATTAACTGAAAGAAAAAGTCTGAACCAGTTGATGCATAGCCATAATCGTCAGCTGCATCCCGACCTATGCCCACAGCTTCAAGAATTGCTACACCCCAAACACCAGACAAAATACCTTCCATTGACCATGTGCCCAACGGGTACATTAAGTTATACCCTATTAAGTAATAAAAGACTGTGGCCAACGAGAATAGCGCAACGTTTTTTGTTAGCTGCATAGTAACATTTTTAGACCGTACCAAACCAGCCTCTAACATGGCAAAACCGGCAGCCATCCAAAAAACCAAAAAACCCCCTACCAAAAAAAGCAATGAGTTAAGTATGAAAACTGTATCTGTAGCTACAAGTGTTGGAGCATCCTCAG
>VMBT01001467.1_pt1 | contig 12562 bp, 18 predicted proteins | sample 4404301 | NCBI WGS metagenome assembly VMBT01 (sample SAMN12238535, study PRJNA552566) | marine metagenome | isolation source: Coastal seawater | place: USA: coastal Georgia, Sapelo Island | collected 2008-08/2009-08
ACCAAGCGTGGCTTGTTTTGAAAGAATATTCAGAGCAGGATTTGAATTATTTTTTTAGAGGTGGGCATCCAAAAAATACTTTTGAATACGGGCAACAACAAGTTCCTGATTGGCGTGAAAGGGAAGAATATTCAGTGCTACTAGACAGAGTGGCGCAGAACAAAAAACCAGTAGGAAGTGTAGTTTTAGATAATTATCCTGATAAAGAAAAAGTTTGGGAAGAAATTGCGTCAAAGGATTTAGATGCGAAAAGATTCACAAACGAATGGGGCACAGATATGGCTTACTTCACAAATATGGGTGATGCCACTTTACAAGACCTTGCAGAATCAAGAGGGATAAATTTGCCTTCTAATCCACGAAATTCTATGAAAGTTAGAAATTTTGTGAATTCAGGTTTTGATATGGCTAGTGAGCATAATCCTGTTAATTTGCTAGAATCTGCACTTTTGTTGGGTTACCCACATGGAGATGAGCAGCAATGAACCCCTTCGACCAAGCATGGCAGATTCTCAAGATGCCGCCGAAACCCGATTTCCCATATTATGGCGACCCTGAAGAATTCTATATGCAGCATTCCATTCTCCCAAGAGGTGAGCATGGTCCTGATGTGCTAAACATAGCGGCAACTCAAGGGTTAGAGGCTTATGACCAAAAACCAATGAACTATGGAACTGCCAGTTTTTACATCCATGACGATAAATTAGTTCCACGTACTGCCCAAGTGAAACCTGCTTTCAGAAGAGGAGGTATTGCAACCGATATGTACGACCATGCCGAAAAAGTCACAGGTTTACCAGTTGCAGATGAGGCGGTCAGCCAAACTGAAGCCGCCGAAAAATTTTGGGATGCTCGTAGAGAAAAGACTGGTGCAGAAAAACCGGACTGGAAACAAGACCCGAACTGGAGAAGGGGTTTGTACAAGCCGCCTAAGATAAAAATACGAAGATAGAATCTTCGATAAAGTACAGTGAAATTGAAACTCCAATCACTAAAAACCACTGTGATAAATCCCACAGTTGTTTTTTGATTGACCCCATAATTAACCCCATGAAAGCCTCTGATATCATAATATCGGGGCGAAGAAGGGTTTATTTATATACCATGTGTGGGGTTTTTACTGATGACCGCTTTTAATGAGGCATGGCTTTTGCTTAAAACACAGCCATCGGGTCTAACGTTTTCTTTGGAAGAGAAGAATACTATCTTCACGACCCTAGTGAAAATGATGAACAGCGGAGACGTTGCTCTACAAGAGGAAGCAGAGATGCTTTTCGCCCGATATGTTGATTTGCAAAGGTAACTTCCGGGGTTACATGGCTGACTCAATCCGACTTTACGAAGTAGGAATGAGGGATGGCCTTCAAACAATCGAAAAAGAGGTCACTACGGACCAAAAAGTAGCCTTAGCGGAGATGCTAATCAAGGCTGGATTAGATAAAATCGAGATTGGTAGTTTCGTTCACCCAGCCCTCGTACCACAAATGAGAGATACAGATGTGGTTTTTACTAAACTTGTTGAAAATCTCGACATTGTGCCCGAAATTGCGGCTTTAGTGCCCAATAGAGAAGGATTAGAGCGTGGTTTAGAGAGTGAAATAGAATATTACAACATCTATTTTTCTCCTTCCGGCGAATTTAATGCCCGAAATCTCGGAACACCGTCATTAGACCGAATTTTTGAGAGATATGAAGAAACAATTCTAGGAATGCCGCCTTCTTTCATTCGTGCTTACATCAGTTGTGCCTTTTCTAGCCCGTTTGATGACTATGATGATGCTTCATTTATTGAAATTTTAAACTGGTGCAGTGGAAAAGTGGGTACGGTCGTGCTCGCAGACACCGATGGCTCCGCAACTCCAAAAATTGCAGTTGAAAAAATCAAGTTAGCGAAAACTGTGTTCGATAATGTTGCTGTTCACTTCCACAAACCATCAGCAAAACGTGTTGGGTTTGAGGATTTACTCAATGCTGCTTATCTTTCCGGTGTCAGAGAGTTCGATTGTAGTGTTGGCGGGCTGGGCGGTTGCCCATTCGTGCCGGGAAGTTTTGGAAACTTGTCTACACAATTCGCAGTAGACTGGGCGAATGACTACGGTATTCCACTTGAGCAAAAAATAGACAATGCAAAATTAGAGGCTGCTGAAGTTTATTTGCAATCAGTAATTAAAATTCCACTTGCAGAAAGAGCAAAAAGATACATCTCACGAAAATTGCGTGGTGTTAATATTAGCCCCTTCTCGCATTAATTGGCGGGTTTCACCGGCTAATCGCTGATACGCTGCCCTATTTTCTGCTTCTTTTTGAGCCATTTGTTGCTCATTTCCAAAAGGAGTTTCGTTCATTGTCCTTGAAAGAGCAGATGAAGCCATTTCTTTTGGTTTATTCAAAATTCCAATTAAACCACCAGCACCTTCTTTCCCTGCGGTTGCCCCAGCACCTATTCCAGCACCAACTCGTGCTGCGCCTGTTGCTGCCCCAGTGGTTGCGAGTGCTAGCGGGGCGGCTTTCAGCACTAACACCTTGCTCATGACCTGTCGAAGAAGGGAGAAATCTAAGAACTTACCGTTTTTCCTTCGGCCCGTTCTGTATGAGTGGAGAAGAGTTCTCTCTTTGTTATGACCTTTTGAAAGGTCAATTTGGATACAAGAAAGAATCTTATGTTTCTCAACGACCGAAAAAGGTAGCACAGGCCAAAGTCCAAAGGATGGCGAGAAAGGTTAAAACCAAGAAAGCCAAAGCGAAATACAAGCGGGACTTGGCGAGAGGAGCAGTTAGACCAAAAATGAGAAGACAAACAGGATTAGTAAGGGTGGCAAGACAACGATGACAACAGCATTCGATTTAGCATGGATTTCTTTGAAAAAAGCATGGTATGACGAAGTTGATGACCCTTATCGTGACCCTAAAGAACTTCGTGAATCCGATTTCCCACCGGGTACTTCTGCTGCTGAAAGAATGGCTGTCGCTAGAAGAAGGTCAGAATCCGACCCCGGTCAAACCGAAGAACCTGAAGTTAAAGATGAAGAAGAGAAGAAAAAGGAAAAAGTCTCTCAACTTGCAAGATTAATGATGGAGCGGGACCGCAATGCCTGAAGATAAGAAAAAACCCGGAATGGCCTTAGTCATTTCAGTAACTAAACCTAGCCCAAAGAAGCCTACAGAAACTGCTACTCCTGATAAGGATAGCAAAGAAAAAATGGAAACTCTATCCCATTTAGGCGAAATGCCTGAAGGAACTGCAACACTTTCACCTACTTATGCTACTGAAAGAGCAAGAGTCGCTAGAATGCCAACTCCGGGTGGGGCTTTGTCTAGACAAAGAGAATTAGAAAGACAAAGAGCAGCACAAGAAGCAGCATCCTTAGAAAGAGGTAGGCGAATTTTTGCACCAAGACCTACAGTTGGGAATCAATTGCGGGCATTTGGTCCTTCTACAACAGAAGATAGGGATGATTTTGAAAGCGGTTCTGCTGCTCCAATTATACGAAGGTCTGAGGCTTTTGACTTTGCATGGTCTATTTTGAAAAGAGAAGCAACAATATATGACGAAAATGTTGGTCCTTTGGGGATGCAACAAAGACAGGGAACTGCTACTTTAGACCCTAATTACCCAGCAGACAGAGCAGTAATGGCAAGACAAGGAGCGGCTGAAAGGCAACGAGAACTAGAACGCCAAAGATTGGCTCGCCAAGTTGCTGAAGGTGCACAAGAAAGAAGAGGCATCGGTCAAGGTAGAGTTGTAGGTTCTCCAGATTGGAATTTTGAATAATAAATATTGATGTGGTGAAAATGACTTGTGAATGCGGCCATTGCTACGCAATGGATACCGTATGGGATGGTTTGTACAAAAAATTGTGCCCTGAAGGTAAAGCCGCTGCTAAAAGAAAATTCAAAGTTTATCCATCTGCTTATGCAAATGGGTGGGCGGTTCAGTATTGTCGTGGGAAATTCAGGGGGAAAAAGAAGAAATGACCCACGCAGCAATAACAAAGGCGTGGAATCTTCTCAAAGGTAAAGAGGATGCACCTAATTATCGTAAAGCATCAGGCTCAAAAAATTGCGGAAACTGTAAAGTTTGGGATGCTTCTGCTACTAAAGACCCTGAAACTGGTTATTGTAAGATGTACGATTTTAACTGTAGAGCCGACCATGTTTGCGATGCTTGGGTCGGTGATGAGTAATGACAGAAGTACTTGTCAAGAATCTTAATCGTTGGTTCAAAGAAAAGTGGGTAGATGTATCTAGAAAAGACAAGGATGGAAAACATCCACCTTGTGGACGAAGTGAAGCAAAAACCTCCAGTAAAGGATATCCAAAGTGTAGACCTTCTGTTAAAGTCAGTAGTAAAACTCCTAAAACTTCAGGTTCAATGAGTGCTGGGCAAAAACGAGCAGCCACAAAAAGAAAGAGAGCAAAGAAGCAAGGTGTCGGTGGAAAACCTACTATTGTAAAACAACAACAAAAACTACCTTCATCTTTAACTCAAGGTGCTACTACCAGCCCACTTACTGCCGATAAGTGGTTCAAGAAGCCGGTTTCACAACCAACACCTAAACCTGCTGATACTTCTACAACTCAAACATCATTAACAGAATTTCAGAAAGCATTTGATTTTCTTAAAGAACGTAAATCCCCTGAAGCCAAGCGGCATAAGTTGGAATACGACAAAAAATACGAGTCTAGCCCGGAACGAGTAAAATATCGAGAGGAACTCAATCGTGAGAGACGACGCAGGGGCATCTATGGGTCAGGTGACCATATGGATGTGAGTCATACCCAAGGTGGTAAATTAACTCTTGAGAGTGAACACGCAAACCGGGCTAGGCATTTCAAAGACCGTGGAACTCTCAGAAGGCAATAATCCAATTGTCTAATGTATAGTATAGACTTTACATATATATTATATCTTATGTATATACTATACATCGGATTATTGGATTCTTTGCTAGAGTTCTGTTCAGAACCTTTATGATGACCCCTTCGGTGGCCTCAGTCGAGGTCAAAGTATGCAGGGCGATAACAACGACTCAGAAATTAGGCTGATGGGGCTTATCATAAGCCAATCAGCATTGATAGGTGTAGCAGTTGCTATTTTCGATAGTAGACTGTGGTTAGTAAACGATGAAACGTGGATGAACGGAGTGAATTACGCTATGGGGGCTTTCGCTGTTCAAGGATTGGCTTATTATTTGTTTAAGATGTTCTTTGAAAGAAATCTAAGAGAAAGGGCAAGAATAACAGAATTCCAAAGACAACAACAAAACAGATTTAGAAATATTCAAGTTACATTTGACCAACGCCGTTCTGATATGGAATTGAGAAGGCAAGAATTAGAATTAGAAAAAGAACTTAGATGGATGGAACAGAATCCTGACCAAGTACCTAGTTCATTTAGTCCGGCTATGAGGGATAACAATAACCAATCAAATCTAGGTTTAGATTACCATTCCACTCTAAACCCATCTTTGGTTTCAACTAACGAAGAGGCATACCAATGGGCTTTGCAAAATCAAGTTTCTAGCACACCTAACAATACACCTGTTCACAAAGCGAAAGTTACTGAGTCAAAGTCGCTTGGAGTTAGCGAATTAAACAACATGGCTGCCGAACTTTCAGACATACCATTGAAAAAAGATGGCACACCTGACTTGAGATATAGCAAGAATCGTGATTGAACATGGGGAAGATTTTCAAAACACCAAAAGACGACTCTGTTGAAGAAACGCTACGTGCTATGCACTTAGCAAATACTGTAGATAACGTCTACGAATGGGGTTATGGGTGGGTCAGAACAATAATTGTCAGTGGTGCATCTGTTCTTACTGTTAGTGCCACTGAATTATATTACGATGTTTCTCTTTGGTCTATGACAGTTGAATGGTTTTTCCAGCAAGTAGCAGATTTTGGTAATTGGTTAGTTGGTTTAGTGAGTTGATATTATGTCCATGACGGGCAGTGTACTCATTGGTGCAGCCCTTTGGGGTCAGAATCTCTATAATTCTTGGAAACCGAGGTCGGTTGCTGTTTATGGAACAAGTATGGTTGGTAAAACAACTTTAGACAGTTATCTTACTACTCCGGGTGAAATGGAGGAAATCTCAGAAGATGAAAGAACAGAGCATTTCAAAATGCTAACTAGATACATTTTACCAAAGGCTACTAAAAAACGAGTTCATTGGAAGGGTGAAAAAAGAGTTGTAAATTCAGCAGATATTGGTGGGCAAGAGAGATATTGGAATTTATGGGTTGAAGATATGGTATCTCGCCAAGTTGAGGCTGTTGTCTATATGTTTGACGACCGGGCTTTCAAAGGAGGCATGGAAGGAGTTGAGCAAGTTGCGGGCTTCAAATTTTTAGTTGATACATTGATTAAAAGGAATTATCGCTATCGAACCCTAAAAAGTAGATGGAGGGGTAAAAAATATTCTCCTAAAGTTATCATGTTAGTCGGAAATAAAGCAGACCGATTTTTCGATGAGAACGCTGCAATGCTTTGGCAACAGGGAAGAATTGGAGAACACAAGATTTTCGACCCATTTCGTGATGACTTAATTAGATTACAAAAAGCAGGTATTAGAACAAAACGTTCCTTTATGGCTACAAGAATTGGGTGGAATGTGGAAGTAACCATGCTTGATTTATTGTCCAGTTGATAATTATCCTTTTGAATGACCCCACCAATATCCTTTTGAAGAACTAACAACTCGGTGATACTATGGCTAGAGTAAAAAACGACACCACCCTCGTAGCCACAGGTGGTGGGTCGAATAGTCTACGCTCTACAGTTCCAATTTGGATTATAGAGCAGTTTGACTTGAAACCCGGCGACCGATTAACGTGGAAGTTGGATATAGAAAATGGGGACTTTTGTATCAAAGTGAATCCAGTAAAGGATGTGTGAGACGATGAATATGCCTTTTTCGGGTGAAAGTCAATACGCAAATTTAGGATTTTCAAATGATGCTGCACTTATGGCTTTAGCAGCACAAGGTAACCCACAACTGACTAGAGCAGTGTTAATGGAACAGGCCGCTGCTCAAAGGGAAATGCAACAAATCGCAAATCAAAGAAATCTTGAAGTTCCAAAAGTTAACTTCTATCCAAGTACTCACGCCAATCCTAGAAAGGCTAGAAGTCAAGATATTAGGCAAGCATATCGGCTTTTGAGACCAACAAAGCGTTTCCTTTTCTCTCCAAGGAGAATTTTTGGCTCAAAATATCTCTACAACAAGCAATCTCATCTTTGTGTGGTTGATGGTTGCGACTGTAAAGAATTAATCCAGTATGATAATCTCTATGCAAAAATATGTGATGATGAGACTGGCCGAAGTCTTTGGGATATGTACTGGCAAAACCCTGTAACTGGAGAGGCTGAAGCGTTTTTGGCTATGGACAAAGTTACTAGTGGAAGAAAAATGAGGGGTACTTATTGTCCTGAACATCTCCATTTATTCCATCTTCTTTGTAAGTGGGAAGCCGAAGAAGAAAAAGAAAATGAAATGAAACCTTCTAGATTTAGAGATAAAGTGAAACAAGGGGTCTCAATTGTTACCGTTCCAGTTAGTATTGCGAAAAAGGACGAAGCGCCTGTTCCTGAAATGCTACAAAAATACGAACCATTCTTTGAAATGCTTGAACAAGATTCAAGAAAAACTAGTGGCATAAATATAATTCATTACAAGAACCCTGAAACTGGTATGAATGATTTAACATCGGTCCATTTTGACTTAAGAATATTCCAAAAAGAATTGATGCAAATGAATCAACCTACACCTGCTTTCCAAGAAATCTTGAATCAACAGGCTAATGAGGCGGTCCCCCCTGTGCCTCCACAACAACCGCAATGAGGTGAGAAGAAATGGTCGGACTTTTTGGTAATAATCAATCACAACAATTAGCGTCAAATTCACTTAACCTAAGCCAAACTGGTGCTCCTATGGGCGCTGGTATGAACGGTTTTGCACAACAACCTATGCAAAATGGTATGGCTGGAAATCCTATGATGCAGGGTCTTTTCGGTGGAATGGGGTATGGAGACCAGTACAATCAATACGCTAACGCTCCAGTAACACCTCCTTCAGATAGTGAAATTTTGGATGCAATGTTGCAAACTTTGAACCCTGTTGATAAGTTCTTTGTGAGTCAACAAATGCCTATATTCATTGATATGGTAACCAATATCATGACATTTTCTTTACTAAATGTTTTGAAAAACTCTAAATTTTCCTTAGATGAAGAGGATGGGAGTTTAACCTTAGATGTTACTTCTCTACCTAGTGATTTACAAACTTTGAGTGCAGAAAATATTGTTGCACAATTATCTAATCTTCAAAATCAATCTAATGCTATAATTCAAAACGCTGAAATGAAGAGGCAACAAATCTTAGCAGCAGCCAATCAAAGTATGCTCCAAGGTGCTCTTGGTGCTGCTTTGGAAAATCCGGGTATGATGGAAAGCATGGGTAATGCATTAGGTTCAACTGCCCGGTCTTTGATGTTTGGAGGTAGAGCATAATGTTAGATAATAACCCCTTAACTGCAATCCCTAATCAATTGACAAATTTATCATTAGATATGTGGAGTCCAAAAAGAAGTGTAGTCATTGATATGATTATGGTACAACTAATCAGTTTGATAGTGTTAATGGTTGCAGTTTTGTTGTTTAAAGGTAACTCTTTGAACACAAATGAGGCTACTTTTTTCATATTTGGTTTGTTCACGTCTTTGGTATTTTTATCCGCTGTTTACGGTAGAATAACACAGATGCAGAATTAAGTTTATTGGGCTACCCCTCATAAGCGATACTAATGAGTGATAACGCTCGTGTTTCTAAACGCTCTTGCGCCTTCTGTCAATCAGAAGAAAGAGACGCTTTGGAAGCATCACTTTTGGCTGGTGAATTTTCAGCAAAGCAGTTAGACAAAGATATGAGTTGGAGGGCGAATACCGCTGACCGGCACTTCAGAAATCATATGGGCGAATACCATATGGCTGCTAATCCTTCTTGTGTAATTTGTTCTCATCCTGAACGTGCTAATTACGAGAGTCGTTTTTTCGCTGATGGTAATGAAATTGACAGTATAGCCGATGAATTAGAGGTTGCTGAGAATACGGTTTACCATCATATGAAACATCACTTCCAACCTTTAGTTCAAAAATCAGCAGCAATAGAGGTTGCTTTTTCTGTAGGTCAGGAACTTAATCTTCTCAGAAGCAATGCTGAGAGGTTGAATTACAAGTTATCAGAATTACTTTCTGAAGGTTCAGTTCATGAAGACGGTTTTGTTCGTGATGCTGTATCTCTTCACAAAGAAGTTCGTGAAACTGTGAAAGATTTACTCAAATTTAATGACCAGTGGGGTGGTGATACCACTGAGACAACTGTCAATCAAACGATTAATGTCCTTAAGGTCGAACTCGCAAAAGAGAGTCCTGATAGTTGGAAACGAATTAAGGCGCAATTGCTTGAAAATACTGGGGGTGAGACTTTTGAGGCCGATTTACATTGATGAGTTATTTGTTTCAAACCACCCCGGTTTCCAACTTCTAAATAATTATCCAATCATAAATGAAAAACAACTTCCAACTTTCTTAGATTATGTTTCTCTTGTATTCCAAAAATTCAATTCATACGTTGAAAGGTCAGAATATGGTTTGCATTTTGGTGACCAAATTGTTGACTTAATAGAGATGTTAAGAGCACTTTGTGAAACAGATGAGCCGGAAATTGTTTTCAAAGTTAGAGCCGAATTAAGGAAGACAATTCCACTCGTTCAAGAAGAATTATCGAAGATGGGTAAATGCTTTACTAGCCCCTCTTCCATTCAAGACTTTTATGAAGACATAGCCAGTGCGCTATACCGCTCTTCGATGTACATCATGGGGGATTCTATCTATGACTGAAGGAATGATGGGAAGGGGTTCTGATACCCGAATCTACAATCCGAGGTCAGAATCGTCATATATGTTCAGAAATAATGGTGAAGAAGACAACTATTCTCCTTCAGACCCAAGGTATGCTGACGCTGAAAAAGAGAAGAAGCAAAAGAAAAAAGAAGAGCAGGAGAAAAAAGAGAAATCTCGTAAGCATATCAAGGTTAAACCCAAGATGCTTAGAGAGTTTGAAGAAGACGAAGATGAAGAAGAAGACCGGGATGATTCAGAAAAAATAGACGCTGACCGTGAGTTACATTCTCAGACTGGCGCTGCTGGTAATTTTGGTTATCTTTCAAGTCTCGCTGGTGGCGCAAAAGGGCCGGGTGCTGCTCGTGGTGAAATGGTTGCTATGAGTGAACCAATGGAACACGCTTGGTCTGAACTACTCAAAGCCTCCAAAAAAGAAAGAGAAAAAAGAATGAAGCAGGAGGCTAGAGCAAAAGGAAAGCCGAGTACTGGTGAATTCAAAAAACCAAAAGGTGGTTACAGTCCTAAAAGTGCAACTTCTAGAAGAGCCAAAGCACTTAGTCGTTCATTAGGTGGCTCAAAGAAAACAGGTCTTGGTCGAGCGCATCTTGCTGTAGAGATGAGTCACCGTGGTATCAAAACAAAACAACCAATGCGATTAGAAGACCCTCGTAAATATCAAAGATTCCAAGCGCAACAGGCTTCTCGTGCACAACAAGGTCAAATTAGAACACAACCTATAACTCCACAACTTACTCAAGGATATGGGTATTCAACAAGAGGAATGCCAAAACCCAAACTAAAACCACATAGACCACCACCAATTCAACCCCCTACTATTGCAGGAGCACCACATCTTGCTATGAGTGGGGCATCTCAAGTCGCTATGAGTTTTGATGATTTCAAAGGAAGTGATATTCAAAAGAAGTATGATTGGGCTACTGTTCAAGAATTACGACACTTATTGAATAGAACCAAGAAATTATTGAGAGAAAAGGAGCAAAAGAAGAAAGGATATGGTACTAAAGATACAGGTGGGGGAGGCTCAAATCTTCCAAAACATCCTGAAAATGGACCAAAACAAACCACACGACCGGAGGGTGCAACGGAAGATGCTAAGACTGACCCAAGGCATTTCGGCTTAGATTCTACTGGGCATGATGTAGGTCGTGGAGGTAGAACTGCTTGAGATTAATCAAGGGTTTTCGTGGCCGTCTTCTATTGAAGGGTGATGGTAATCATGGAATTCATCCGGTCACTGGTGAAATTTTCTATTACGGAAATCACCCTGAAGAATTAATGTGGGGTAATCACGAAGGTTCTCATGAGTATGGTTTTGACCGACCGAAATTTTCTCATTATGGGCATCTCGGTGTTCCGAAAGGACAGTGGGGTAAAGGGGTACATGATGAGCACGTTTGGCGAGACGAATTCGGTATAGACCATATGCATGGAATAGATGGTGTTATTCGTAAAGTCGGTAATATGTTGGAAAGTTATGGAAAACAACAAAGTCCAAAAGCAGCAGTTCAAGAGGCTATTCATAGATATAATATTGAAAGAGTAAATAGAGGTGATACTGGGCATTTATTACCTGATGTGGATAGTCCCGAATGGCGACAACTTCGATATGGTGATTATCAACCCGCTAAAAACAAAGAGCAATCACTCAACATGAGAACTCATGGTTCTCATGGAAATGAAGAAGAAGGTACAATTCAACATGATAAACTAGCAACTGTTTTTACAAATAGTAAAGACCATCCCATTTTAGGTAGATTTGGTGAAACATATTCCATACCTTTTGCTCATTTTTTGAAAGATGTACTTACAGAACATGGATTGCAACTTGGAAATTATGAGGACGGTTTGTCCCATCACACTATGAGTGTAGACGATTTATCAGTAAATCCTGAAACTGGTGTTCCAGTAGGTTCACGAAAAAGAGGAGGTGCTGGGAAAAAACTCGGCCGAAGGGGAGAAATGTCCGATGAGTGGATGAAAAGGATGAATGTTTCACGACCTGACATGGCTGTTGGTGAAATAAATCCTTGGCAAATTATTCATCATTTACCTGAAATATTTTACAGAAAAGGTGGAGGAGGAAATGTTACTAAAACAGAGCATTTTGTTCATACCTTAACGAATTTAAACCAAAGTAAGATACCTCCTGAAGTATTAGAAACCCCAATTCTTCGAGATGCACAAGGGATTATAACCCTAAAAGACGCATTAAGCAACGAACAGGATGCCGCTAAAGCCATAAGAAAATTAAGAGAAACTCCTGCAATCCTCCATCTAATGATGGGTGACAGTACTCAGGGTATTACTGAGCAAGTTATCGCTGAACTAAGAAATAATATCAAAACTCCTGAAGAAGCAATGGACTATAATGAATTTAGAACTCACGTCCAAGGAGGAAAAAATATCACTCGATATCAAGAAAAAAGGAGAAAAAGAAGCCAAGAGGCCGCTGCTGATTTGTTTGCTTTCGCTAATTTAATGGGAGAAGACCCTGAAAATCCCGGTGTTAGTAATTTAAAAAATGAATTAAAAGACCATAAATACACCCTTCACGAAGATATAGAAGGGCAAGAGAATTTAGCAATGGCTATCGCTAATGCTTTATCTCACCATCACGGTCATGAACCTGAAC
>VMBT01001469.1_pt1 | contig 12558 bp, 13 predicted proteins | sample 4404301 | NCBI WGS metagenome assembly VMBT01 (sample SAMN12238535, study PRJNA552566) | marine metagenome | isolation source: Coastal seawater | place: USA: coastal Georgia, Sapelo Island | collected 2008-08/2009-08
GCTAATTATTTTTATAAAAAAAATTTCAACATAGCCATTTCTGGTATTGGAAATAGTAAAAATATTAAAAATTTAAAAAAAAAGTTTAATACTACAAGATCTATAATATTACCTTTAGATTTAACAAAAATAAAAAATATTAAAAAATTTGTTTTTCAAACTAAAAAAAAATTCAAAAAAATAGATATTTTAGTAAATTGCGCAGGTCGTCAACATGTAGCACCTATAACTAATTTTTCAGATAAAATTTGGGAATACATTATTAATCTTAACTTAACTGCTCCTTTTAGAATGATAAAAGAGGTACTGCCAATAATGAGAAAAAATAAATGGGGAAGAATAATTAATATTTCTTCAGTGCATGGCAAAGTAGCATCAAAATTTAAAAGTGGGTACGTATCATCGAAACATGGTTTAGTAGGTTTAACTAAAGTAGTAGCTCTCGAAACAGCGGAAGAAAATATTACCTGCAATTCTATAGGACCAGGATTTGTTCTTACAGAACTTGTTAACGATCAAATTAAAAAAATTTCTAAAAAAAGAAAAGTTTCATTTGATAAAGCAAAAAAAGATATAATTAGCGAAAAACATCCTTCCAAAAAATTTGTAGATAAAAGCGATGTTTCAAAAATGGTTTATTATTTAACTACTGATGAAGCAGCTCAAATAACAGGCTCAAATCTAATTATTGATGGTGGTTGGTCTGCTCAATAAACTATGATTGTTTATACTCATGAAGATTGTTTAAAAAAATTTAATGGTAATGGACACCCAGAAAGAAAAGAAAGATTAGACAGTATTATAAATTCAATAAAATCTTCTGATTTAAAAATAGATTTTAAAGAAGCACCTTTAGTTGACCTTGAAACGGTATCATTGGTACATCCAAAAAAACATATAGAGCAAATATTTTCTAATATTCCTAAGGAAGGAATAGTAGGTGTAGAAAAAGAACCTTACGCAGATACCATGCTTTGTCCTAATAGTAAAAATGCAATTTTAAGATCATGTGGGGCTGGTATTGCTGCAGCAAATGATCTTATGAAGAAAAATGAAAGAGTATTTTGTGCAGTTAGACCACCAGGACATCATGCTGAAACTGTAAGAGCTAACGGATTTTGTTTTATTAATAATGTTGCAGTTGCAGCAAGATATTTACAAAAACAATATAAGATAAATAAAGTTGCAATAATTGATTTTGATGTTCATCACGGTAATGGAACTCAAGAAATTTTTTATAAAGATCCAACTGTTGCTTACGGTTCTTCTCATGAATTTCCTTTATTTCCTGGAACTGGAGCAGAAAATGAGACCGGAGTTGGAAATATTTTTAATGCAACTTTAAAAGCTGGCACCACAAGTAAAGATTTTTTTGGAATATTTGATCAAAAGATATTGAAGCCAATTGATAAATTTAAACCCGAAGTTATTTTAATTTCTGCAGGTTTTGATGCTCACATAAGAGATCCGTTAGCCAATATTAATTTAGAGTCTGAAGATTTTTTTAAAATTACAAAAAATATAGTCGATATTGCTAATATTCATTCTAAAGGTAGAGTGATTTCTTTTCTTGAGGGTGGTTACGATCTACAAGCCCTATCTGAAAGCATTATAGAACACCTTAATGCTTTAAAACCCCATATTTGACCAGTTATCAGGGTCATTAAACTTTTTTATTTCTTTTTTTGTTACAGGTCTAAAAAGATAGTAAGCAATATATATCGTTAGAAAAAACAAAAAAATTGTTTTCATATACTTGATATATTAAACTAGTTTTATGCAATTTAAGAAAAGAAAATTCGTTAAAATTTTAGGTTTTTCGGCTTTAATAATGTTATTTCCAATTAAAGCTCTTTTAGCAGCTACTAAAAAAATCATTAATCCTAATTTATCTAAAGAACAAAAAAATATCATGTTTAATGAGGGTACAGAAAGACCATTTACAAGTGATTTATTAAAAGAAAAAAGAAAAGGTTTTTATCACTGTGCTAACTGTGGAAACAAACTCTTTGCTTCAACTGCAAAATATGACAGTGGTACAGGTTGGCCATCATTTTCCGAAGCTTTACCAGGAGCTTTTAAAACAAAAATAGATTATTCATTTGGTATGGAAAGAGTAGAATATCATTGTGCTAAATGCGGAGCACATCATGGTCACGTATTTAATGATGGTCCTAGAGAATCAGGCAAAAGATTCTGTAATAATGGTCTTTGCTTAATATTTAAACCTGAGTAAAAAATAAACTAACTCATTAAAAACTGATTAATTTAAGCGTTTTTTGTACACATACTAAGCTCAAAGTGTTCATATTTGAGAGTGAATTTTAATTCTAAAACATTACATTCCATATATGGATCTAATAACGGTTTTATTTATAGGTGCAGTTGTTGTAGCCACAGGTATAATTAACCCAAAACCTAAAGAAGAAGAGGTAGCTAAAGCTCCTGAACCTCAAGTAACAACTCCAGTTGTTCAAGAAAGTAAACCGGAACCAGAACCAGAACCTGAGCCAGAACCTACGCCAGAACCAGCAAAGGAACCTGAGCCAGAGCCAGAGCCAGCAAAAGAACCTGAACCTCAACAGGAAGAGCCTAAAGAAGAAGTAAATGCTCAACCAGCTCAAGAGCAAGATGCAAAACCTGAAGAAGAGGTTAATGCTGAACCAGTTCAAGAACAAGACGCAAAACCAGAGGAAGAAGAAGCTCAGCCAGTTGTAGAAGAAACTGAAGAGGCAACTGAAGAAAAAGGAATTAGCGCATTAAATATCATTCTTTATATATTAGGAGCAATTGCTGTAATTGCTGCTGGAATATATTTCTTTATGAGAAGAGAACCTACGCCACAAAGCGCAGCTGATATCGGTAGAGCTCAATCTCAAGAACCAACTCCTGAACCTCAGGAAGAACCTGTACAGGAAGAAGCACCATCTGAACCAGAGCAACCAGCTCAAGAAGAAACAACTCCAGAAACTACTGAGGAACAACCTCAATCAGACAATAACGATCAATCATCTAATAATAATGATGAGAATAATAACAGATAGTTTAAAATTTTTTTCCACCTTCTAAGTAAGCACACTTCTCACAAGTTTTTTCAATTTCAGGTGGTTGATCAAGATTTAAAACATCTTTCATTTCAATTAATTTTTCTTCAATCCAAGACGTGTCCACTCTGTAAGGTATTAGTGTAGTTTTGAAGTCTATTTTATTATCAAATTTATCATTTGTTTTTTCTCCATTACAAACATAAAAAAAGGATCGTTCAGAGACATCAAAATTCATTTTTCTTAAAATATGAACATAAATATCCATTTGTAATTTATAACTAAGATGCCATTCAGCATCGAGATAGGATGATACTGTTACAGGATAAGTTGATGATTGAGCTTTATAATCTACTACAACTATTTTTTTCTCATTTAAATCAAACCAGAGATCATCAATACCTCCGTGAATTATAAGATTAGTTTTTTCATCTAAATATGAAATTCCACCTTTTAAAGAATTTCTCCAGGTATCCAAATCTTTGTGCTGATAAGGAACAAAATTTAAATTATGCTTAACCATAATTGGATGAGGTTTTTGTTCTTTTCTATAAAGATCAAATTCCTTTTTTAAAAGTTCATCTACGGCAACGTTTAGAGCCCAACCAGGCATTGATGGCTCTTTTAGTCCTTTGACTCGATCCAAATAGAAGCATCTTTTGCAACTTAGAAAATTGAAAAATTTGGATCTACTTATTTTAAAAGGTGTGTTTGATTTCTTATCGTAAATAGATGTTTTTCGTGTTCTGAAAGATACAGCGTCTTTCATCTAAATTTGTTTAAGTCTTTTAATAACTTCGGTTTTATCTAATGATAAAATTACATCGTATAAACCTGGTCCAAATCTTGAACCTACTAGGGCTATTCTTAAAGGTTGTCCTACTCCCTTAAAATTAGTCTTGTGTTTATCAATTAGAGATTTAATTACAGGTTCTAATGTTTCTCTCGATAAAGAGGGAAGTTTTTCATAGTCAGAGGTAAAATCACTAATTACTTTCTTAGATAAATCATCAATTAATTTTTTATCATCTGCACCAATTTCAATTTTATCATTAATTATATATTGAGCGTTATTCCAAATATCCTCTAAAGTTTTTGCTTTATTCTTTAAGAAGCCCATTGATTTTAAAAGTATATTCTCTTTTGCTTGATCAATAGGTTTTTTGTATTTCGAAACATATTCTTTGAAGAAGTTAAAAAGATCTTTTTCATCTATTGTTTTTATATAAGTTTCATTTATTGAATAAATTCTATTCATATCTAGCTTTGAGGGCGATTTACCAACGCCACTTAAATCAAATAAATCAATACTTTCTTGCTTAGTAAAAATCTCTTTATCTTTATAAGACCACCCTAATCTTAATAAATAATTTCTTAAAGCATCTGAAATAATTCCAATTTTTACATAATCTTCAAGTGTAGAGGCATTATCTCTTTTAGATAATTTTTTTCCTTGTTCGCTATGAATTAATGGTATGTGTGCGAAATTTGGAACTTCCCAACCCATGGCATCATAAATTTGCTTTTGTTTAAAAGAATTAATCATATGATCATCACCTCTAATTACGTGAGTTATTTTCATCTCATGGTCATCAACTGTTGCTGATAATTGATATGTTGGTGATTTATCTTTTCTTAATATTACAAAATCTTCAATTGTAGAATTTGAGATATTTCTTTCTCCTTGAACTAAATCTTTTATGATTGTATTTCCTGAAATTTTACTCTTAAATCTAATTACAGGCTTTACACCTTCTGGAATTTTAAGGTCTTTAGCATCTCTCCACTTTCTATTGTAAACATACGGTATACCTTGTTTTTTACACTTATCTTTTTGCTCATTTATCTCTTCTTCAGAACAATAACATTCATAAGCAAAGCCTTTTTTTATTAATTCTTCAGCAACCGCAACATGTTTATTAATATTTTTAGATTGAATATATTCCTCACCATCATGCTCAATTCCTAACCATGATAATGATGAAATAATTTGCTTTTTAAATTCGTCTTTTGATCTTTCTTTATCTGTATCTTCAATTCTTAAAAAATATTTACCTTTATTTTTCTTAGCTAAAAGCCAATTAAATAAAGCTGTTCGAACACCACCAATGTGAAGAGGCCCAGTAGGAGAGGGCGCAAACCTACAATTAAAAGACATTTCTATTAATTAGACTATTTTAGTGAAAGTTTCTATATAAAGAAACTAATTTACCTTGGATTTTTATTCTATTCGCAGCGTAAATTTTTGTACCGTAATTTCTATTAGCAGCTTCTAGTGCAATAGTATTTCCTTTTTTTCTTACTCTTTTTAAAGTTGCTTCTTGATCATCGATTAAAACAACTGCGATTTGACCACTGTCTACGTTTGAAGTTTTCTTAACGATAACAGTATCACCATCATTGATACCTGCTTCAATCATAGAGTCACCTTTAACTTTTAAACCATAATGTTCACCATTATTTTGTAAATCTTCAGGTAAAGCTACTCTATCAACTTCTTGTTGAATAGCTTCAATTGGTGTTCCTGCTGCAATACTACCTAAAACAGAAACATCAGTTGATTTTGCTTCTTCTTTATCAAGACCACCTTTAATTACACTTGGTGTAAAAGTATTGAAGATATCGTTCGCGCTAGCGTTCTCAGGTAATTTTACTACCTCTAATGCTCTAGCTTTATGAGCTAATCTTTTAACAAATCCACGCTCTTCTAAAGCAGAGATTAATCTATGAATTCCTGATTTCGACTTAAGGTTGAGTGAATTTTTCATTTCCTCATAAGAAGGGGAAATTCCAGAAGATCTAATCTTCTTATTAATGAATATAAGTAAGTTTTTTTGTTTTTTTGTAAGCATAGAACAAACCTCGTACATCTATGTTCTATAAAAGTTCTATTTAAATTACAACTTGAAATAAACCCTTATTTTATTGAGTTATTTGCTTAAATTTTTTTAATAATTCTGCTGGATTGTCAGATTTTAAAAGTGATTCACCGATAAGAAAATTTTTAATTCCTGTCTTTTCATAAATATATTTAGCATCAGCTTCATTCTTAATCCCACTTTCTGAAATGATAGGGCCTTTATGTTCTTTTAAAGTTTCAAAAATAGAAATCGTATTGTTTATAGATATGTCTAATGTTTTTAAGTTTCTATTATTAATTCCAATTAAAGCATCTTCATACTTTAAAGCAGTCTCAGCTTCTTTATTATCATGAACCTCTACTATTACTGAAAGTTTATGTCTTTTTGCTTCAGCATAAATTTCATCTGCCAACTTTTCATCCAGTGCAGCTAGAATAATTAAAATACAATCACTGCCAAAACTTTTAGATAATGCGATTTGGTAAGGATCTATAAAAAAATCTTTTGCCAGAACAGGTATTTTAAACTTATTTTTAATATCTTTTATATAATCAAGTTTTCCTAAGAAATGTTTTTCCTCAGTTAAAACTGAAAGACAAGTAGCGCCGTTATCTAAATACATTTTTGCAATATTTAAATGATTAAAATCTTTAACTAATTCTCCAGCAGATGGACTTGCTTTTTTTATCTCTGTTATAAGTGAAACACCTTTATTATTTGATATGGTATCTTTAAAATTTAAAAAGCTTTTTAAAGATTTAATTGTATTTTCAAGAGAGTCTAAAGAATTATTCTTTTTAATATTTTTCAAAGACTCTTTTTTGTCTTCGATAATCTTATCTAAAACGTTTGCCATTATTTTGATTGTAATTTTGTAAGATGTTCAAATACTTTACCAGAATTTATGTGTTCTGAAGCTTTTTTAAAGGCATTTTTAAAATCATTTTCCTTTCCTGCAACAATTAATCCAGCGGCAGCATTTAAAGCAACAGACTGTGAAAATTCGTTAGAGGTTCCTTTGTATATTTCTATAATTTTTTCAGAATTGTACTCTGCATTTTTTCCTTTTAAATTTTCTTTATTTCCTGAATTTAAACCAAGTTCTTTAGGATCAATTGTAAATTCATTTATCTTACCATCTTTTAATTCTACAACATTTGTTTTTGCAAAAGGCGAAATTTCATCCATGCCATCATCGCTATGAACAATATAAGCATGAACAACATTGTTTTCTTTTAAAGCTTCAGCAAAAGGCTTCATCCATTTTTTATCAAAAACACCAATTACTTGTCTTTTAACTTGAGCTGGACTGCTTAAAGGACCAATTAAATTAAAAATAGTTTTCTTACCCATTTTTTTTCTAGCAGGACCAACATGTTTCATTGCTGAGTGGTAATTTGGCGCAAACATAAAAGCAAAATTTAAATTTTTAATACTTTCCTCTGCTTCATTTGGTTTAAGATTAATATTAATTTTTAATGCTTCTAATACATCAGCTGAACCACAATTTGATGAAACGGCTTTATTTCCGTGTTTAGCAACTTTAACACCCATGCTCGCTAAAACTATTGCAGCTGCAGTTGAAATATTTAAAGAGTTTTGACCATCTCCTCCAGTTCCACAAGTATCAATAGTATTTGGATCTGCTGAAACTTTTGTTGCCTTATCTCTTAGAACAAAGATGCCTCCAGCTAATTCATCTTTTGTTTCACCTTTTTTTATTAAAGCTTCTAAAATTTCAATAATTTGGTTTTCTTCATGTTTACCTTCCATTAGATCTGAAAAAAGAGATTTACTTTCTTCAAACGAAAGGTTTTGACCTTGCTTTAATTTAGTAATTGCATCAGACATATTTAATTATTAATAAAATTTTTAATCAATTTCATGCCCATTTTAGTACTTATGCTTTCAGGATGAAACTGAAACCCGTGAATATTATAGTTTTTATGCATTAACCCCATAACCGTTTTATTCTTTGTTTCAGCTGTTATTATCAGGTCTTTTGGAAACTTTTTACGGTCAACGACCAAGCTGTGATATCTCGTAGCTTCAAAATTATTTTGAATATTTTTAAATAAACCCATTTTTTGATGTTTAATTTTACTTGTTTTTCCGTGCATTAAATTTTTAGCTCTTATTATTTTTCCACCAAAAACCTGGCCAATAATCTGATGACCCAAACAAACTCCGAGAATAGGTATTTTTTTATGAACTTCTTTAACTATCTTTAGACAATTTCCAGCTTGATTAGGATTACCTGGACCAGGTGAAATAACAATTTTATCATATTTTTTTCTTAATATTGTTTTTCCATCAATCTTATCATTTCTAACTACTTCAACATTTTTTTTAAAATTAGAGATGTAGTGAAATAAGTTATAAGTAAAACTATCGTAGTTATCTATTAGTAATATTTTCATTAATCTACCGCTCTCATTAAGGCTTTAGCTTTATTTACTGTTTCAGCATACTCTTTTTCAGGCTTACTATCCGCGACTACACCTGCACCAGCTTGTACATAAAATTTTTTATTTTTTATTAAAGCTGTTCTTAACGCTATGCAGGTATCAAATTCACCGTTAGGAGTGAAATAACCAATTCCTCCTGCATATAGTTTTCTTTTAGTTTTTTCTAATTCATCGATGATTTCCATAGCCCTGATTTTTGGTGCACCGCTGACCGTTCCAGCTGGAAATCCTGATAATAAAGTTTCAAATAATGAGAATTTATTATTAAATTTACCTATAACATTTGAGACAATATGCATTACATGAGAGTATCTCTCGACTTTAAACTTTTCAGTTACTTTAACCGTATTTACTTTAGAAACTTTTCCAACGTCATTTCTTCCAAGATCCAACAACATTAAATGTTCAGCTAATTCTTTTTTATCTTTTAGAAGATCTAATTCATATTTTTTATCTTCTTTGCTATTTTTTCCTCTTGGCCTAGTACCAGCGATAGGTCTTATTGTTACTTCTCCTCCTCTAAGTCTTACTAATATTTCTGGGCTGCTACCCAGTATGTTAAAATCTTTATAGTTAAAATAAAACATAAAAGGTGAGGGGTTAGATTTTCTTAAATGATTATAAATTTCTATTGGTGTTTTATTTATTTTTCTTTCAAATCTTTGACTTAAAACAACTTGAAAAATATCTCCTTTTTCAATGTATGTTTTTGCTTTTTTAACTAGTGATTTAAATTTTTCTTTAGAAGTATTTGATTTAATTAAATTTTTATTAGGTTTAAATGAAAATTGTTCAGGTAGTTTAATATTTTCAAAATCTTCATACAAATCAAATCTCTTGTTAATCGCATGATACTCTTCTTCATAATTTTTAATTTTCGTATCCGCATAAACATTCTCAACATAAAAAATCTTTTTTTTAACATTATCGTAAATAATCAGATTTTTAGGTCTTGATAATCTAACATCAGGAATTTTAAGATCATCTTTACAATTATTAGGAATTTTTTCTATATATCGAATAACATCATAAGAAAAATAACCTACAAGCATCGAAGACATCGACGGTAATTGATTTGGAATTTTAATCTTAAATTCCTTAATAAGTTTATTAATATATTTTAATGGATCAGATTTAATTTTAGTTTTTTTACCTGAGCTATTAAGTGTAATTATATTTTTATTAATATCCCATATTTTATCAGGATTCAGACCAATAATAGTATAACGACCTTTGATTGTACCTTTTTCGACTGACTCAAAGATAAAGCTATTTTTTTCAGCTAAAAGAAATCTAAATAAGTTTTCGACCTTATAGTACTGATTACAAGATCTAGCTCTAAATAAAATTTGATGTTTTTTTTTAGAATGATTACTTTTAAATTCTTTAAAACTTAAATTTAACTTCATTAAAATGAATTTTTAACACGATCTATAGTTCTTTGATTAACCTCAACTTTATACTTCTGATTAGCATTTTCATCATATGATTGATAGATTTTGTTAATCAAGTTTAAACGTGCCTTAGCTTCGTATTGCTCAAATTCATTACCTTTTTTATCTAGTTTTTTATATTCAGTATTTTTTGTTGATATTAAAAAACTTTTTGTGAGTGTGCTATTGGTAATTAGATTAATATCTCCATCTTTAGTTAAAAAAATTCTTTTTACTATACCTTCATCAAAAACATCGTTTTGTTTTATATTAGAAATTTTATAATCTTTAACTAGCAATCCATTATCATCAGCAAATTTTTTAAAATTCTCACCATCAAAAGCACCTAAGCTTATATCTTTAGCTAATGATGTATTACTATCTATTTTTTCTTTAAAGCTTAATTGAGCATTAAGCGCTTCTAAAACCTCAGGATCGTTCATTGGTCTATTTTTTTTCTCTTCATCTTTAATTTCTGCTAAGTAATATTTACTTTCTAGATTAATTACTTCAGGTGATTGAGGTGTTTTAATATTATAAATCTTATTAAAAAGATTATCTGGTAAATTTTCTATTTTCTTTTTTTCTTCATCTTCTTTTTTTGCGTTTATTTTATTAAATTCTATAATTTTTAAGTTATTAGCTTTTGCAGTTTCCTCAAATGATTGTCCATCTAAAACATTGTTTTCAATAATATCTAATTGCTTGAAAAAATTCTCATTATAATCTTGGCTACCACTAATTAATTCTGGTTTAATTTCTGCGTATCTAATTGATTTAAGTTCTGTAAAAAATACATTTTTGTTTCTTTCATAGAGCTCTTTAATACTGTCTTGTGATGGTTTTTTCTTTGAGTGGTATTTTTCTAAATCTATATATTGAATTGTCTTTGTTTGATTTTCTTTTCTAAATTCTTTTTCAACTAAAATGTCAGGGATAACTATTCCTCCTGCTAATGAACTTAAAAATTGTCTTCTTTTCTCTTGTTCAACAATGTTAGCTTCAAATTGAGGTGCAGTTATTCCGCTTTTAATTAAAAATTTTTCGTACTCAGTTCTTGAAAATTTATCATCTTTAAAAAATGATTTATCATTTTTAATAATATCTCTTAGAGCGTTGTCACTAACTACAACACCAAGTTTTTCTATTTCTAACGACATCACTTTTTTTCCAATATAATCAGACAAAATTTGTTCAACGAGATCTGTTTTTGATAAATTTTTTACCTGTTCTTCATTTAAATTTAGCCGGTTTATGTAATTGACAAATTCCTGCGTACTAATTTTATTAGAGTCCACAGTTGCAACTACGTTTTGATTTCCGCCTCTAAACACATCTCCCATCCCCCAGAAGACAAAAGGCAAAATAATAATTCCAACTAAAAGTTTAACAAAAAATGATTTTGATAATTTACCTATTGATGTTGCCATTATATTAATTTATTAAGTTCAAAATTATACACCTATAGATTAAAATTTAAACTAAGGCAAATTATGAGATATTTTATTGGAAATTGGAAAATGTTCGGGGTACCAAAATCTATCGGTATTCTTAACAAAATTAATTCATACTATTCAAAAGACAAAAATAGAAACAAATATAGAGTTATAATGACCCCTCCATATACTCTAATTGAAAGCTATTCTAAATATTTCAAAAATAAGAAAATTTCGATAGGTGCCCAAAACTGTTATCAGAAAGAACAATTCTCCTCAAATACTGCAGCCGTAAGCCCTTACATGCTTAAAAGTGTCGGTGCTAAATATACTTTAGTAGGACATTCAGACAATAGAGGCGAAGGAGATACTGACACAATGCTCAAAGATAAAGTTAGATATGCTTTGAAAAATAATTTGAAAGTAGTTTTTTGCATTGGTGAAAACAAAACAGAGAAAAAAAATAAAAAAACACTTAGTGTTTTAAAAAGGCAATTGACAAAAGTGTTAGAAAAAAAATTTAATAAGAATAATATAATAGTTGCTTATGAGCCTATTTGGTCAATTGGCACTGGAAAAATTCCAACTGCAGATGAATTAAAAAAAACTACAATTCATATTAAAAAAGTTTTAAAGGGAATATTTAAAAAAAATAGTCCAGCAGTGCTTTACGGTGGCTCCGTAGATGGCAGCAATGTTGAGATGTTTAAAGAAATTAAAGAAATAGATGGTTTTTTAGTAGGCGGGGCTTCAAAAACTTCTAAAAAATTTATTGATATAATAAAGAATTACTATAGATAAGCACCATGGAAAGCCTACTAATCTTTGTTAACATTATTCTAGCAATAATATTAGTTATAATTATTCTTCTTCAAAGATCTGAAGGTGGAGCTTTAGGTTTAGGTGTTTCACAGGATAATTTCACGTCAGCAAGATCAGTAGGAACTTTTTTAACAAAATTTACATCAATAGTTGCTGCATTATTCATAATTTGTAGTATTGCAATAGTTGCTATTTCACGAGATGAATTTCGTGAAACACAATCAGTTCTTGAAAAAGAAGAAGAAGAAAATTCAAACCTTCCACAGATACCTCAATCGAAGTAATTAAGACTTTGTATTTAAGATAATATAAAGTATAACATACTTCCATGGCGCGATATATATTCGTAACTGGCGGCGTGGTTTCATCTTTAGGAAAAGGATTATCATCAGCTTCACTAGCTTACTTATTACAATCAAGAGGATACAAAGTAAGAATTAGAAAATTAGATCCTTATTTAAATGTTGATCCAGGAACAATGAGTCCATTTCAGC
>VMBT01001470.1_pt1 | contig 12557 bp, 17 predicted proteins | sample 4404301 | NCBI WGS metagenome assembly VMBT01 (sample SAMN12238535, study PRJNA552566) | marine metagenome | isolation source: Coastal seawater | place: USA: coastal Georgia, Sapelo Island | collected 2008-08/2009-08
AGGTAGAAGATAATGGATTTATCCTCACAAAGACAGTATATACAAAGAGCTGAAAACGTACATATTAATATTACTTTAGCTAATACTGACTATACAGTTTATACAGCTCCATCAGGAGATGATTTTACTTTTTCAGTAATACAATCATTTTTAGTATGTGAACATCAAGGACAACAAACACAAATAGATGTTACTAATACACATGGTTCTGATACTTTTAATCTTTTTAATGGCAAAGTTATTACTGCTAATAGCACTTCAGAGTTATTAGAAAGACCAATTATTATTCATCAAGGTGAAATAATAAAAGTACAAGGCAATCATGCTGGTAATTTAGATATACACATGAGTATCGTAGAATATGCAAGAGGCGACTAATAAAGTAGTTGATATAAACCAAGCGAAGAAAGATCCTTGGGAAATTGAATGGGAAAGGTGTAAACCCTATATAGCAAAAGCTGTAAAGTATCAAGATTCCTATACAATTGACGATATAGAAGATAAAATAAGACATGGTATATTCCATTTATGGCCAGGCAAAAAGTCTGCATACATAACAGAATTTGTAATATATCCACAAGTTAAAGCAATGAATTTATTATTTTGTGGTGGTGATTACGAAGAATTAGAAGAAATGCTACCATCAATAGAAGCATTTGCAAAAGCCGCAGGTATTAAAAGATTATACGGTGGCGGTAGAAAAGGATGGATTAGAAAGATAAAACATCTAGGATTTGAGACAGAACATTTAATTAGAAAAGACTTATGAGTAAAGGAAAAACCAGAACAGAAACCTCAGTAGATTTGCCAGCATGGCAAGAAGCTCAATTTAAAGAGCTTTACAGCCAAGCACAGGGCGTTGCAAGACAACCTTTTATACCTTATACAGGCCCAATGGTTGCTGGATTTTCACCAGACCAATTACGACAGTTTCAAGCTACTAGAGGACTATTTGAATCAGGTATGGGTTATGACCCAACTAAAGCTTTACAGGGTATGGCACAAGAACAATTTAGACCTACCATACAACCTGTTACTGGTTTTCAAGCACCAACAATAGAAGCAACACAAGCTCCTGGTGCGGCACAAATAGGTCCAGTATCTACTCCACAATTTCAAGGTTTATTAAGTCAAGACATAGGCGCATATCAATCACCTTATCAACAACAGGTTATAGATTTAGCTATGCAGGATATACAGCGACAAGCTGATATAGCGCGTGGCGGTGCGCAGGAAAGAGCAATTAGAGCAGGTGCTTTTGGTGGTTCACGATCTGCAATACTAGAAGCAGAATCACAAAGACCTTATGCAGAGCAGATGGCTAGAACAGCTGCTGGTTTAAGACAAGCAGGATTTGAACAAGCACAAGCAGCAGCACAAGCTGACTTAGCAAGACAACAACAATTAGGCATATTTGGCGCTGGTCAAGAACAACAAAGAGCTTTACAACAGGCACAACTTGGTCAACAAGCAGGTATCTTTGGTGCAGAATTAGGACAGCAAAGACGTATGCAACAAGCACAGCTAGAGCAACAAAGACAATTAGCTGGTTTAGATATTGCTGGCAGAGCTGCATTAACACAACCACAATTAGAGATGCAAGCTCGTGCGCAGAGAGCAGGTTTGCTAGGTGGATTGGCAGGACAACAGGTTCAAGGTCTTGGTTTGCTAAGTGGTATAGGCGCACAACAACAAGCACTACAGCAAAGAGCTATAGATGCACAAAGAGGAGAGTTCCAAAGAGCGCTTGGTTATGGACCACAACAATTAAGTTTATTACAAGCTGGTTTAGGAACACCATTAATAAGTCAAACAACAACTGGAAGTAAAGGTACAGGTGTTGGAGATATAATAGGTGGAGCTGCTGGATTATTTGGTTCATTGGCATTAGGAGGCATAAATCCATTTAGTATGTTAGGTTCTGGAGCAGGTGCAGGAGCAGGGGCTGCTGTTACAGCAGGTGGTGGCAGAGGATATTTTTCTGATGAAAGACTAAAAGAAAATATTAAATCAATAGGCACATCTGAAAATGGACACAAACTATATACTTGGGATTGGAATGACAAAGCTAAAAAACTTGGTATAAACGATCCAACAACAGGTGTGATGGCGCAAGAAGTTATGAAATATATGCCAGAGGCTGTTAGCAAAAATACTAATGGTTATTACATGGTTAATTATGGAGTTCTATAATGGCAGGAGGAATACCAACAACAAATTTACAAGTACCAACAACACAACCAACAGTACCACAACCAACAGCTACTCCATACAATAGGCAACAACAAATTGGTTTAGCTTTAAGTGCATTGTCAGATGTATTTGGAAAAAGAGATCCTATAGCTGGTACTATGCAAAGACAGGCTTTTTTACAAGCACAAAAACAAAAAGAAGAACAACAAAAATTATTACAAGAGCTTGCGCAAGACCCAAGATACGCTGGTATGGTTAGATTATATCAAGCTGGCTTAGACCCTCGTATGTTTGCTGGTGCTACAAAATCTGATTCGGTAGAAAGGTTTGGAGTATATGACCCAAAAACAAATAGACTAATTGGAACTGTTTTAAAGACAGATACTCAAAAAATTGGTGAATTAGAAGCACAGGGTAAAGTTGTAGGCGCACTTAGATCGCCAACAGTAGGTGGCAAAAGTGCAGTTTCTGACCCTTTAAGAACAGTAACAGTTGGCGGAAAAGTTGACTACAACATTAGAGACAGTAAATTAACAGATGAAAAAATACAAGAAATAAACAAAGCTGGCGCAGTCATACAGCCACTAGGATTTACTGAAAAATTTGAAAGCAGTAAAGATGTAGATTTTAGTCCTATAAAATCTAAATATTTGGCTACACAAAATATTATAATTAAAGCATCTGAATTAGCAGATAAATTTGTCAGCGAACCATCTTCAGCGTTAGCCGTGGGTAATGCTGCACAATTTATTGATGGTGTAATACAAAATATAGACGCTGGTGCTAATTTATTGTCAAATGCAAAAGATACAAAAGTATATAAATATATACAAGATACAAGCACCTCGTTAGAAGGAAAAGATTTTAGTGATTTAATACAAAAAGCATCACAAGCCTCTGGTGTGTCTGGTTCAAGAATTAGAGACTTAGCATATTTATTTGCAGCAGCAAGAGGACAAGAAGGAAGAGGTCTTTCTGACAAAGACTATGAAAATGCTCTTAAAATTGTAACTGGTGGTGTTGGTGCAGCTGGTAGAAGCGCAGTATTAAAAGACGTTTCAAATAGTTTAAGAGATGAATTTTATAGAGATATTAATTTTGATATTGCTACAAGCGAAAATGAAGCTTATGTTAATAAATTAAAAGATTTACCAGAATTACCATATTATGTAGATCCATTTATTCAACAACCAATACCAACAACAGGTACAACAGACAACATACCAAGAGTTAGAATAAAATTATAAAATGGCACAAGTAATATATGAATTTGAATTGCCTGACGGTTCAATTTTAGAGATTGAGGGTGATGAGGGTAAACAGGCTGAAGCTACTGCAAAAGCGAAGGAATATATTGCTGCGCAACAACCAACTCCTTTAACTGGAAAAGAACGAGCGGTTGATATTGGAAGATCAATAGCAACTGGTGCTTATAAGGGTATAGCTGGTACAGCAGGTTTACCTGGTATGCTTGAAAGAGGTCTTGAAGCTATTGTTACACCAACACCAAAACCAGAAGATGTTGGCAAAAAACAACCTATTACAAAATATTTTGAAGCATTAAGAAATCTTAGGGGTATGATTTCACCGCTGCCATCTTTGACAACACAGCCAATAACAGAAAAATTATTTGGTGGCTATATGCCAACTTATGAACAAATAACAGATGTTGTTGAACAAATACCAGGTGCAAAAGCGGTAACAAAATACGAACCAAAAACTCCACTAGGAAAATATGCAGAAACATTATCTGAATTTATAACACCAGGAGCTGCTGTAGCCAGAACAGGCAAAGGTATTGCACAAGCTGCCGCAATAGGTACAACATCTGGAACAACACAATTTGGCTTAGAACAAGCAGGCGCACCGCTTGCTGCTCAAATACCACTAACATTAGCAACAGGTGGTATAACTGGATATTTAACAAGTCCTAGCAGAGCCGCACAAATAGCAAACCAAGCATTAAAAGGTGTCGATGATGCCGAGCTTAGTGCTGCAATATTATTAGAAAAACAAATTAAAGATAAGTTTGGCAACTCTGTAAAAATAACAGCTCCAGAATTAATAGATAATAAAGTAATACAAAGATTAGCTGCTGATATTTACGGGACTGAAAAGGGCGGTCAAATTATGTTTAACTATTTAAAAGATAGACCGAAAGAATTAAAAAATATTGCTAATAGATTAATGGATGAGCTGGCCAAAAAACCAGAATATTTAGATGATGCTTTACAGAATATTGGAACTTCTGCAAAAAAAGCCTTAAAAACAGCAAAAGATGAAAGAACAATAACCTCACAAAAATCTGGTTATACTGTTTCAAATAAAGAGTTTGTAAACGAAAGTCAAATAATAGAGCTTTTAGATGATATTGATGCAAGAATAGCACAAGGCGGTGATAGCGGTCCTGTTTATAATGAACTTATAAAATTAAAAAGAAGATTAACAAAAGCTCCTGATACAAAAGTTGACGAAGATAAATTAATTGTTGATGAGTTTGGTCTGCCCTCGACAGAAGTTGTTAAAAAAAGGAAAAGAATACCACAAACAAATGTTAATAATTTAGATTTAGTATTAAGAGAGTTTAGAAAAAAAGTAGATGATTTTTATTTACAATCAGCCTTGAAAGAAACGACAAGTATAGACTCTGGCACTTTAAACGTTTTGTCCAACGAAGCCAAAACTGGTGTGATAGATATGCTTGATGACATTCTTAAAACGAATCCAAATTATAAAGCTGCAAAAAATACCTATGCAAGATTAAGTGAAGAGCTTGTTATTCCTGTAAAAGATAACTTAAAAGGATTATTAAAAGGTGATGTTGATATAAATAAAGTAAAAAGTTTTATATTTAATCCAGATAAAAGAAGCGCTGCTGAAATTAAAAAAACTTATGAAATATTAAATAAAACAGATCCTGATGCTTTTCCAACATTAGCAAGAATTTATATAGAAAGCCAAGCAAATAAAGCTTTTGTTTTAAAAGAAGCTGGTGAAAGTGCAAAAACAGGTTTTAATTTATACAAAAGATTAATAGGAGATGATGCATCGAAAGCAAATTTTAATTCTGTTTTAAGGGGTGTAGCAGAAGCAAAGGGTATAAACCCAAATGATTTAATTTTAGGCTGGAATAATTTTAATGAAGTTTTAAAAAGAACTGGAAGAATTGTAAATATAGATAGCCCAGGAACACCAATTGATCCAAAATTTTTACCAAGAGACCTTGCACAAATAGGTTCTTTTATGTGGCGCGTTAAATTTGCTGGTAAATTAGATGAAAAATTACAACAAAGAGCAATTAGACAATTGGCAAATGTTTTTACAAAAGATAATTCTGTAGAAGAATTAGTAAGGCTTGGTAAAACAGGCGTTGATACTAATGAGGCAGTAAGAAGAACTGCTTATTTGGTTTCTATAAGTGAGCCTGGAAAACAATTACCAGAAGAAAATAATATAACTCCTCCACAATAACCTCATGCCACGCCAATCAGAAAGAGTTGGCCGATCTGGAGAATACTTAGTAGCCTCGCTACTTTCTTTATATGCTGATACTGTGGTTATCGTTCCACATAGCGCAGAAGCAGACATCATCTTTGATGTTGACCACACGCTATATAAGTGCCAGGTAAAAACACAATCTAAAATAAGAAACCATAGAGTGTCATGGGAATATGACTTTAGACGTGGTTCGTTTACCAAGAAAAGACATTATGAAAAAGATGCAATAGATGTTTATGCCTTGGTTGCACTAGACCCACAAAAAGTTATCTTTACTTTTCCAGACGGCAGCAAACAGAAAACTATTAAAGACGAAGAGATGCAAGCGATGGACTCGCTTACTAATGTCAAAAACCTATTTAAAGAGCTTCGATGTCAACAGACACCCTAGGTTCTTCATAGTATTTAACAGAGTTCATACCTAATGATATTAGATATTCAGCCACTTCATGTGGTTGTTTCTGCTCACTCTTACAAAAGTTTTTAAACTTTTCTGCAAGGTGTTTATTTACATATATAGGTTTTCTTCCGTTTCTTTCTTTTAAGATTCGATCATCAAACTCATATAAGTTCATGTTTACCTCCTTGGTAAATCCCTACAACTCCTCGTAATATTTAACTAACTCGTTTAAATACCATTGACATTTTTTTAAGTCTTGTATGTTCTCTTCTTTATTCTTATGTCTATATAAATACTTCCAAATGTTACCCTCTAAATAAGCTGCATATCCTTTAGAACCAACTCTATCTCTTATTAGTTCTATGCACTCTATCTTTCCTTGGTAATGTGCTGGTTTATTAACCATATCTGGTTTTATATCAGTTACATTATCCTGTCCGTTTTTACGAACTCGATCCCACTCTTCTTTTTTAATATCGTCTATCGACATATTTTTACTCCTTTTTTTAAATTAACTGTTGTATTCAAGTACATTTACATATATATTATAACAAATCAAAATAAAAAGGGAGATTAAATGGAAAAAGAAAAAACTTTTCTTGATACTAAACAACTCGCTCAAAGGTGGAGTAGATCTCCAAGAACGATAGAGGGATGGCGCGCAAAGAAGATTGGGCCAGACTATCTAAACCTTAACGGTAAAATTTTATATGATATTGACGAAATCATAAGAGCAGAGGAAGAAGCAAGGGTATCACATGAAGCACGCCAAACTTAGCCCATCAGCAGCTGAAAAATGGACTAATTGCCCAGGTATGCCAACATTGGCAGCCAAGGTTGATTATCAAGTCGGTTTACCAGCCGCTGTTGGTACTTTGATTCACAACATGACAGAACAACTCTTAAAGGGATTCTTAGTTGATGTGACACTTGAAGATTATTGGCTTGGTAAAAAAGAATATGTAGAAGATTTTGAAATAGAAGTCGACCAAGACATGATTGATTGTGCAAAGATTTATGTGGATTATGTACAAGAACGAGCAAAAAGATTAAACGGTAAACTATTAGTAGAACAAAAAGTAAGACTGCAAGAAATATCAGAAGATTTATACGGTTATGCAGACGCACTAATTATCACTCCACATAAAATGTGCGTGATAGATTTAAAGACAGGTAAATATCCTGTTAGTCCAGAACACAACAAACAAGCCATGATATATGCAATAGGTGCATTATCTCGTTATGGTAATGAAGATACTGAAGTAGAGATTACAATAGTCCAACCTCGCGCAACGTGGGGAGGCGGACCTATAAAGACTTGGACCACCACCGCTGAATTTCTGGTGGATTGGGCATACGATTTCTTACAGCCGCGTGTGGAAGCGTGCTTGGAGGAAAACCCTGTATTTGTTTATGGGGATCATTGTCGCTTTTGTAACGCAAGAAGCATCTGCGATTTATATAAACAATATAATAAAGGAGAAAATAATGAGTGAAGAAAATAAAGCTAAAGCTGAAGAGCTAACAGTTAAGTTTGCTGACGATGGCAAGGAACATAAAGTTAATGATATGCCAGATGAAGCAAAACAACTTTATATTCGTTGGCAAGAGAAAAGACGAATCAGAGATGAGTTTATTATCAAAGCCAACAATGATATAGATGACTTAAATACTTTACTTTCATCTTATGAAGCTCGTATGAAAAACATATTAGAGCCAGTAGAAGAAAAAAAGATTGAGGTGTCTAAATGAGTTTGGCTGATATACGAAAGAAGTCTAAACAGAAACCACCAAGAATTATTGTTCATGGTGAGGCTGCTGTTGGTAAAACTTATTTAGCATCACAAACTAGAAACCCAATTATGTTAGACGTTGAAGATGGTTTAGGTAAGATTGAAATGGACCATATACCATGTAAAACATATTCTGATGTAATGGCTAATTTAGATGAACTAGCAAATGAAAAACATGAATATAAAACTGTTTGTGTTGATTCACTTGATTGGTTTGAACGATTACTTTGGGATAAAGTTTGTGAAGATAATAGCTGGAAATCAATAGATCAACCTAGCTATGGTAAAGGTTATGCAGAGACACTTCGATATTGGGGTGATTATGTAGAAAAGCTTAATAGACTAAGAGATAAAGGAATGATGATATTCCAGATATGTCATAGTGAAGTTAGAAAAGTGGAAGATCCACGAATCGAAGCTTACGATAGATATTCTCTTAAACTTCATAAAAAAGCTGCGGCATTGTTATTAGAACATTCTGATGCGTGTTTCTTTGCAGCTAAGAAGTTAGGAACTATTAAGGTGCAAGGTAAAAGTGGTATGACTACTAAAACTGTGTCTGGGGATAGAATCATCTATACCAATAACGACCCAGCTTTTCTTGCAAAGAACAGATATAACTTACCAGACGAATTACCAATGGATTGGAACGCAATCCGTGAGGAAATGTTGAAGTGAGTATCTTATCTGACATTGATGTGGTACAGCGAGACTTGGACAGGATAACTGCAAGACTTGATTCATTATTAATTAAAGTTGATTTTGAAAATGAGTCTTATCCAGTTGAAACCTACGATAGACTTGCTGATTTAAAAAAGGATTGTGAGGATTTGAATGAGTATCTGAATACTTATTCGTCTTACGATCCTGGTTAATCTAAAAGGAGTAAAAAATGGATTTAAGTAATTTTAATGTAGATACCTCTACTGAGGGTAAGTCGGTTGTTGAGCCAGGTAGACACGTTCTACATTGGCAAGGCGAAGATGAAGATTTAGTAGAAGGTAGAAACGGTTGGCGTGGTTGTAAGATGTATTTCGAAATAGATGGTACAAGCATAAGACTAAATCATACCTTTACTGTTGGTCACGATAATGAAAATTATGTAAAGAGTGGTGTTAAATCAATGATGCTTATGGCACAAGCTATGGGTATTAAAGAACCACCAAAAGATACATCAACTGCATTTATTGGTAAAAGTGTCTCAGCTGAATTAGTCAAAGATGAAAATGGTTATCTGAAGATTAATGAAGATTGGGGTAGAACTTGGCAAGCTACTGATAAAAAAGCAGAAGCTGTTGATGACAATATTAAAACTGGTCCGTCTGATTCAGATTTAGCAGCAATGGGTACAACTACTGTTGATGATGACGATACACCATTTTAATTACAATGGTAAAAACAGGCCTACGCTGTGTGCATATTGTAAAGCACCAGCTGGGCCACTACTTTACAAAGACGGAGACTACTGGTTGGGAGCGTGCAGTATGAATCATTTAAAAAAGATTGGAGAGGGTAAACGATTACCAAATAAAGCACAACTCAATGACGAAGGTGTTGAATACTCTATTGCACAAACCAAGAACGTCTATGTAGAATTAGCAAGAGAGGAACGTAATGAACCTTTACATAAATGGGATAGAGACAATAGGAAAAGAGTCTTTACTTCTATTGTGAGGGAATATTTAAACTGGGCTAACGCTGTAGCTCAACAAGACGATGAAAGGGCAAAACATGGATTTGACGAAATACTTTCCAGAAGGAAATAATTTAGAACAAAACAAACCAAAAGATACAAGCGACTTAATAAATGAAATGCAAGCACAAGGCTTGCGTATCGATCATTTACAAATAACAGGAGAGATAGTAAGAGTACCAGTTAATGAATTAGCTGGTGTTAAAGCTGATACAAACCAAAAGTCTGGCTATTATGTAGTCAATGAAGTCAACGGCAATTATTTTGCAACCTTCGGTAATTGGAAAACAGGCTTTGAAGGTAAATGGTCAAGCATAAATCATCAAGCTATGACACCTCAACAAAGAGAAGATTTACAACGTCAACTGCAAGAGGCTAAGAACAGGGCCGAAGAAACTAAAAAACAAAGGCACAATGAAGTGGCCAAAAAAGTAGAACGCTGGTTTGACTCTTACACGAATGTTATTGAACATGAATATCTCACAAATAAAAAGGTTAAAAATTATGGTTTAAAGCAATACCAGGATATGTTGGTTTGCGGTGTGTATTCTACAACAGGAGACATACGTTCTCTACAGTATATTAGTAAAAATGGTGAAAAAAGATTCGCTTCTGATTCAGAAATAAAAGGCAACATATTTCTCATTGGTGCTGATATAAAAGATATTCCAAAACTAGATAAAATTATATTAGCAGAGGGTTATTCAACTTCTGCAACGATTTATGAAGCAACCCAGATTCCCGTAGCTTGCGTGTTTTCTGCCAATTTCGTCATGGCAGTAGCCCTTGAAATACGCAAGCTTTCGGGTGCTAGAATTGTTGTTGCGTTAGACAATGATGAAAGCGGAGTCGGAGAGAAGAAAGCCCAAGAGTGTGTGCAGAGTGTGACGAATGCTTGCGTGCGTTTGCCGAGCGAACATGGAGACTATAACGATTTATATTTAAAACATGGTTTAGATAAAGTTAAACAAGAACTTACTGAATCTAAATTTAATATTAAAAAGTATGCAATTCGTAATTTAATTGAGAAACCAGAACCACAAAAGTTTTTAGTAGATTCGTTTATACCATTAGCTAAACCAGGAATATTAGCTAGTAGTGGTGGAGTTGGAAAATCTTTATCATTATTACAGTTAGCACTTGCTATCGCTAAAGGCACTAGTTGGTGGGGTAAAGATGTAAAAGAGAACGGCTCTAGTGTAATCTTCTGTGCTGAAGATGATTTAGTAGAAGTACACCATAGAATTGATTTATTAGACCCATACGGAGAAAGGTTTAAACATAACAATGATGTCTATGTTTATCCAATACCAGACCAAAAAGAACCATTAATTTTATTGCGAGAAGAGGGTATAACTGAACAAGCAAGAGAGATTGTAGAAGAATTAAAAGGTATAGATAACTTAAAGTTAGTTGCGTTCGACCCATTACAAGCATTTACAACAGCTAGTGTGTCGCAAAGTAATGAAGCTGGACAACTCTGGGGAAGTTATTGCGCTATGATTAGTGCGAATATTGGTTGTACTACTTTAACAACGCATCATATTAACAAACAATCCATTACCAACGATTCTGATGATCCTTATTCGCACAAAGCAGACATAAGAGGCGCAAGCTCCATCACCGACTCGGTACGTTTTGCAATCAGTATGTGGATACCAAGCGAATCAGATGCAGAAGAGTTATGTGAACAAGCAAACATACCATACGATAGGTTAAGCGTGGTCAAGGCGGCCTTAGTCAAATCTAACTCTGGTAATGTAGATTATGGAGTGCAAACTTTAATAAGAAAAGACGGCATATTAGAGCCAATAAACTCTATGCCAAAGACAGATTATGAAATACATTTTTAGGAGGAAATTATGAATTGTTGGCATTGTGGAACAAAATTAATTTGGGGTGGAGACCATGACATTGGAGATGAGAACGAAGAATTTGACATCGTTACTAACTTATCTTGCCCAAAATGTGAGGCATTTGTTGAGGTTTATTTACCAAAAATAAAAGATGAATAAATGTATTTTAGGAGAAAATTATGAATATAAATATAATGAAAGGGGATTGTATAAAAACATTACAAAAATTAGATGATAAATCTATTAACACCTGTATTACCTCACCACCTTATTGGGGATTGCGTGATTATGGTACTGCTGAATGGGTGGGTGGCGATCAGAATTGCGACCACAAGGTTGGAAGAGAAACAAGGGGTGGGTTGTCAGATAAACAAAAAACAACAAAAGGTAGTTTTGGCGATGAAGCAATTAAAAATAATCAACCATGTCCCAAATGTGGTGCAATCAGAAAAGACAGTCAGCTTGGACTTGAAAATACACCAGAAGAATTTGTTGATAACTTGGTTAAGGTATTTAGAGAAGTAAAACGAGTATTGCGTGATGACGGAACTGTTTGGCTAAATCTTGGTGATAGTTATGCAAGAACTGGTGGCGATAGCTCTAAAAAAGGTAGGCATTGGGATGATAGAAAAAATAATCCAAATACAGGTCATAACAGATATGCAAAAGATATAGGACTAAAGCAAAAAGACTTAGTTGGAATACCTTGGAGAGTTGCACTAGCATTACAACAAGATGGTTGGTATCTAAGACAAGATATTATCTGGCATAAACCTAACCCAATGCCTGAAAGTGTTAAAGATAGATGCACAAAGGCACATGAATATATTTTTCTATTAAGTAAAAGTCCTAAATATTACTTTGATAATGAAGCTATTAAAGAAGATTCTAAATACCATGGTAAAGATAAAAGAAGCGATAAAGGAAACATTAGGTACGAGGTTAAAAGAACTAGTAATAAAGATACAAAAGCAAAACAGTCTTTTGTTATTATAAACCCTAAAAAAAATAAAAGAAGTGTTTGGACTATTACCACTAAACCATTCAAAGGCGCACATTTTGCAACTTTTCCAATGGATTTGATAGAGCCATGTGTATTAGCTGGATGTCCAGAAGGAGGAACA